>JAAUYH010087692.1_pt1 | contig 11585 bp, 8 predicted proteins | sample 7278061 | NCBI WGS metagenome assembly JAAUYH01 (sample SAMN14350203, study PRJNA611818) | marine sediment metagenome | isolation source: surface marine sediment (0.6m) | place: French Polynesia: Moorea | collected 2018-08 | reverse complement strand
CTGATGAAGAAAAACAAAAAGGAGTTAAAGAATTTAATCTTAAAAAAGGAATTATTGTAGCCGTATTTGCCGGGATTATGAGTGCATGCTTTGCTTTTGGAATTGCAGCTGGAAATTCAATAGCGGCGCTAGCAGTGCAGCATGATGTACCACTGTTGTGGCAAAACGGACCAGTTTTTATTGTCATCCTGGCCGGAGGGTTCACCTCTAATTTTATTTGGTGTGTTTATTTGAACATTAAAAAGAAGAGTTACAAAGATTATTATGACAGGACAACACCATTAAAAATAAATTATCTCTTTGCTGCGATCGCCGGTACGACGTGGTATTGTCAATTTATGTTTTATGGCATGGGAACTACGCAAATGAGCGAACATGATTTTGCCAGTTGGACGCTACATATGGCTTTTATTATCATCTTCAGTACGATGTGGGGATTGCTTACAAAAGAATGGAGAGGCGTCAGCAAAAATGTATTGCTGGTACTTACCATGGGATTAGCTGTGCTTGTAGCTTCCACTATCATTATCGGTATTGGAAACCAATTGGCTCAACCGGAATGAGAATGCTATGAACTAGTTTTTTATCTCTTCTGACCATTGGTCGGTCCATTGCATCGGCCGTATCGTTCCATCGGGGTTAAACTCCAGTGGAGCACTCCAATACTGATAGTCATGTCCTTTGACATTGTCTGATGCAGATCCCCATAAATCACCAATCCAGATAAACTTTGTGCCTTCATTTGTGTTTAACTTCATCACGTATGACTGCTGTGCTGGAATGATCGGCTTTTGTGGGATTTTCGTACCGGTAATATAAAAACTTCCGGAATCCGATAGCGAATTATGACCTAAAAATAACTCAATTTCATTCAGGTAGAGCTGCTCATAAGGGTATGCAGATCCTACGGGTACTATTTTTACTCGATCAGCTGTGGCCTTCTCTATTTCAATCCTAATGGTTTCGCTCAAGGCGGATTTTTCAACCTGTTTATTTTTTAGAGGTACCAGATACCACTGACCATTCTTCCAAATAGAAACCTCAAATTTCGGGGTAATAATCTCCGGATGCACCCTTGGATTGTCAACATTTCCACAATTTTCAGGACGGTTACCAGTGAACATGGAAATCATGAGCTTATCAACTTCTCTTGGCTTATCAAATAGAATCTCAACGGCATCGTACCCTTTGTCACCTTTTGACAGCGTTTCATAAAGTGTACCTCTTTTTATACCATCCTTTAGAAGTATTGAAGGCTTGCCTGGATACCGGTTAATATTTGAGGTGTAGGTATATCCTTTCAAAGGATGTTCAGAGGTATATACCCTGGCTCCCGACCCATAGTTACAAAAGCAACAGGTATAATCTGTAAGCAAATAATACTTTCCATCTTTTTTAAATTGTGTTCCTGCTTCCATATGTTTGGCAATAACTCCTCCATTTTCCATAGTGGATGATAAATAATCATCCTGTAATTTTTCGACAGAAACCTGGTGATTTTGAATGGTATTGTAGCTGATATAACCCGTGCCATCATCATCTACAAAAAGTCCGAAATCCCCTAACCCGATACTAGAATTATGCATTTTCACATTATCATTTACAATCTTGAAAGGTCCCATGGGTGTATCACTTGTGGCGACACCAAATTGCCCATCCCATAATTTTGGGTACCAATTGTACCAGAGCACATATTCTTTGGTCTTTTCATTATAGATCACATGTGGTCGGTAATACACACCTTCAGGTTGCTTCTTTAATAATTTCCCCTCGTACTTCCAGTTGATTAAGTCTTTAGAGCTATAACAGCGGTAATGATTTTGTGTTGTAAAACCGTTAGTGGTGCCGTACGACGTGCCATACCAATAAAAAGTATCTCCAAATTGAATAATACGACCATCATGGGCATCTACTATCTGGCCTTTTTCATCTTTCCTGGGTTTCGTATTGTCTATCATGACCTGTTGCGCCAATGAAAACAAGGGTAAGAATAAGCAAATCAATGTAATATAACTGGTGAAAATTTTCATAGTTTTAGGTTTAAAATCAAAATTGCGCATTTTTGTTTGAATCAGCGTCCTGTACCATGCTGATATAAATAGATACAGGTAAGTACATGATGAGGAAAAAATAAAGAATCAATAGTTTTAGTGTTTATAAAATCAAGAGAAATCCAATGACTATAGGTGTACGAAGAGTTCAGTATTATATCATTTATTTAGCTATACTTTTCCCATTTTCAGCATGTAAGAAAGAAGAGAAAGCCCCGAATATTATTATGATCGTAGCCGATGACCTCGGTTGGTATGACCTAGCCTGTTATGGAAATGACTTCATTGAAACCCCGAATCTCGATCAAATGGCGAAAGAAGGGATCAAATTTACCGATGCCTACGCTGCAGCACCTCTTTGCAGTCCTTCAAGAGCCAGTTTAATCACAGGATTACATCCGATACGGGTTAATATTACGGAACATATTCATGGTAATCATCCGGCAGGGCCCAGTCAGAAGCTCAAAACCCCCGATATCAGTCAGCAGTTAGATTCATCTTTTACTACAATTGCTGAGGCGTTAAAAACAAAAGACTACAATACCGCATTTATTGGGAAATGGCATTTAGGCGGTGGAAAATTTAAACCGGACCATCAAGGATTTGATCTCAATATTGCCGGAGCATGGAACGGGCTTCCAAAAAGCTTTTTCTATCCTTTCTTCAATAAAGGGGAAAAACCCGAAATACAAAATTCATCAAAAGAAGGCGATTACCTTACCGATGTACTGACAGACAAAGCCATCGAATACTTAGAAAAACAGCAGGATTCAGCTTTTTTCCTAAGCCTTAATTATTATTCTCCTCATGTCCCAATTGAAGCAAAGCCATCAATCGTAGAAAAATACAAAAGTAAAAGAGGCGCTGATACGCTAAGTAACAAGATGCCAAATATTCACTATGCAGCTATGGTAGCCTCTATTGACGAAAATGTAGGCCGTATTTTAGATAAATTAAAAGAACTAAGCTTAGACCAAAATACCCTGGTATTGTTTACCTCAGATAACGGGGGCTTATCTGTTCGCGAAGTGCCGGCTTTTGCGAAGCATACACCGCCTACAGATAATGGCATGCTTCGTGAAGGGAAAGGCTATGTATATGAAGGAGGTATTCGAGAACCACTTATAGTGCGTTGGCCCAAAATAATAAAACCCAATCAAGAGAATGCCACCCCGGTGATTGCCCAGGATTTCTTTAACACCTTCATGGAAATGAGCGGGATTTCTGAAAAAACAGTAGACGGTATCAGTTTACTACCTCTTTTTAAAAATGAAACTATTCCTGATCGGGGATTGCTATGGCATTTACCACATTACAGTCCGCAGCGTGGTAAACCGGCTACAGCGTATCGTGAAGGCGATTGGAAGATTATTCACTTTTATGAGACTGATCGCTATGAATTGTATGATTTAAAGCAAGACACTTCAGAAAGTAATGATCTTGCGGAAAAACAACCTCAGAAATTGGCAGAATTGAAAAACAATATGAAAAAAATGCTTCAGGAAATGAATGCAAAATTTCCCGAACCGAACCCTAATTACATCGGCGATTAAGATGAAGTTACGCTTTGTAGGCATAAGTCGTTTTTGGGCCACTTTTGTTTCATTGGTAATTTGGTTCGGTGTTCAAGGTCAGGATATAGAATATCTGACAAAGTCAAATATTCCTTATTATCCCGATAGAATCTTTAATTCTGATATTTATATAAATGAAAAATGCCGTTTAGACATTTACTACCCTACTCAAATCAAAAATTTCCCTACAGTTATTTGGTTTCATGGAGGCGGCTTGGAAAGCGGAGAAAAGTATATTCCCGAAAAGTTGAAAAACCAAGGTTTTTCTGTTGTGTCTGTTAATTATAGATTGTACCCTCAGGTTAAAAAACCGAAATATCTCGAAGATGCGGCTGCTGCTGTCGCCTGGGTTTTTAAAAACATCGAACGTTATGGAGGTGATGCCGGTCAGATTTTTATTTCGGGGCATTCTGCTGGCGGTTATTTAGCCAGTATGATAGGCATTGATAAAAAATGGCTGAAGCACCATGAAATTGACGCCAATGCTATTGCGGGTGTCATTCCGTTTAGTGGACATACCATTACACATTTTACCGTTAGAAAAGAACGGGGAATCCAGGGCACGCAACCAATTATCGATGAATTTGCCCCATTATTTCATGTTCATAAAGATGCCCCTCCCTTCCTTCTAATTACCGGAGATAGGGAATTAGAATTGTTAGGCAGGTATGAGGAGAACGCTTATTTTCAAAGAATGATGAAAATTACCGGACATAAGGATATAGGATTGTTTGAATTAAAAGGGTACCTCCATGATATGAGAGAACCGGGATATCCCTTATTGATCAATTATGTCAGAAAAAGAAGCAGACTACATTCTGAAGGAGATTCTTGGAAATTAGTTTGGTCTGACGAGTTTGAGGGTAACGCGCTTGATACTTTGAATTGGAACATAAGAGAAGCTAAACCCGGATGGGTAAATAATGAATTACAGGAATATGTAAAACATGGAACCATAGCTGTTACCGATGGTAACTTAAAAATCACTGCCAAAAAAGAAGACAGTAGGTATATTTCGGGACGTATCTATTCTAAAGGAAAAAGAGAATTTCAATATGGAAAAATGGAATTTAGGGCGAAATTACCTAGCGGCAATGGCACCTGGCCTGCCTTATGGATGCTAGGTAGTAATATTCAAGAAGTAGGTTGGCCATCCTGTGGAGAGATTGATATAATGGAACATATAGGAAGACTACAAAACATTGTTCATGGTACCGTGCACACAAAAAGAAAAGCCGGAGCCCATCCTAATACGGGGGGACTTAAAATTAATACTGCATCCTCTGATTTTCACACCTATACCATCGAATGGGATCAAGAAAAAATTCTTTTTTTTATTGACGGGTTTAATTACTACACCTATGCCCCTAAAGAGAAAACTGCTCAAAACTGGCCATTTGACCAACCTTTTTATTTTATCATCAATTTTGCTGTAGGCGGTAATTGGCCCGGCTTTGATATTGAAGATGAAAAATTACCACAATCATTGGAAGTTGACTATGTTAGGGTATTTCAGAAGAAATAGTATTTTCGAATATGTCCTCTCATTTAACCAAATCCGGCTTACGATTCATAAACTTCAAAAAGAAATTGGCCGGGAAATCCATCAGATTATTTTCGTTGATAAACGAAAATGGTTTGGAAGCCACAGTAACTAATTATGGATTGCGCCTAATATCGTTAATGGTACCAGATAAAAAGGGTGTTTTTAACGATGTTGTTTTAGGTCATCGTACGCTCAAAGAATATATGTATCCGGTACAGGAAAGATATTTCGGTGCCATCATAGGGCGGTATGCCAATCGCATTGCTGACGGTGCATTTGAACTGGATGGAAAAAAGTATTCCTTAGAAATCAATCATGGATCAAATCATCTGCATGGGGGGTCTCATGGGTTTCATAAAGTAGTTTGGAGCGCGCATCAAATTTCAAAAAATGAAATAGACTTTTCACATCTTTCAATGGATATGGAAGAAGGTTATCCCGGAAATCTAAATATTAGAGTAAATTATAAATTAACTGATAAAAATGAATTGATAATAAGATATTTAGCTGTGTCAGATAAAATCACGATTCTTAATTTAACCAATCACGCATACTTCAATCTGCGGGGTGAGGGAAACGGTACTGTGGACCAACATAAACTTAAGATCAATGCGGATTATTATACCCCTGTTAATGAAGACTTAATACCAACAGGAGATCTCGCCCATGTAGTGAATTCACCGTTCGACTTTCTAAAGTCAAAATCGATTGGTCAAGATATCAATAAGAATCATATACAGTTAAAATATGGAAATGGATACGACCATAATTTTGTGATCAATGCAGATGTGAATGATGAAAGTAATCTGGTCAAAGTAGCAGAAGTTTTAGAGCCTGAGAGTGGGCGACTCATGGAAGTATTTACTAATGAACCGGGTGTTCAATTTTACAGTGGTAATTTTCATGATATTACTTCCATTGGAAAAAATAGTAAGCCACATACTTTCCGCAGTGGTTTTTGCCTGGAGACACAGCATTTTCCTGATAGCCCTAATCAGCCGTCATTTCCTTCAACCATATTAAGACCTGGGGAGTATTACACTTCAAAAACTAGTTATAAGTTTAGTAGTTCAGGCTAAACTAGGCCAGAATTCAATTGCCTTGGATTAGTTAATTTTTGTGAAAACCGGTCTCAGTTTGCAATATCGATCTCAAGAGTTGTCAAAGAATAATGTCCAAAGACAACTTCAATATCATCTTGTTCGGTGTTAAAAGTTTGCGGAGCTTCTATAGTTTCATTGTTAGATGCGTCAGTGGTTGTTACTTTATAACCTGTAATCTTCATGTTTCCACCTAGGGACAGCGTCAATTCTTTTTCTTTAAAATCGTAGTTTGCCAAGTGTACATATACTTTGTTTTGCCCTTGCTTCCTAAATGCAATTACATCAATGTCGTCTCCTTCGGTCGTAGTATATGTTACTACTTTTGAAGAAGCGGGCTGCGCTGATGTTAGTTGTTTGAATGCATAATAATGCTTGTAAGGTATTGGTTCTGCAGCTTGCCAGGGAATAGATAATAAGCCGCCGGGATGAACCTCTACATTGGGATAATTATTTTCAAAGTAAAACCAGGATTGCGTACCATTATTGACAGCCGTGGTAAATAATCTGGCCAATGATAAGGCAGCTTCCAAATCACGACTAATAGATCCAGAAGTAAAATTAAGGCCATCTCCTTTTAATGCATGGGTTTCTGATTGATATAAAGGTTTTCCCTCCGCTTCCGAAATAATTAGTTCAAAAAGGTCTTCCCTGAATCCGAGCCCATATTGATGTGTTGCCACAATATCGATCAAGTCCCAAGCTTCTGGATGATTACTCTTGAAAAACCTCATATAATCAATACATCCTGCCGGTGATAGGGTGCTCGGGCCCATTATGAGCGGAACAGGCATTCCAGAAGTATTAATGGCGGGGTCGTTGAGCATTGCCAAAAATTTAGGAACAGCCTGCTTAAATACCTGTGCTACTGCTTCCCGGGTGTTGCCATTTAGGCCATAATGATACTGCCTAAAGGTTTTATCTAAGTCAGGCTCGTTCACTACGTTTAGTATTTCAGTGGTTACGCCACGGTCGTGAAAGCCTTTAAATAACTGAAACCACCAGTCGGCTAACTTGTCGTATATCAGCGGATCATCTGTGTCTAAAACTTTCAGGGTTTCACCACCGACCACTTGATCCACCATCAAATTTGCTGGGAATTTATTTCCAACTAACGAAAACTCCAATTCTGGCTGGTACACTTTGGATGCTTTTACATAATTGGCTCTTCGATCAAAATACGCAGGGTCATCAGAAGGGTAAATTTCAATATAATCCTGGTAGTATTTCATGTTGCAGTCTTTAGCCAGCAGTTGAATAGCCTGGTCTTGCGCGGTAGCATCCATACTATAATGATGTCCTAGAAATAATCCTATGGAAACACCTCCCCCGATAAATTCATGTCGATAGTCATCGGCGTTTATGGTGATGGACTGAGTGGTAATAGGATTCGAATTTACGGTATTCGGATTATCTTCGGAACAACTCACGAAGACAGCGGTCAAGTAAATTAAAGAGATATAAATTGAGTAGTTTGAATTTTTCATGCCCGAATTCTATTTTATTAAATCCGACCAATTTGATGGTAGATCTTTTCTTCCATCAACTGCTATCGAATAATTGCTTTCACTCCAATAGTCCTGGCGACGTTGGGGAAAGCTGAATTTATCTGCAAATTAAGCTTGTAGACAGATAATTGTATCCTGTACTATCCTGACGGTTGTAAGCGAAGAGCATGTTTGATCGAGCGTAGGCCTATTGTGATTGAAAGGTGTTAAGTAAATATTTTCATTCTTCTCCTCCGCAGTTGAATGGAGATAAATAGATCTTCTCTATGTGTTATTAACTAGTTTGATATGTTAGCTTGAATCCACATGGTTGGTGTTTCACCAGTTACTTTCTTAAATGCCCGATTAAAACTACTCTTACTGCCAAAGCCACAATCAAGTGCAATACCCAGGATGGTATAGGTATTTGTTAAATCTTTTGAATGTAACCTTTTTTTGACTTCGTTAACTCTATATGTATTAACCAGATCATAAAAATTAGTGTTTAGTCCTTCGTTTAAAATCTGCGAAACATAGTGCTGAGGAATTTCTAATAAATTTACCAATTGACTAAACGAAAAATTCTTATTGAGCCATGGACGTTCCTCTGATTCCAAATATTCAATAATTTTGTTTTTGTAAAGAGTTATTTCTTTTGGAGTAAGAGGTGAAGTAGCGTATTTACCATTACCTAAAGTAATAATATATTGCGGTAAAATTTTATCTCTCCCTAAAACTACATATCCCAGGGCATGTATTCCAACCACAATCAGCATTGCTATTGTTAATTCAACGATAACACCTTCATTAAGATTCAAATCAACAATCCAGAATGCAAAGGGCATCAAAATTCTGATAATGAAAATTATAGCAAATAATAGGGTGAACCGCAGTAACCATAACAGTCGAGGATTTTTTATTTTGCTAGTTGCAATTTTTCTATTTAGAATGAAATAAGTTGCAATAATATATCCCAGTGTAAATAAGGGCCATTGATTCAACGAAAACAATTTCATGACAGATGAGGGGCGCTGCATAGAATACACTTGATGTATAGCGTCAATTTTCAACTCTGTAGACCATCCGTAAACCGGTATCCATTTCCAAAGAATAAATATAAATGGCAAAATATGTAGAGCATCATACCACCTTAATCTATAGGACAAATTGTAGCATTGTCTGACAAAGAAATAAAAAAGTGGTCCGATCAAATATAATATAGGTGCAGTAACACCGTACCAATGTGGTATTTTCAAAATAATTTTATCTATATAAAGCACATAGTTAAGTAACCAAAAGCATATGGGTATCATCATTATACCCAACCAAATTAAGCCCAATTCTTTTCTGGATTTTATGAATAAGAGGATAGCAAGGAAGATGCTATGAGAAGCCGCAGCTAAGAATAACATCGTAAATAAAACACTTTCGAATATTGAAAAATTCATTGATGCATGAAATAAAGAATTAAATGTTTTACTTAAAACCAATTAAAAATTATTATGGTTCTAAATTTAAGCGAATTTATGCCGTGTTGATAAATTGCTTGATTAGCCAACTTGAAATAAGTATCAATTGATTAAATGACCCAAGTTTAAACAAACTATTCTTAGTTAATAATAATACTCAAATTAAATTACACATCAGTATCAACAATTAAATTATAGTATGATTAGTAAATTATAGTATGATTAGAAAATATCATAATAAAAACCTAAACCTTCAGACATGAACAACAAGCAAATCCACTGGTTGATGATACCGCTATTATTAAATTCAATTTTTTTAGTAGCACAAAATGATAGTCCCTTGGCGTTTTTTGAACCGGTTATAGGCGATTGGTATACCATTGCTGATGAAGAAACACTAAGAAACTATCCAGAAATTAAAAACTCGATTGGATTCAAATTTGAATGGGCAGACCCACACAAAAAAACAATACGGTTTTATGAAGCTGTTCCTGAGGAAGATCTTAGTAGAAGTATTCTTGAATGTTTTATAGCCAGGAATCCACGTTCTGGTGAGATCGAATTTCAGGGCTATCAGAAACGCAATGATTTTTTATACAAGGGTAGATATGAACCCCTTAAAACCGGCAAGGGCTTTCTTAGAATATATGAAGTCCACTATCCCCCTGGCACAAAGTATGCTAACAAACGTGATGAAAAATTGCAAATAAAAACGTATCGCACTATTTGCAAAATCGATGGAGATAATGAAATGATTTGTAAAATAGAACAACTAGAATTGGGAATTTGGGTCCCATGGGGGTCTGGGAAACCATGGTACCTTAAACGAAAAAACAGGTGTAACAAGTCAATACCAGCTTGGGTATTGGATAACTGGAAAAAAAGAACTCAAGAAAGTGGAATTTGGGTAGCGAACAATTCGGGTTATAAAAGTAAAGACGAACCTTACGATAAGTACGGTTTACAATGGGAGTATGGTTTGGGTCAAAAACACTTAAAAGGTAGGCTATTTGTTATGAAGGATAATAAAGAAGTGGGCTCAATTTGGCAGTTTACTGAATTTGGGATCCAGCCTCAAATAGTCTAAAAGTGATACAAATTGGAAGTAACGGTACAGTAGGACAAGGTATAATTCGGCCTGAAAAAGATGGAAAATCAAAAGAGAGGCAAATATTTAATAGCCCAAATGGCTCGTCGAGAGAATCAGGACATGTAACATGGTTTGAAAATGGAGTACAACATAGTCAAGCCTATAGTATTGAAAATGGAGAATGGAAAAAAACAAGATACTATAAATGGATATTAACGAATAAAGAAAGATGAAAAAAATAATAGTAATCATTTCGCTAACAATATTCAGCACATCAGCAATTCATAGCCAGATAAACGTACGTCAAAAAGCTCCTCCTAAAGAAATGACAAACTTGGAATTTCTAATAGGTAAATGGAGAAACTCTAGTGATCAATGGTTTGATAGCAATGGCAAACCTATAGAGGTGATACGGGGTAAAAAGGCCCAAAGTCAAAAGAAAAAAAAGGTGCCATATGAAATACAACCAATTATGGAAGGGTTATATCTTGAAGGTGGTGCCAGTGGTGATTTTGTTAGAGCCTATTTTTATTTTAATGATGTAGAAAAAAAATATTATCATCTCGCTATTGACTTTATGGGTGCAACGAGTATTATGACTGGTGATTTTGATGAAGATGTTTTGGTGTTAACTGATATTTTACCTCAAACGAATCCCAAGGGAGGTACTATCATGTGGCGAAGAAAATTATCTAAAATTGATGATGGATTTCTCTCCGTTTATGAATATTCTTCAGACAATGGTCAGACTTGGAAAATGAGAGGGAAACAAACAATGAAAAGAGTAACCTCAATTGAGGCCGGACTTAAAGAAATTGCAACGAATCCGTTACAGAATTTAATAGGGAATTGGAAGTCCAGTCTCGATAAGAAATATAAAGATCACCCCGTAATAAAAAAAGTCAATCCAGAACTAAAAGGGCACATTATTTCCTTTAAATGGGGAGCTTCGAAAGAGGTTCTACGTTTGTCTATTTATAATCTTGATCGACCTTCAAAAGGAGACACAATAAAATTTATAGATGGAATCATCGTCCCAGACAACACTCTTAGGGCTCTAAAAATGATCGAATACAACGTAGATTCTGATATTTATTTTGATGGCACTTATTCATTTGATAAGAGCGGTAATATTACAAGAAACTATACAGCAAGTTTTGATAATGGTTCATCTGCGAAATTTAGAGAAAAGTGGATTTGGCAAAATGAAAATAAAACGCATTTTAAGTGGTATACCGAACGATTTGAAAACGATAAGTTTATGGATG
>JAAUYH010136714.1_pt1 | contig 11588 bp, 11 predicted proteins | sample 7278061 | NCBI WGS metagenome assembly JAAUYH01 (sample SAMN14350203, study PRJNA611818) | marine sediment metagenome | isolation source: surface marine sediment (0.6m) | place: French Polynesia: Moorea | collected 2018-08 | reverse complement strand
GTAGTTAATTTGTGCTGATTCTCCTCTTTCTGCAATTAATTCTTCCTGCTGTTGAATGAATAACATTTTAAGTTTAAGCTGTCTGGGATATTCTTTGCTAGAAATCACCTAGGATATTTCTAAGTAAGAAATTACCAATACAAGGTTGGACAAACCCTGACTTTCGATGAAATAACTTCTGATCGAAGATAAATTTTGCCCACCTTGTCAAGCTTTTACCTCAAGATGCTTCCGATTCAGAAATTGTTTTTTCTTGACGCAATAATTCTAGTTCAGCTTGGCGAGATTCGATATCTTCTTTTAGTTGCTGAATTTGTTTTTCTCGACTTTTAATTTGGCGTGTCTTACCCCAAAACTGAAAATAATTGCGTACTTTAATCCAAGTCAGATAAAGTCCAGATAAGATAGCTCCGAGACCCATGGAAACAATCAGCGCAACTGCCAGAGAAACTTGGATTTCAAGCTCAGGCAGAATTTTTAGAGCTATTTCTTGAGTATTTTGCAGGCTGAACAAAGCAAGAGCTAAACAAGTGAGAAAAATTATTAAAAAATCAAAAATAATCATAGTTTTGTGTAACTTTTGACCTCAATTAGATAAGTTATCTTTCTATATTGCTGATTGCACAAGGGTATCATCTTAACAAGATATTCCCACCATTATATTAAGGTCAAAATGGGACAAATTCGGACTTAAGAAGTACAAGTCTTAGAGCAAATTACTGAAAAGGTGTGCATTGACCCCCTAATCCTTCCACAATGGCACAGGTATTAGTAGTCATCATGCCAATATAATTATCTGTGGGCGTACCTTGTTGTCCTAAACTTTCTGTTAGTAGTGGTATTTCTCCTACTTGCACGTTAGCTTCACGAGCAATGGTATTAATCAATCGATCGCTTTCTCCTGCTTCGGCAAAAATCGTTGTTACGCCAATTTCTTGGACTTTTGTGGCTAGTGTACCTAATCTAGCAGCAGTTGAACCTGCGTCTTCTCCTAAACCTTGTAATGTTTTATAGTCAGCAAAGTTATAGGCTTGAGCGTAATAATTTAGAGAATCGTGGGCAGTAACTAAGATATTTTTTCCTTGGGGAATGGTAGCAATTTGTTCTCCTATCCAAACATTGAGTTGTCCTAGTTGCTGGCTTAAAGCTTGAGCGTTTTGTAAATAAAGTTCAGCTTCGTTAGGATTCATTTGAACTAGTAGTGATTGAAGCAACTCTACTATGGTCATTACATTATTTACACTATGCCAAACATGAGAATCTGCTTCTAGTTCTTCTGCTGTATCGTCATCATTAATATTTTCCCCTTCATGATGATGCTCTTCTACCATAATTGGTTGAGGAACTGCCATTTCATAAATTGGTATTTTGGGTGCAGGATTATTACTTGCTTGGATTAACTTATTGATAGTTGGTTCTAATTGATAGCCCCCGTAAAGAATTAGTTGCGCTGATTCGATCGCTTGTTTATCTCGAGGAGTAGGGCTATAAGTATGGATATTTTGACCAGCATCCTGCAAGCAGTTTAATTCAATTGTATCTGCTGCAATAGTTTGAGTTAAATCGCAAAGAACATCATGGGATACTACCACCATTGCTTTATCTTTAGCTATGGCAACTTGGTTTTGGTTTACTGTAGTGCATCCCCAAAATCCTAATGTTAAGCACAAAATTGAACTACGAAATAAATTGTTCATTTTTTAAAGAATTAGCTCATGATAATGATTTTGATTATATAATGAGCTAGGTTAATTCTTGATAATGAGATTCATTTTCATTGAATTTTCAGCAAACTTGGTTATGCTCGCAGTCTGTAATTTGGCAATTTATTCAAATACCTGAAAAAATCTGAATTTTTCCCCTTTGACTTGCTCAAGCTTATCCGCATATTACTAAGTGTTGATACTCGTTTAGATCAAATAGGTTGTCATGCTGGAAGTATATAATTTAGCAGTTCACTACCATAACAATTGGGCAATTAACGATATCTCGTTCTGTTTACAGCCAGGACAGATAATGGGTTTATTAGGTCCTAATGGAGCAGGAAAAAGCACGTTGGTAAAGGCGATACTAGGACTTGTGCCAGTATCCAAAGGTGCAGTTAAATTTGCTTCGCGACCCCTCAAACGCCAGTTAAAAAAGGTAGCTTATGTACCTCAACGCAATCAAATTGATTGGGATTATCCTATTACTGTAGAAAAAGTAGTAATGATGGGGAGAATTCCTGCTACTGGTTGGTTTAGAAAGCCTTCTCCTAGCTCTTATCATATTGTTCGTAATGCTCTAGAGAAAGTAGGAATGTGGCAATATCGTCAACGTCAAATTAGAGAGTTATCAGGAGGACAACAACAACGAGTATTTTTAGCTAGAGCGATCGCCCAACAAGCAGATTTATTATTTTTTGATGAGCCATTTAATAATATTGATCTCCAGACAGAATCAATTATTTTTCAAACTTTTGCCGAATTGAAACAGCAAAAGAAAGCTCTATTAGTAATTAGTCACGATTTAGGCTTGACTTTAAATAACTACGATCGATTTTTATTACTTAATCATCAGATTATTGCTACAGGCTCTAAGCAAGAAGTATTAACTAAAGAGAATTTACAAAAAGCTTATGGTAAATTCAGTTCAGAGTTAGGAATTATTTAGGAGATTAGTGTTAATTAGTTGGTTAATTGAACCTTTAAGTTTTGAATTTATGCGTCTGGCGATCGCGATGGGCTTCTTTTTAGGTATTTTAGGGGCTGTAGTGGGTAGCTATTTAATTTTGCAGCAAATGGGTATGATGAGTGGGGTTGTTTCCCATGCAGTGTTACCTGGTATTGCTGTGGCTTTTTTCTGGGAAATTAATCTTGCTATCGGTGCATTTATCGCAGGTATATTAAGTGCTTTAGTAGTAATGCTCATTCAGTCGCGATCGACTATTAAAGTAGATGCTGCCATGGCATTAGTATTAAGTAGTTTTTTGGCTTTGGGAGTGATTTTAATTACTTTGCTCAAAACTCATCAAATAGATTTAGATGATCTTTTATTTGGAGATATCTTGGCTATTACATCCTTAGATGTAATTCAAACGGCAATTATTACAGCTATTATTCTTATTTTAACTAAGCTTTTTTACAAAGAATTAGAATTTTATACCTTCGATCCTATTGGGGCAAAAGCTTGTGGATTACCAGTTAATTTTCTCTATTTTGGTTTGATTTGTGCTATCACTATTACTATTGTTGCCAGTATGCAAACAGTGGGTGTTTTACTAGTAATGTCCCTTTTAGTGGGTCCTGCTATTACAGCTTATTTATTAGTTAAAGAGTTGCACGAAATGATGATTATAGGGGCAATTATTGGTGTACTTTCTACGGTTAGTGGTATGTATCTAAGCTACTATTTCGATTTACCTTCTGGTGCAGCAATTGTCATGATTGTATTTAGCTTTTTCTTGTTATCATTTCTTTTCAGTCCTAAACAAGGTGTTTTAATCAGGAAGTAATACTAGATTTAGTAGAAATCAGGAGTCAGGAGTCAGGATTAATAATAAGCAAGGGCTCGAAATCTTTTTCCTAATAAGAAATAATTCTCTATACATCGATTTAGATTTAGCGCTCAGGCGAAGCCTGGCACTGCACGATCGCTTATGCTTATTCTCAAGTATCTCTGAAAGATATTCGTAACTGGTTTGCCCATTCCTGCTACTGTATCTCACCAATGTGAGAAAGGCTATAAATCAAGTTTAAACTTTAATGTGGTTGTTTTAAATAGATTTGTATTATCCATTGGCGATCGCTAGTTTACGTTTCATAAGATCGGGATAGATAGCGATCGCTATTTCAATTTTACTTCCTACAGAAAAGGGCTTTAAGAACTTTGCCCTCAAAAGGTTTGCCTTTTAACATCCGATTCCAATAAACCCAAGGAAGACCATGCCGTTTCATCAACCACATTGAAAAACGCTCTTTAGCTGGATTGAAAGGGAAACAAGAATCAGGTTTATTATTGTAGTCAAACTCTGCCATTACTACGGAGTTATAGCCTGTAATCAGAGGACAGCAAGTATAGCCATTGTAAGTATTAGTTTTTTCTTGAGCGTTCATCACCGACAAAAGATTACTAACCAAAACAGGAGCTTGACCCCGCACTGCTGCTGCTGTCTTGGAAGTAGGAAGAGAGGATACATCTCCTAAACTAAATACATTAGGATAACGATGGTGTTGTAGCGTATTTCGATCGACATCAGTCCAGCCTTTGTTTGCTCCCTCTGACACTGCTAGAGGACTTTCTCTGACAAAATCAGGCGCACTCATAGGCGGAGTAACATGAATCATGTCGTAATGAATACTTACTTCTTTTGCTCCCTCATTAGTAGTAACATCAAAAATAGCTTCTTTAGTATCTGCTTTAATCTCTTTGAGATTGTGCTGAAAATTGACTTGAATATTACGACGTTCTACCACTTTGTCTAAAGTAGCGCAGTATTCAGGAACGGCAAACATCTTCCCTCCTGCGGTACAAAATAGAACTTGAGTATTGACTCCTACCCCACTTTTACTCTGAAAAACATCGTCCGCCATATACATGATTTTCTGCGGTGCGCCACCACATTTAATCGGAGTCCCTGGTTGAGTAAAGATTGCTGTACCACCTTTGAAATTTTGAATTGTCTCCCAAGTATAAGCAGCATACTCTTTGGCATAGTTACTAGTTACGCCATCTTTGCCTAAGGCTTCTTTTAATCCTTTGATTGAATGCCAGTTAATTTGAATACCAGGACATAATACTAGATATTCGTATTGAATTTGACTACCGCTTCTAGTAACTACTTGATTACGATCGGGGTTTAAAGTTTCTACATAATCCTTAATCCAGGTTGCTCCTTGGGGAATACAGTCTTGCTGATCTTTAATAGTTTGCTCTAATTGAAAAACACCACCGCCAACTAAAGTCCATCCTGGTTGATAGTAGTGTTTTTCTGAGGGTTCGATAATGGCAATATCTAAATTTTTGTTTTTGGCAAGAAGTTGAGCAGCTACGGTGATTCCTGCTGTGCCACCACCAACAACCACAATTTGATGATGTCGTATCTGAGATTTGATCGATGTTACTTTAGGCGATACTAGAGTTGTCATGGATATTACTTACAATGAAAAATCATTCTTGATTTTTTGACTGACCATATTACTATATGGATATATTATTAATAAGGCTAATTTTTTAAGTAAAACTTAAGCAAGGGAAAGTCATGTTATTTAGACAACTTTTTGACCAAGAATCCAGTACTTACACCTATCTAATTGCTGATACTAAAACTAAAGAAGCTATTCTGGTCGATCCAGTATTAGAACAAGTAGATCGAGATCTTAAGCTGCTAAAGGAACTAAACCTCACTCTCAAATTTTGTCTAGAAACCCATATTCATGCTGATCACATTACAGGAACGGGTAAATTACGGGAGTTAACAGGCTGTCAGGGTATTGTCCCTGCCAACGCTCAAGCTAAATGTGCCGATCGATTTATCGAAGATGGGGAAGTTATAACCCTAGGTGATATCGAAATTAAAGCGATCGAAACCTGGGGACATACAGATAGTCATATGGCTTATCTCGTCAATCAAGACAAAGTGTTGACTGGGGATGCACTGTTTATTCGTGGTTGCGGACGTACTGATTTTCAGAGTGGGAATGCAGGTATGCTTTATGATTCGGTAACGCAAAAACTGTTTACCCTTCCTGAGGAAACTTTAGTTTATCCAGGTCATGACTATCATGGTCATACTGTCTCTACCATTGGAGAAGAAAAGCGATGGAATCCTCGATTTGTAGGACGCGACCGCGCCTTATTTATCGAGTTTATGAACAACCTTAATCTTCCAGACCCTAAAAAAATAATGGAAGCCGTTCCTGCTAACCAAAGCTGTGGTCAAGTTGTTACTGCCAGCCGATAAACACCAAATAAGCTTATCTTCATTTAAATTACATGGTGCAGAGGTGCAGGGGTGCAGGGGTGCAGAGGTGCAGGGGTGCAAGGTTGAACGTTTTCCGAGCAATTTTAAATAATACCAATTAAATGCGTCTTAGCTTACCAAATTTTTGCCTAATTAATTTGAATAATAAATACTTAAGCAAAATTATTTGTATATTTTTTGATAAAGTTTGCAAGAGTTATTTTGGGGTTAAAAAACTCTAGCGATCGCACTCTAATTAATTTAGGATGAGATGGGCTTAAACTTTAGTTCTTGCTAATAACTAATGACTAATGACCAATAACTAACTAACTATCAAGTTCCGAATCAATCCTATCTTGAGTATTATTTGATTCTCCATTCTTTCTGAAAAAAATTTCATTCCACGTTTTCGTCAAGAATTGTTTCATGTGGGACGATATCTTTGTGGTCTCCACTGGTTTATCTTTTTGACCACACACTTCATCGGGTGTCCAGAAATGATCGTAATCGTAATAGCTCATAGTTACACCGAGAAATACTTATGTACTTCCCTCGTTATAATTTATGTTCTCTCACTACATTTCTCACATTCCTTATCTTTTTAGAATAATCCCTTATCAATATGTAACTTTAGTCAAAATAACTTCATAACTATGACTTTAAAGAAGGCAAGAAATTAACTAACTGAGGAAAAGTAATAATCAAAACTAAGACTAAAAGTTGCAGCAGAATAAAAGGAATTGTCCCGCGATAAATATCTTCTGTTTTAATTTCTGGGGGTGCTACTCCTCGCAAATAAAATAAAGCAAAGCCGAAGGGAGGGGTCAGAAAGGAAGTTTGTAAATTTGCTCCAATAATTACTCCATACCAAACCAAATCTAATCCTAAAGATTGTGCCACAGGAGCAAAAATAGGAATAACGATAAAAGCAATTTCAAAGAAATCAATAAAGAAACCAAGAATGAAGATGGTTAACATATTAACCATTAGAAAGCCAAGAGTTCCCCCTGGTAAATTAGCCAGCAGATCGAACATAAAGCGATCGCCATTTAAACCCCGAAATACTAAACTAAAAGCAGTAGAGCCAATTAAAATGAAAATTACCATCGTGGTAATTCTCATTGTGGCATCGCACACTTGTTTGAGTGCTGCCCAATTTAACTGACCATTCAAAGCAGCTAAAATCATTGCCCCCAGTGAACCAACAGCACCTGCTTCGGTGGGAGTAGCAATGCCAAAAAAGATACTACCTAACACTAATAAAATTAATAACAAAGGCGGGATCATTACTGTCAAGACTCTTTGGAACAAAGCCTTGCCAGTAATATTTCTCACTTCAGCAGGTAAAGCTGGTGCAGCATCAGGTTTTAAGAATGCCACAATAATTACATGAAGAGCAAAAGCTGTCGCCATCAATAAGCCAGGAATTAAGGAACCAATAAATAAATCTCCCACAGAAATTCCTAACTGATCTCCTAAAACAACTAACACTACACTAGGAGGAATAATCTGTCCTAAAGTACCTGAAGCAACAATTACCCCTGTTGCTAACTCCTTGTTGTAACCGTAGCGCAGCATAATTGGTAGAGAAATTAAACCCATAGCTACTACTGTTGCAGCTACTACTCCTGTAGAAGCTGCCAACAATGCCCCGACGATAACTACTGCGAGGGCTAATCCTCCGCGCATTCTACCAAAGAGAATCCCCATAGTTTCTAGTAACTTCTCAGCAATGCCTGTTTTTTCCAGCATTGAACCAAGAAAGATAAAGTAGGGGATAGCCAGTAAGGTATAGTTTCCCATGATGCCAAAAATGCGCGTGGGCATGGCAGTGAGAAAAATAGGATCGAAAACATTAAAAATAATCCCAATGATGCCAAATAATATGGCTACTCCCCCTAGAGAGAAAGCAACAGGATAACCAAGAGAAAGTAGTACTAATGCCCCTGCAAACATTACTACTCCTAGCCAGTCATAACTCATGGCGATCCTCCTGATTAGGATTGCTATTGCTAAAAATTGCCCAGTTTTTAATTGCTTCGGAAATACCCTGAAGAATTAATAATACTAAACTGACGATAATCATTGATTTGATGGGGTAGCGCGGTAAACCACCAGGATCGGGAGACATCTCTAGTATTTTCCAAGAATTGGCGATCGTTCCCCAAGAATAATAGATGATTAAACTGCAAAAAGGAATTAAAAACAGGATTGAACCAATAAAATTAGCTAAGGCTTGACGGCGAGGAGTCCAATCCTTATAAAAAATATCTACTCGGACGTGTTCGTTGTGCTTGAGGGCGTAAGCTGCACCAAGAAGGAATACTATATCAAACAGATACCATTGAATTTCAATTAAGGCATTAGAAGTTAGATTTTGTCCAATCCAACGCCCTAAATATCTTCCTCCCACATTCCAAACACCCACTAAAACCATAAATAGGACTAGCCAATAGGTAAGGCGACCTATCCATTCATTGATTAGGTCGATAACTCTGGCAATTCGTAGTAGCTTCTGCAATCTATCTCCTCGATTACTTAACTGCTTCGTAGGTAATGCTAAGATTTTTTAGGGCTTTCGTCTAGTGGTAATCACTTAGTACAACCTATTTTCGATCGATCTCCGAAAAATCATGTTTGTTCGGGCTTGACTAAGCTTATTCTTATGCTATTATGATATACGCTAGAGAAATAAAAAGCTTACGCGGATGTCGTATAGTGGTAATACCTTAGCCTTCCAAGCTAAAGCTAGGGGTTCGATTCCCCTCATCCGCTTTATTTATGATAATCAAGGGTTTCGATAGATCTAAACGGAACGCAGAATAACACTATTCTGCGTTCCGTTTCTTTTGCTGTCGTTTGCTTCAACCTACTAGCGTGTCCATTCAATTTTGTTAGGTAGTGCGATCGTCTTACTCACTATTGATATTATCTTGGAGAAATTGTCAACCCAGCATTTTATCTAGACGCGTTATTACACTCTGACTATCAATCACTGACTCAATAATTTAACCAGACTAGATTTAGTCAGCTTACTATATCCAGAAATATTTCTTTTCTTAGCAAGTTTTTTTAATTCTGTTGTAGTCATAGTATTTAAAATTTTGGCATCTTTAATATCATCTGGCAGTGGTTGAGGAGTAAGATAAAATAGCTTTTCTAAGGCTTTAAGTTTTTTTCCTGTAATCTTGCATCCTAGCTTAGTAATTGGTTTTAAGTCTTGCCAATACTGACGAGGTGCTTCGTCAATACGATTAGTTGCTACAGGAACTTTTACCCCTTTAAGCACAGTGGCAGGTTGTTCGATTAAATATTCTAGTGCCGATTTAATCTCATCTCTAGATGCTGTTGATAAATTTATTTTAGGTATTTCTTCTCCTGCAAGTATTTTAGTGACTTTGGCTGTTTCTTCACTATCATCAGCGATAATACACCATACTTTTTCTAAACCTGCTGCCTCTGCTACGGCATAAATAAAATAATTACCAATAACTTGATAGCGATCTTCAGCAATTTCTTTAACTATTAAAGGTATCCAATTTCTACCATCTGTATTACTTAATTCTTTTGCAGTGGCGTTAACTAAATATTCTGAGATATTAGTTATATTTCCAGGTTCAATTATCTCTAAATCGAGATACATTAAATTTCCAACATCACTAAAATTACTCATTGTAAAAAATACTCCTTAGCTAATTGTGAATAATAATCATAAGCAACTTTGCTTTTATAAGCAGCAGGAATTTTTTCAAAAGTAGAATAAGCTATATGTGCATTGCTAGGTAATTCAAAAATTCTTCTATTATTTCCAGGTTGATAATGAGGATAGAAATAAGGAATTAAATCAAATTTATATTTTTGCTTTATTTGTTTGATAATTCCATCAATTGCTTTCTTAGCATTTACTCTAGCTGCATCAGTAATTTTTTCTCCATTAAAGAAAATTGGTAAAGCGATCGCTCCCCATTCTAAACCTTGAGTTTTTTCTTGTCGAGCTTTTTGACTTTCTAAAATATATTGCTGAATAGATACTGCTGCATTTTGTAAAGAACGAATATTATTGTGTTTAGTTGGTATCAATACTACATCTGCTGCATAAACGGAACTTATACTAAAAAGTCTCCAGTTTGGTGGGGTATCAATTAAAATATAATCGTAATCAGATTTTACCTCTTCTAATTTTTTACGTAGGCTATGAAAACTAAATTCATTACGTAGCTTATCTTCTTCAGTTGTGGCTAATGTATCATCGGCTGGAATTACATCAAAACTCAGTGTTATTCCTCCTTTGAATGTTTTAGCATAAGGACTAATAGCCTCTCTTAAGCTGATTACATCTTTTTTATCTTTTAAACAATTTGATAGAGTTTGTGTTCCTGATTTTATATTTAATGAATCAGTTAAATCTCTTTGATTAGGATCGAAATCTACTACTAAAACTTTTTTCTTATGACTGGTTAATACGGCAGCTAAATTAATTACCGTCGTAGTTTTGCCAACACCACCTTTATTGTTATAAATGGCAACAGTTAAAGCTTTTGATGTATGTTTAATTTGATTTCTAATCTGACAAGTAATTTCACCAATATTTTGTGAATTAATTTCTAAACAAGGTGTCGCAGGACAAATAACTTTTCCATGTTTACTAAATAATTGAATATGCTTAGAATTAGTAATAATTCCCCATTGAACAGTCTTACAATTAGGTGCTAGCAAATAACGTTTTAGTTGTTTTACTGTATTTTTATAGCTTTTACTTCCATAAGTAAGATTAATATCTCTTCCTTTTAATTCAACTAAGACATAGGGATTATTTTGAGTATGCAAAAAAATATCATTTTCATTATTGTGACGTAGCGCGTAGTCAACTTTATCTCCACCATTACCTGTTTGAAATTCTGGAATACGCTCTTGTGATGAAAAACCTAGTGCATCTAAAAATGATGTAGCAATAAAGTTACTATCTATTATTGCTTCTTTAGCTTCTTCTGGGAGTGCTTGTAAAGATTTAATTAGTATTTCTACTATCTCTAGCGGAAGTTTTTGTAATTCTTTTATTAAAGTTTGTACCATTAGAATTTACTTTTATTTATTTCTATAATATTTCTCAAGAACTTATCATTACCTCGGAAAAAACTCTGAAAATAATTAAATAGTCCCTATCTTGTCTTTTTAAGTAATAACCGTAACAATTTAAATTCTGTTGTAAAAAATCAAGAAAAACAAAAAATAATTCAAACCTTATAGAGCTAAATTATCCCCAAAAATAGAATGGCATTCATTAAATTTGTATGAGATGAAAAAAAAAGCTAACAGATGTTTAGTGTAGATAATCCGCGAATTATCTCTACAATATTTTTATGTCTTAACTTTAATTAGTTCAGTACTTCCAATGCGTTAAACTCAGTTAAAACAGTTGACAAAATCGAGGAGTATTTTTGTGGTGAATCAGTTCGAGGAGAGTTGGTCATTTTCCTTTGAGGATTACGCGATCGAACATCAGGGAGAAGCAGTAATCGATCTTACGGTAAGCTATGACTATGTAGAGGGAATTGGTACAGACGATCCTTTTGAATATCCAGAATTTACCCAAATTTATAACTTTATTGATAACTATTTAGTTAACTATCCCAATGAAACCGACTTT
>JAAUYH010129601.1_pt1 | contig 11588 bp, 4 predicted proteins | sample 7278061 | NCBI WGS metagenome assembly JAAUYH01 (sample SAMN14350203, study PRJNA611818) | marine sediment metagenome | isolation source: surface marine sediment (0.6m) | place: French Polynesia: Moorea | collected 2018-08 | reverse complement strand
CGATTTAATTTCGTTTGCTCACTCTTTCGTTTATTCTTGTAATGAATTTCAAGAAACATTCGCTAAAATTGATTAACTAATTCTTTAATTGCAATATGTACATTTCTACAAATTGCAATACTTTTAGAAGACATCTTCTTATACTGTCAAGCATTCAGCAATGTTTTAGTAGACGATGAAGGATTGAACAAAAAAGATTTAGCAATTGATTCGTAAATCAAATAAAGTACTTGTCTTGAGCTTCACGATAATTTGTAGTTTTTCATAAACTAGAAGTGTTTAACAAGAAATCACTTTTTGATTTAGTATCATTGTTTTTCAGCACGCAATGTGTAGTGCAATATTACGCAGTACTATATCTGTCCCCTCCTAATTGGCTATTAGTTATAGTGTTATTACTTCCTCTTTTCTATTAGGACATTGTAGATGCTACACCCTATTAATTAGGGTGTTAGCCCTATTATTCAGTTGAGTACTATTTTCCACAAAAGTTTTCCTAGATATTACTTAAGGGACCTATTCTATTTTCGATAAATACAGCTTCCCCACTATCCCACTCTAAGCCTCAACCTTCTGGTTATGGAATGGACGGCGATTGCCGGGGTTGATCACTGCTCTGTCTGAGCTACTGAGAAGATTTCTGTCTCTCTCGGCACCTTGGTGGTTATCTTGCGTTGCCACGCTCGATGGCAGTATGCGGTTCGGATGAACGTCATCTCATTGCTTGACAATAGGTAAGAAAGTAAATAAGTTTTTGAATTCGAATATGTTGATTTTTACGTTGGTGAACAATAACGTCTGACCATTACGTGTCTGTTTTTGATACAGTCAATTCTCAAACTCAGAAGTAACTCCATGATACTTATATTGGTCATAATCGCACTTTCGTGAAGAAAGCACAAAAATAAAGTTCCGTAACATCTGACTTGTGTGCCGCCGATTCAATTTTAAAAAGAGTCCGAGCAGAATAATCGAATGATGGAGAATATTTTGAGGTTCGTTCCCATCAAAGTAGTTAAAATATCTATGATAGAATCTTTTTTAAACAATGTTTCTGTTTGAGACAATCGAAGCTGTGCTTTAAACTCTGACTCACCACAGCAAATTATTTGAATTGCAGCTAAGGATTGTACAAATATGAAGGCATTCATCGAGTCCAATCATGCGATGTCTACAGTGGGCTGGCAGATGTCTGAACACATTTTTGAGAGAGCCCGTGAATAAACTGTTTTCCCCAATTTAATGCAATTCTACTTACCAATCGATACTTGGATGATTATGCAATAACATTTTTACTGAATACAGCTCCGTACGATTGAGTGTGATGAAGCTCACCTCTGATTTCACACTGATTTCATAGTATCTGGCAGTCTCAGCTTGCTGCAATCTAACATTGCATCGGTATGATTCTGTTTTTCCGCTATAGGTATCCCGTTTTTGATCCGCTGCTGCGACCCATACCCAATTTTATTTTTAGACCACCTAAAAATTTTGGCAAATTCAGATCATTTACTGTATCTTATGATACTGAAAAGTTTCGTTGTATTTGAGGAAGTCCAGAGTCTTGCTACCCTACCGTGCATAAGACTTGAACGTTTTATTGAATATTTTTTCGGAAAGAAAGAGTTGATGATGAAGTCGATAAAATCTGCTCGAAAAAAACCGGGAAAGGACCTGAATTCAAAAACTATTCATGAGAGATCCATGGAGACTTCTTTGTGCATGAACCTTGAACTACAAGTTGCATGTACAAAAATGGAGAAAATCTTCCGCGTGCTACCGAAGCAGTAAGAACTTTTTCTGAAGCTCTGAAGAACGGAAGAATATTTATTCGATCGCATTTGATTTCTTGGATGATTTCAAAATGCAAAGCAACCACTTATTTTCACGTTCGTACAATGCCTGGAGATATATAATTTTTGGAAGTTTACTTCAAGCACCTAGAGTGACTTATCGGAAATGTTTCCAGCTTGTCACTACTCAAGATGGTTTCTATTTTCGCACTATAATGATTCATGCGTTACATGGTGCCACTAATGTGTTTTAAATCAGAAGTGAAAGTCACTTGAAAACACATTTTGACTCAAGTCAACCTGCAGTTCAATCGACAATAATTACTATACGCGTGACATTCTGTACCATTTCTTCGGAAATAATGCTTCTAGTTTCGAGTACAATGCTAACAATCAACAAAATAGTTGATTATATAGGTTCTAGTGAATGAAAATTTTGGTTATATTGGATCTGGTGAATGGGAAAGGCAAAAATTTATTCTCACCATAATATTATTAAGCAACTTCCCATGCTTTTATATATTCTATAAGCTTTGCCTGCTTCAGGTTAAATTCTGAACTTATTTGACTGAATTCTACAGTCTTATGTATCTTGTGCTTTATGTTTGTAAACTTCTTGACGACAATATCGTTTCTCGAACCGCTCAAACTGATTTGTCCGATGATTTTTTTGACTTTACGAATTTGATTCAATTCATCTTCAAACTAGTAGAGTACATCATATCCTCTAAATTTTTGGGTTTCCCCCCCCCAGCTTGAGTATACCACTCGATTTTTATTGAGTCTTGAGAATTTTATGCTCAGATCTTGAGTCCGTTCTTCTACAGATTTATTTGATCTTTTAAATCCAGTTTTTACTAACGAATCGTAGGTGATACTATCAATAACTGAGTATGAAGCCGTCTAAAGCAGTCTGAGGTCTAGGAAGCGAAGAATAATTGTGAGTCTATCTATTAAATACGAGTGTTAGTTTCAAATATCGCAAAATTTTCAGTTTCTTTCAACGGATTCAGTGAGCATGCAGGAATAATATCGGATTTAAATGGTCCACATGTGCTTAATGAATCTTTTTTGACTACAGGAATAGTAAAACACCCAGAAAGTGATTTTGATTTACCCTTCGATTTCGGAACTCGTTGATAGTAAAGTACTGTCGACTACACTTTCTCCTGTTTGACTTGCATTTAAAGTGATTTTTATTGTACTCCGCGTTCTTATTTTAGTACCTATTTTAAAAACATAGACTTTGCTTTTAAGATATTCCTGGGTCAAACGATGTTTGCAATCCGTCCTTCATTAACGTCCAACTCCTTTATTTTGTGAGTAATAGATATGCAAGCATGAATTATTGCTTTAATGTTCCTGTTTTCAATCTTGATAGTCATTGAAATTAGATGCAAATATAGATTATACTCAATCCACCGGAAATAATTTTCCCAAAATCACATGTCTCTAAATGAGGACGAAGTATTGATGAGACACGCTATGTAATTCGTACAGTGAAAGTCAGAAGCGCCCTTAGAGAATCTCACAGGATCGAGAAGAAGACAATCGTTTAAGGTATAGTGTTTATAGATAAGAACGAACCACAATTTGTCGGGTTGGTGCTTAACATATTTTTGTGATACTGCATCTTTTCCGGACCAGAAATTTGATGCAGATTTCGTGAAAACTGACAACAATTCATATGCTGAGCAAGATAGAAAAGAAAGGACAATCACCCAGTACTTTTTCCAATAAGAATTTATCAGCTGCTCAAACGATACCGGAAATAATTGCCGCTCAAAATCGAGTAACTATTACGCATGAAATGAAAGTGCCGCCACTACTTCCATTCTGGAATTGGTTTCCGAATTGAAGACATTGCTGCATCTAGCCGAAAAATGTTAAATGATTCGGATTCTCGTACATTTGGATGCTGATCTAATAGGTGCATTTTTTTTCCTCAAGTATAACTGCTCGTAATGGGGTCTTTATGATGTGCCCGCTTCGATGATGGAAGGTCAGTCTGGACTGTGAATCAAAAATTAATGAAGGATTAAAGAAATGATGATTAGAATCTTAACCGATTAATTGGAATTGAATACGAAAAATAACAGAATTGTCAGGTAATTTCCGATTGCAATTTTCCTTTCGTATTGGGAAATTTAAATTGAATACCACAAATAGTAAGCTGTTGACAACCTCCTTCAGTTTGATACAGCTGTAATGCATCTAACAGTTTTGCAGCGTTGTCATACCCATTCACCCAGTGTTCTCACCATCATCGAACTCTAACCTAACGTACCGAATCATGACAGTCATGTGCGCGCCACCAGCTATGCCTTGTGATTGTGGGGTGCAAGTGAGCCCACACTGATGACTTGCCGCTAATCCGGGTCGGAATAATGCGTTTTGCGATTCGACGGCAATGAGTACCGTAGTGTGGTATTGCACAGATGACGAGTAACTTGTTATTCACTTATTAATGACATCAGCGATTACTACAAGGTGGGTAGCGGTTTTGTGGACCCAAGGCACGGTTTTCGTGAGAAGTTGAAGTGTGGCATGGTTGTTATCTCGAATCGCACCATTAGAATGACGCAGCGTGAGGCACTAACGCTGGACGCGCAGGTCGGTTTTGTATTGAAAAAGAATATGAATGAGCTACAGAGCAGAACTGCGAGATTGGCTGTGACTGGGCGGGATGAGGACGATGATTATTGGCGTGAGTCAGTGGTTGAAAGTTGCGAATAGTGAGCAAATGGTGGATGTGTGCGTTGTAATACGCATGAATCCATCATTTGCTCGTCATTCGGCACTTTCAACGTTGTGAAGGGGTCGCTTGCGTTCATGCATATGGGTTTACCAAAAATGCCGTCTTCAACTGTTTGGGCGAACGACGCCTACGGCTATTCTGACGGCGCGCACGTGCCCTATACCTTGTGACGACGACCGGGCGACAGCTGGTTTCCGTTATGCTATTCAGCGGACTCTTCAGATTGATTGCTGGTGTATGTTGAAACGGTCGCTTGGTAGTGCGCTCACCGAAGCTCGTATTAGTGGACGCCCCTGGAGCAGCAAATCAGAGATGTACGTAGGGCTACAGGCTGCAATTTTTGCGATACTGTGCGGAAGATAGACGACCGTGTGAATTCGATAAGTGCAGCGTGTGGCTCTGACGCATATTTCTCTAATGGTTGACTTCGTGCGGCGCTGCAAGGGTGTGTCACGTTTGCGGCGTTGATGTTGTTCCTCACTGAGGCTGTGCTGGTGCCGAAAGAACAGGACGTGCAGGAAGAAACTGACCCTATTGTGATTATGAACGAGTTAACCATTGTCTTGAAATTAAGTGCAACACTTCCGACTTGCCCACGCCCACCCGCTCCACGCTTGGATTCAAACAGACCAAAACTCTGCAATGATATGTGAACTAGATTCTAAATAAATGCAAATCTCGACATTACATAGGTTATCCAGCTCGGCTGTCACCCTCGCTCTTGAGTCTAACCTTCTTGACGCAGAACTGTTACTACCATGAAACAAAGAATGGTGTGCTGTACGGAACGTAAAATTTCATTTGCTGCTTTGGGGTACAATGGGTCGACCATACAACCGCCATCAATTCTGAAACGACGCTCTTGCTGTTGCCCATGAGCCATCAATTCTGAAAAGACATGCAAAAGTACTATGCGTCGCCTCATGGATTCTAGTAGGCTACAATTTTCGGTGTTCATTCTGTTGCTTTCTTCTGAAAATTAGCTGGTTAACACGTTGACTCCTGAAGGAATGAATGGATAACAGAACGGCTAGCACAACGTTCTTTTCCGAGATTTACTTCGAATGGTTCGCCAAAAACCTGATGAGAGTTCTACCCCGTTCTCATCGTACTGAAAGGAACTTACTGTAGTGTGTAGCAGTGAATCGCAGATTGACCTTATCTCATTTTGCAACCTGTGTCTAAAACTATCGTCGAAAAGAACAGGTGCAAACATAGAGGTCAAGTGTGTGCTGTACCGTGTGGTAATTCTGAGGAGATATGCCATTGGTTGGTGCTTAGGGTAAACCGTGTGGAGTACGGTACACCTATTTCACCAAGGATGGCATCACAGAAATCCCAAGCTCACTGTCGACTAACGTATTCGTTTCCCTCGACTTCGCGCTATCGCTGTGTAAATTGGTGAGCGTGCATATCGAAACAAGGAAAATTGACGAAGCGTCGAAAATGGATAGCCGCAGCCTAGAAATGACACAAGCCACATATGAACACAACAAGGTGCATCCCGACATTGCACTGTCACTCTTCTACCTTGCGCGTGTATACGAGGATCAACGAAGCTACGACGCAGCAGCTGAATCGTATGACCAGAGCATTGAGATGGAAAGAACAGTGCCTGGTGCGGAGACGGCAGATGCTACTATCGCATATTCGTCGTGGAAGTTGGGCAACGTGTATCAATTCCTCGGAAAACTAGACGAAGCATTGAAAATGCACGAACAGAGCCTGGAAATAAGGCGAGCCACTCGCGGAAACGAGGATACGATTACCGACATCGCAAACTCACTTTACGACCTTGGAGTTGCACACGAGGAACAACAAAACTACGGCGAAGCATCTAAATTGTATGAGCAGTGCCTTGAGATGTATCGAACGATTCATGGCGCCGAGTCGATGCATCCAGATATTGCGGATTCGTTATGCAAGTTGGGAAATGTGTGTCGAATCCTAGGGAAACTGGACGAAGCATTGGACATGAATGAGCAGAGCCTAGAAATAAGACGAACCATGCACGGACAAGACCAGGCGCATGCCGATATCGCAAATTCTCTCTTCTACCTTGCACTTGTACTCGAGGATCGACAAAGCTACCACGAAGCAGCAGAACTGTATGAACAGAGTCTTGAGATGGATAGAACAGTGTATGGTGCGGAGTCAATGCATTGTGATATTGCAGAGACGTTGCGGAAGTTGGGAAATGTGTATCGAATCCTCGGGAAACTGGACGATGCATTGAAGATGCATGAACAGAGCATCGCAATGAGACGAGCTATACACGGACACGAGGAAGCGCATCCCGACATCGCAAATTCACTCTACGACCTCGGTCTTGTATACGAAGACCAAGAAAACTTCGACGAAGCAGCTAAATTATATGAACAGAGCCTTGAGATGGATAGAGCGGTGCATGGTGCGGAATCAGTGCATTCTGATATCGCGTGTTCAATGTGCAACTTGGGAAATGTGTATCGAATCCTTGGGAAACTAGATGAAGCGTTGCAAATGCATCAACAGAGCCTAGAAATGAGACGAGTTCTGTATGGACACGGCAAGGCGCACCGTATCATTGCACGCTCACTCGTTGATATTGGTCACGTGTATTATGATCAAGAAAATTATGATGAAGCAGCGAAATTTTACGAGCAGAGCCTTGAGATGTATCGAACACTGCATGGTGCAAGTTCAATGCATTCTGATATCGTGTCACTAATGTATCGCTTGGCTAATGTGTATCGAGAACAGCGAAAACTGGAAGAATCGTTGAAATTGCATAAAGAGGTCCTAGAAATAAGACGAGCGATACATGGACACGACAAAACTCACCGGAAAATTGCACGTTCACTCAATGAGATTGGTCACGTGTATTATGATCAAGAAAAATATGATGAAGCAGCAAAATTTTACGCGCAGAGCCTTGAGATATATCGAACATTGCATGGCGCAAGCTCGATGCGTTCTGATATCGCGTCAGTAATATATAGCTTGGGTAATGTGTATCGAGAACAGGGAAAACTGGAAGAGTCGTTGAAATTGCATGAAGAGGGCCTAGTAATGAGACGAGCGATATACGGACACGACAAACCTAACCGGAAGATTGCACGTTCGCTCCGTGGGCTTGGTCACGTCTATTATGATCAAGAAAACTACGATGAAGCAGCGAAATTTTACGAGCAGAGCCTAGAGATGTATCGAGCACTGCATGGCACAAGTTCGATGCATTCTGATATCGCGTCATCATTGTGTTCCATGGCGAATGTGTATCGAAAACAGGGAAAACTGGAAGAATCGTTGAAATTGCATGAAGAGGGGCTAGAAATGAGACGAACTGTATACGGACAAGAAAAGGTGCATCCCAAAATCGCTGATTCACTTTACTTTCTTGCACTTCTGCATCGTGATCGTGGAAACTACGCCAAAGCTGCCAAATTGCATGAGGAAGGCCTTGAGATGGATCGAACAGTGCATGGTGCGGATTCAATGCATTCTGTTATTGCGTGTTCACTATGCAACTTGGCGAGTGTGTATCGAGAACAAGGAAAACTGGAGAAAGCTTTGAAAATGTATGAACGTAGCCTTGAAATTCGACGGGCGAAACACGGCCACGGCAAGGCTCACAAAGACATTGCACATTCACTCCATGGTCTCGGTCACGTGTATTACGATCAAGAGGATTATGATGACGCAGCCAAATTTCATGATCAGAGCCTTAAAATGTACCGAACAGTGCACGGTGCAAAGGCAATCCATTCTGATATCGCATCATCATTGTGTTCCCTGGCGAATGTGTATCGAAGGCAAGGAAAATTGGAGGAAGCGTTGGCAATGCATGAGCAGAGCCTAGGAATGAGGCGAACGATATACGGACAGAGCAAGTCACACCCAGATATTGCATTTTCGCTTTGGAGCATTGGATTAGTTTTCCACAAGCAAAAGAAACTCAATCAGGCTTGCAAATTCCTTGATCAAAGTGTCGAAATGCTACGAAATGTGCATGGTCGAAATTCGATGCATCCATACATCAAGGCAATACTGCTGAACTTGGCTGAAATAGATATCGAACAACGACGGTGTGAAGCGTTGGGAACTCAAGAACAAATCGACGAGGAAGAAAAAAAGCTAAATAAGAACTCGAATCAGGGAGTTGATGACAGAGGATGAAGGAGCGTAACGGGTTATTTCTGCGATCTTGCATTGAAATTAGCAGTCTAGTTATCGAGATTGACCATCGTGCAAGGATTATGTTCTCTTTTGTTTTACCAGTTCGTCCGAAGATGCATTGGGATAAAGCTATGGTTCGATTTCGTGCTGATCTTTGTTGAATTTCTTTATTCCACAATCTCACTCGAGCATCCAAGAATAGTGCAAAATCAAGTGGAACCCACAGTATTCGTGAATAAATTATATTTGTACTTATTTATCAGCCCTCACAAAATTCGTTCACGTTGATGTATGGCAGATAGAGCCTGATACATAGTGTTATAAGAGTTGACAACAGTGCACACCATTTTCCGTACCTGCATTGCGGCATTTCCGATGGAGAAGAAACAGGATGCGTTTTTCACTCGTGACAAAGAAGTCCATAGCAAATTGATAAGTCAATGCAGTAATGTGCCAACATGAAAGAGTAAGAACATTGCAAGTTGATCTTATCATATGTTTACTGTGCAATCACTCAGAAGCTTGAGCAGAACCGACGAGAAATCATGGTTCTATTAGGTTTAATATTTCTACAGTACTTGTCAATGGAATCAAGCTTCTATCGAAAAAACTAATTTCGAATAGATGAAGCCATCGATCTGGCAGTTTTTAGTTGTTCCCATTTTGTACAGTAGAAAAAACAGGGACATGTGTCATATTTTTCTGAATCAATTTAAGTCAAGACATTAATTCAATAGATTCCAGTACTGACAGAGTATGTGCAGGACAGGGTACCCTAAAACAGAACGATGCTAATGCAAAAAACTATAATTCTAGTTTTGTAAATTCGTACAGCAGAAGTCTTCCGTGAAATAGAAACTCAGGATTCAGTATGTGTTTTGAATCCCCGTCGTTAACCTTTGATACGGGCACTAGGCTAAATTTAACATTTTTAGACATTTCCATGCACATCACTGTCCGAGCTCCTGTCAAATCCTACTTACTGAGCTGCCGCTCATTCCAATTTTTTGAATAATGTGACAAGCATATATCTATAGCTTTGATATGCCATGTTCAAATTTTCCAATACAAACCGACATATTACCTATATTTTATATATTGCACACCATGTAATCATAAAGGGATCCCGATACACCATTTTCGTTTTTATTCAAATATTTTGAAACTGCAAAGCTAGAATCGGAATTCGTTTGTGAAATAAGTCATTGATAGATGGTCTCCCATTATTTGATATATTTTTTAGGATACCCTCGAACTTCAATGGAAGTTTGAAAGTCATGACGAAAGTAATTAATTCATTTTTGTGAAGCATGTCATATAATAGCTTTAGGAGCATTTATATTTTTAGAGACATTATATGCATTCAAAGCATATTTTGAATAGAACAAATTTCGGGTTTGTTCGATTCTTTTATATGATGGTTCAAATTTTCTGAAATCTCATGATTCTGATTAGTTCTAGGAATTTAACATACCGATATACCTGTACGAAAATATCTCTCGATAATCATCAGAAACAGATAGAGCAGGCAGACGTCGTATTAATTGATATTGAAAAGCGCAAAATTCATCTTATCGATCTTTGAGAAAAATTAGAGATCGTCGAAAAACTCAAAATTAATTAAACGAAGAAATCTGAACTTTATTCTGTCTTATTCTTTTCCGTAAACATAATTTTGTTTCTTTCTTTCAAACCGAATGTACTTGGGCCTTAAATTAATGCTGACTCCAATGAAAATAGCAGCAAGGCTACTTTTTTGATGAAAATTTGGACGCAGGTACACATTGCCGGGCTCGGAAATCTCAAGGTATTCTACTTTCGAGTCTGCGGAGACAGAAATCCAGAATAAAAAATCTTGAGGATAAACCAGAGATGAAAGGCGATATGATTCTGTACTGCTTCCTCGATACGCTATGCAAGGAAATCAATACAGCCCAAACGTCAATGATTTAAGAATGCAAGAGAATTTGGCTGTGCAGTACAGGACAAACAATCCAGGATTTTTCATCCATTGCAAATCGCAGTGATCGTTTTTGCTAAGCCTCTCCATGTTCTGCAACAACACTGCGAGTCTTTCATCTATTAAATGTTTAAAGTGATCGTTTTTCTTGGTATGAATATCGATTTTAGTAATTGGGTAGAGGTGGAGGCTCTAGGTATTCTAAGTGAATGCAGGATATTGAAAATCATAATTTGTGGTAGATGAACATAAAATACTAGATCAGATAGCATTTCTTCCATGCAAATGCTTGTCAATCGTATAGGCTAAACCTCCGGCAGCAGAGAAGCCTCGAACCATTATTTTTGAGATTGAAAGGGATGCAGACAAATATGTTACTCCTACGATCTTGCATTGAGAGTGATATATACAGCAGCGAAGTATTACGTACAGGTTAATTGTAAGGTTTATCTCATGGAATATATCTCACAATTCGCTCAAGTGGATCACAGAATGCTACTAGTACCAGCACACCTGAATCAAAGGTATCCCGCTAAGACAAGTCTGAAAAGGATCGCTACTATCAGGATGTGTTAGATTTTTTATGAAATAATTCTGACAGGTTTCTATGAATCAGAGATGTAGTGCAATTTGAGAGAGTACGCTTCTACTTTCTAGCCCTTGCCAATTTTAATTTATATTGCCAATTTTTAGTCATACGCTATATTTTGGACAGTCACCTATTTTTAGTAATATTTATACTTAGCCCTATTTTCTGTAATCACTTGAATCAGGCACCATTCTAGGAAAATCTTATATAGGATGTTCTACCTTTAGGACGCGTATAGGTAGTGTGCTTTTTGCAGCCGCCGCAGTTAGACGTCTACCTGATCGTTGATCAGTCATCTACTTCGGTTCATTCAACCCCCTGTCGTTTTAT
>JAAUYH010241968.1_pt1 | contig 11589 bp, 7 predicted proteins | sample 7278061 | NCBI WGS metagenome assembly JAAUYH01 (sample SAMN14350203, study PRJNA611818) | marine sediment metagenome | isolation source: surface marine sediment (0.6m) | place: French Polynesia: Moorea | collected 2018-08 | reverse complement strand
TCGCCGGATCGGAAGCCGACAGCGTTGCGGGGACGGCGCTCTGCGGCGGATTTCCGACGCCGATGAACACGCGATCGGTCAGCACCGTGAAGCCGTCCTTGACCACGTCGTTGGTCAGGTCCCCCGCCGACACGAAGAGTACAAACACCGGATCGCTGACGAGGGCCGCGAGTGTGAAGTTGACCTGGTTCGACGACACCGCCTCCAGGCCCGCCTCCCTGGGCTCGCGTGTTACGACGACATCGACGAGCTGGTCGCCGTTGAAATCCCGGTAGGCCGCATCCGTTGCCGACGGATAGAACGGAAACGACGGAAAGCCGAGCGTCCCGCCGATCTCGGTGAACGGGGACGTCGCCGTGTCGTAGATCGCGCCGGGGTACTGCGCTACCTGTTCGATGATCTCGGGCACCAGGTCGCCGTTCAGGTCCGCCAGACTGGCAAACAGTGATTTGACGGCGGCGGGCTGGGTCGCCGCCGTAACGTCCGAGAAGAAGGCCGTCTCGTTCCGGAAAACGATGGGGAAGCTCGGCGTGGCCAGGAATTGCGTAACGTAGATGTCCGGACGGCCGTCTGCGTCGTAGTCGAACCACAACGGCGTGCGGCCGCGCATGCCCGGATAGTCCATGGCCAGCGAGGCGGCCATCTCGGTCAGCTGTCCGCCGTCGTTGACGAACAGGCGATTGGGCGCCGTGCTGCCCGTCACCTCGAACAGGTCCTGGTCGCCATCCCGGTCGAAGTCGGACCAGGCAGCGCCGTGGTTGTCGGAGAGGCCCCAGGGCCATTGGCCTTCGTTGGCGTCGACGAAACCGGTGCCGTCGACATTGACGTAGAGATTGGGCGCGACTTCCTTGTGATTGCCGACCCAGACGTCCGGCCGCCCGTCGCCGTTCACGTCGCCCACGGACACACCGAAGCTGGCACCGCTGTGATCGATGCCGTAGGCGCCGGACACGTCCTCGAACGCGATGTCGGCCTGTGAAGCCTGGGCAATGCCCAGTGCCAGAACCCAGAGTGTGTGTCGTACGTTCATGTGTGTATCGGTCGTTGGCCGGATGGCGTCCCTGGTCGCACGCCGCGGATACCCCGCGCGGGCTTGTTGTTGTCGGACCGGCTTCCCGGCGCTCATTCTACCGTGCCCGGATCGCCGCGTCGCCGCCCGCGGCACATAACGCGATTGATAGCGGCTCCAACCCCACCGTGCGTGGTCTTCACCGATTGACATAAGCCTTCGCACGGGCGCCCCGCGGCTGGCACCCGACATAATCGCCGGTACGACGGGCGTTTATGCGACCCGACCGATGCACGGGCGCCCTCGGCGCCAACGACCCTGTGTTAGACTCCGGCGACGATGGACCCGGACGTCCCCACGCACAAAAACATGAACAAGATCCTCCCGCCGGGCTTTCTGTTTGCCGTATTCCTGGCCGGCCCCGCCGCCGCGCAGCCCCTGTTCGAAGAGGTCTCGCAAGAGGCAGGCATCGGGTACGTCGGACAGAGCTGGGGCAGCGCCTGGGGCGACTTCAACGGCGACGGCTGGTTCGACCTGTGGACGACCAACCACGGCGCCCTCCCCGCGCTGTACCTGAACCAGGGCGACGGCACGTTTGTCGACATCGCCGGGACCGTCATCCCGGCCGACGTGTGGACCTACTACCAGACCACCACCGGCGGCTATGACGCTCACGGTGCCCTGTGGGTCGACGGAGACCGCGACGGGGACGTCGACCTGGTGCAGGGCGCCGACGGCAATGTCCGCACCCATGCCAATCACCTGCTGGTGAACGACGGCGGAATCGCCTTCAGCGGCGAGGTCGGGACCGCGGCGGGTATCGCCTTCCCCGAGCTTGCCACCCGCAAGCCCGTCGGATTCGACTGGAACGGCGACGGTTTCGTCGACCTGTTCACCACCGTTGCGAAGATCAACAGCGCCGGCGGCCCCATGGCGTTCCTCGAGTCCAGCCATGGGCCGGAATCGCTGCTGTACCAGGACATGACCGATGCGTTTCCCGTGTCGTCCGGTACCCCGCTCGTCGTGGGCATGATGGCCGACCTGGACGACGACCGGCGGCTGGAGATCGCCGCCGGCCCCACGCCGAACTTCCTGAGCGTGTTCGAGTTCGATCAGAGCCAGCCGGCCGACATCACGGCCGACCTGGGTCTGCTGGGTACCAACGACGTCGTCGACGGCGTGGCGGCGGACTTCGACGGCGACGGCGATCTGGACATCTACGCCGTGCGTGGCGAACGGCCCCGCGATCTCGTTCAGACAGCCACCGACAAGATCGAGGCCACCGTCTATCCGCAGACGTCGGAGGAAGGCGTTCGCTTCTCCAGCGATGGCGACGTGACGTTCGCCATCTACCCCGCCTACCAGTTGTCCAGCCAGACCATCTACATCGGCAGTGCGGGCACGCACCCCGAACCGCAGGTAGTGGCCCAGGGGTACCTGGTAACACTATCGGCAGCGGACACGGCGAGTCACGGCATCTTTCCACACACGCCTGGCGGCAACTACGGACACTACGTGGGCTACGACCCGGACACGAGCACCTGGAGCCTGCTGGTGTCCACGAGCGGCAGCGCTCAGAGAAACCTCGTCATCACGAGCACGGCTACGATCGACAACGTCGAGGCCGTCGGCTTCACGGCGGGCGCCGAGGCGCGGGAAGACCTGTACTTCCGCAACGATGATGGCCAGTTCGTCGCATCGGCACCGGAAGCGGGCTTCGAGGTAGCCACGTCCGCGCGCAGCGTGGTGGCCGGCGACTTCGACAACGACGCCGACATCGACATCTACGCGGTGTCTACGAGCGCCGTCGTGAACAACCCCAATGTTCTGTACCTCAACGACGGCAGCGGCCACTTCACCCGAGCCGTTGGCACCGGCGCGGAAGGACCCGTCGACGGTCGCGGCGACAGCGTGTCGATGGCCGACTACGACAACGACGGCTTCCTCGACCTGTTTGTCAGCAACGGCAAGGACAAGGCGCCCTTCTACTACGACGGGCCCTACGTGTTGTTCCGGAACCTGGGCAATGACAACCACTGGCTGCAACTCGATCTGACCGGCACCGCGTCGGAAATCCAGGGCATCGGCGCAAAGATCCTGCTCACCACGGCAACGGGCACGCAGATGCGCCTGCACGGCAATTCGAACAACGCCCGCAGCCAGCACATGACACGCAGCCACTTCGGCCTGGGATCGGCGAGCATCGTCGACGAGATACTCATCGACTGGCCCAGCGGCCGGCAACAGAAGCTGCATGCCGTGGCCGCGGATCAGATCCTCGCCGTGACCGAGCCCGCCGCAGAAACCGATTCGGACAACGACGGCGTGTTCGATGCGCTGGACAACTGCCTGGAGGCATCGAACGCCGACCAGCTCGATGTCGACGGCGACGGCTACGGAAACGCCTGCGACGCCGATTTCGATAACGACTGCGCGGTCAACTTCGCCGACCTGGCGTTACTGAAGCAGGCGTTTCTGGGCTCGGACCCGGTGTACGATCTCGACGGCGACGGCGCCGTCAACTTCGCCGACATCGCGGGCTTCAAGGCGCAGTTCCTCGCGCCGCCCGGGCCCAGCGGCACCAGCCTGTTCTGCCCCTGACGCAATCGTCCGTCAGCGAGCGCCCGCCGCCAGCAGGGCAACGCGCCGCCGTGCCTCGCTTGCATAGATCGACGCGGGGCCCATGCTGCTGACTATCGGCTCCACGCTGTCGGTCAGCAACGGCTCGGCCTCGTCCCGCCGACCCAGCGCCACCAGGGCCTCGCCCAGCACGCTGTCGGTGTACGCACGGCGCCAGTGTCCGTCGGGAAACTGCGCGTCGATGCGAACCTTGGCGTCACGCGCCAGGCGCAGCGCTTCGTCGTGGGCGCCGCGGCCAATCTCCAGCGCCGCGTAGTTGGCCAGCACCTGTCCGGTCAGCCGATGATCGTGATCCTGGGCATCGAAGAGCGCCAGCGCCTCGCGATACTGCGCCTCGGCGTCCTCGAGCCGCCCCAGACCCGCCAGGGTCATCCCGAGGCTGTTGAGGCCATAGGCCAGGTCCGGGTGCAGGTCGCCGAGCACCGACCGGTCGATCGCCAGGGACCGGCGGTAGACGGGCTCGGCTTCCGCGAAGCGACCGGCCGTCAGCCGGACGTATCCGAGGTTGTTCAGGTTGACGGCGATCTCCACGTGCTCGGAGCCGAGTATGCGCTCGTTGGTCTCGAGCGCCTCCAGGAACAGCGGCTCGGCGCCGGCCAGGTCGCCACGATCGACCAGGATGCTGGCGAGGTTGTTGACGCTCGTCATGGTGTCCGGGTGGTCGTTACCCAGTACGCGGCGGCGGATCTCCAGTGCTTCGCGCCACAGGCGTTCGGTGGCGTCCAGGTCCGTTTGACGCCAGGTGATCGTACCCAGGCCCGTGAGCGTGCTCGCCCACACCGGGTCGTCGCCGTCCCTTCCTGCCCGCCGGTCAATGGTCTCGGCCTCGCGGAACAGCGGCTCGGCGGCATCGTAGGCACCGAGCTGCAGGTGCACCAGGCCGCTGCCGGACAGCGCGCGGGAGATTTCCGCGTGATCAGTGACCAGTTCCGCGCGCGCCGTCGCCAGCGCGTCGCCAAAGACCGCCAGCGCATCGTCGTATCGACCGCTCACGTACAGAACGTCGGCCAGGTCGTTGTGATTGCGCACCTGCGCCTCGGCTTCGCCGCCGACGCGCTCCCGCTGGGCCAGGGCCATCCTGAGCGAGCGCTCCGCCGGCTCGTACTGGCCCAGGTTGAAATAGGCGACCCCGATCGTGTTCATCAGGGTGGCCTGGATCGCGGGCTCGTTCGCCAGCTCGTCGTCGACCCGGTCGGACCATTCGTTCAGCAGGTCCACGGCACTGAAGCTTTCACCCTGGGCGCTCTTCGGATCGGTGCGCCGGACGAGGTCGACCAGGATCGACAGCGCCTGCACCGCCGTTTGTCGTTCCTTGTCGATGCGCGCCGCCTGCACGGCCATCGAGATGGCGAACGCGATGGCCACCGCGAACAGCGTCACACCCGCCGCCACAGCGAGCGTATTGCGCTGGACGAACTTGACGCTGCGATAACGCCAGGTGTCCGCCCGCGCGCTCACGGGCAGGCCCTGGGTGTAGCGACGGATGTCGTCGGCCATGGCCGCAACCGATGCGTAGCGTCGCTCGGGCTCCTTGCGCAGCGCCTTCAGCACGATGTTGTCGAGATCGCCGCGCAACCGGCGACGCAGCCGGTCGGCGGGCATCGGCAGCGAGGTCAGCTCGATGCCGGCACCCGTGTCCGACTCACCGCGCGCCAGCGTCGCCGCCAGGGCGCTCGGCAGCTTTGGCGGCTGCTGGCAGATGATGCGTTCCAGTTCCCCCGGACGACGGTCGCCGAAATCGAAGGGGCGACGACCTGTCAGCAGCTCGTACAGAAGTATGCCGAGGCAGTACACGTCGGTCGCCGTGGTGACCGCCTTGCCGAGCACCTGCTCGGGCGCGGCGTGATCCGGCGTGAACAGCATCTGGCCGTCCTGCGTCTCGATCATCGTCTGGTCGAACTGGCGCTTGTCGAGGATCTTGGCGATGCCGAAATCCAGCAGCTTCGGGAAGCCGTCGGCGGTGACCATGATGTTCGCCGGCTTGAGATCGCGATGCACGATCAGGTTCTGGTGCGCGTACTGCACCGCCTCGCAGATCTTGAGGAACAGGTCAATGCGCACGTCGAGGCCGAGGTCCAGGCGACGGCAGGCCTGCATGATGGGCTCGCCCTCGACGTACTCCATCACCAGGTACGGCACGCCTGCATCGGTCTCGCCGCCGTCGACGAGATGAGCGATGTAGGGATGGTCGAGGGCCGCCAGGATCTGCCGCTCGCCCCGGAAGCGCGCCAGGATCTCCTGGTTGATGGCGAGCCCGCTCACCACCTTGATGGCCACCCGCTGGGCGAAGTGCCGATCGGCGCGCTCGGCCAGGAACACCATGCCCATGCCGCCGTGCCCGAGCGTATCGACGATGCGATAGGCACCGATGCGCGTGCCCTTCTTCACCGGCTCGGTGCTCTCGATGAGTGCATCGAGACCGGCGCCGATGGCACCGGTGACACCGCCGTCGCCGAAGGCCGTATCGGACTCCAGCAACGCTTCGACACGGCGGCGCATATCGGGATCGTCGGCGCACTCCCGATCGAGCAGGGCCACGCGCTCGGCCGGCGACAGGTCCATGACGCGGTCGAAAAGGTCCATCATCCGCCGTTGGGCGGCGGCATCGCTGGTCTTGTCGGGGTCCATACGCGGTTCTTGTATCCGTGCGTGGCGCGGAGTGCGGGCGTATGTCACGGAGTATAGCGCGCCGCCCGGGGTTACAGGACCGAGCGGCCTCGGTTACCGTCGCTGCGAGCGACGCGACACAAATCGCCCAAATGCGAGTCATTGCGAGCCCGAAGGGCGTGGCAATCTCGTAATGCTGTCGTGAGGCGGGATTCCTACACAGCTCGCAACAACCTGAAGGAGATTGCCGCGTCGCTGCGCTCCTCGCAATGACAACAGAGGTTGGCGCCCCGACCAGGATGAGAACCCGCCGCCCAGGGGCGGCTCAAAGAGTCGCTGATCGTGAGCAAGCGGCGGTTAGGCGACGAATAATCGCCTATCCACGTGTCAGAAACGCCGGGAAAAAAAGCCGAAAATTGGCGCCCCGACCAGGATTCGAACCTGGGACCTTCCGCTTAGGAGGCGGACGCTCTATCCAGCTGAGCTACCGGGGCGTGGATCCGCCGTCGATACCGCCGGTGCGGGCCTGGCGCCGCGTGGACAGGGCGGCTCGACGCTGCCTGCTCGCGGCCGCGACGACCGATGGCGGCAGGATGAGTGGTGGAGCCGAGGAGGATCGAACTCCCGACCTCTGCATTGCGAACGCAGCGCTCTCCCAGCTGAGCTACGGCCCCACGTTTTGGACGGCGAATTCTAGCACTGCCCGACATCCACGCCAACGGTGGGCACCGGGCGGCGGCAGCGCACCCGGTCGCGGCGCGCTATGATGAGCGCCCGAAACCCCGGGGAGATCCGCCGTGACCTACCGCATTCGACCAGCCACCGGCGACGACCTGCCCGTTATCGTCGACTTCAACGCCCGGCTCGCCATGGAAACCGAGGGCAAGGCCCTCGACACCGGGCAACTCGGCGCCGGAGTAGCCCGGGTACTCGCCGATGGCGCCTCGGGAAGGTACTTCCTGGCGACGCAGGACGACCGCGTGGCCGGACAGCTCATGCTCACCACCGAGTGGAGCGACTGGCGGAACGGGCAGTTCTGGTGGATCCAGAGCGTCTACGTCGACCCGCAGGACCGGGGCAATGGGGTCTTCCGGCAGCTGTTCGATCACGTCAGGGAACTGGCCCGCGATACACCGGGGGTGTGCGGCTTGCGGTTGTACTTCGAGGACAATAACCTTCGCGCCAGGGACGCGTACCTTCGGGTCGGCCTGGCGATGGCCGGTTACCAGGTCATGGAAGTGGACTTCAGCCAGCCGGAGCACTCGCCGCCGTCGTAGACCATGCAGTCGGCGGTTCGGCCCAGGCCGCGACGCTGCGTTGACTCATCACAGGAACCGAGGAAGCAGACATGCTGGACAAAGGCGACAAGGCCCCGGACTTCACCCTGCCGGACCAGGACGGCAACGACGTTTCGCTGTCGGAGTTGCTGGCGGGCGGCCCGCTGGTGCTGTATTTCTACCCGGCGGATTTCACGCCCGGCTGCACCAAGGAAGCCTGCTCCATTCGCGACATTCACCACGAGATCTCCGCGGCAGGCATGCGCGTCGTCGGCATCAGTCCACAGGACACCGAGAGCCACACGCGCTTCCGCGACAAGTACAAGCTGCCCTACACGCTGCTCGCCGATCCGGACAAGCAGGCGGTGAAGGCCTTCGGCGTCGACGGACCCCTGGGGGTCGGTGTCCGGCGTGCAACCTATCTCATCAGCGAGTCCGGCACCATCGACGACATGGTGCTGGCGGACCTGCGCATCGGTCGGCACGAAGAGTTCATCCGCCGCGCCATCGCCCGCGCCGCCTGATCGGTCGATCAGCCGCCGTCCACCGTAACGCTCACGCGCCGGCGATGCGGCGCGTGGCGGTGTTCCCACAGGTACACCCCCTGCCAGGTGCCGAGGTCACAGCGACCGCCGGCTACGGGCAGCGTCAATGCACTCTGTGTGAGCACCGACCGCACGTGTGCCGGCATGTCGTCCGGGCCTTCCGCGGTGTGCGTGAACAGGCCGTCGCCATCGGGGGCCAGGCGCTGCATGAACGCCTCGAGATCGCGCCGCACTGAGGGGTCGGCGTTCTCGCACAGGATGATCGACGCGCTCGTGTGATGCACGAAGACATGGCACAGGCCGTCGGCAACGCCCGACCGCGATACCGCGTCCTCGATGTTGCCGGTGATGTCGAAGAAACCCCGGCCCGTCGTTCGTATCGACAGCGTTTCGCGCTTGTGCATGATCAGCCTCCGTCCGACCGTGGCGACCGCCGGAACAGCGCCATGAAGACCCGGCCGGCAAAGCGCGGCAGTGCCGTCTGTCGCAGGAGTCGGCCGGGCTGCGACAGCAACCGGTAGAGCCACTCGAGGTGTAGCCGGCGCAGGAACGCCGGCGCCCGCTTCACGTGGCCGGCCAGCACGTCGAAGGTGCCGCCGACGCCCTGGCACACCCGCACGTCGAGCTGGTCGAGGTACTCGTCCATCCACAGCTCCTGCGTCGGGCTGCCCAGGGCGATGAACAGGATGGCGGCGCCGGACGCATTGATCGTATCGACCAGCGCCGGCCAGTCTTCCCGATCAAGATAACCGTGCTGGCGACCGGACACGGTGAGCGTGGGAAAACGCTCGACAAGCACTTCCGCAGCCCGGCGGTTCACGTCTTCGGACGCACCGAACAGGAACACGCCGTGCCCGGAGCCGCTGACGCGTTCGCAGATCGCCGGCATCAGGTCGGCACCGGCGACGCGACCCATGCGCCCGAGACGCAACAGCCGGGCGGCGAGCACGACGCCGATGCCATCGGGAATCAGCAGCTCCGAGCCGCGCAGAAACGCCATCAGCGACGGGTCGGACGCCGCCTTCATCACCTTCTCGGGGTTCACCGCAATGATGCGGTGGGCGCGCGGCTCGGTCAGCATCTGCTCCACCGTCTCGAGCGCACCCGGCATGTCGACGCAATCCACGGGAACCCCGAGGATTTCGATACGTTCGGGTGTCAGCATATCTGGTTTCGCATGAGGTCGAGGGCCTCGTCCAACCCGGCTTGCTCCATGGTCGCACCGTCGATGGAAAATGTCGTTACCAACTCCACCGGTGGCGATGACCGGTGCGACGACACAACCGTAGTGATGGGTGTCATTCGGCCATAGCCCGGCGAATACCAGCCGAGTACGGGGTCGTCGCTTCCGGTAAAGGCCCGCAACGGTCCGCTGCCTGCCGTCATCGTGACCGGCACGCCGCCGGCACTGGTCGCGACGGCGTTGCCCGCCAGCCGAACGTCACCGGCGAAATGCCAGTGCACGGCAAGGTCGTGTTCGCCGGTGCCCGTCACGACGTCCAGCACCAGCAGAAAGCCCGGCGCCAGGCACGCAATCCCCCGCCAGTGCGTGATGCCGAGGTGCCGGTAACCGTCGTGGCGCGCGACCAGTACCGGTCGTGCCGGATCGTCCACGGCCCGATGGATCAGGGTCGCATCGTACGGGTGTTTCCAGATGAAGTTGGTTTCCTGCGCCGCCTGGTCCTCGTTATCGAGCACCAGCGTGTTGTGCGCCGCCGTGCTGCGAAAATAGCGTCGCCACAGGGGATCGCCGCCATAGGTGTATGTGCCCGTGTCGATCGTCAGGGGGTGCTCGCCCACGGAGATCAGCAGCGACAGCGCATCCGCGTGACCATGGGCGAACAGAGGCGCCATGCCCAGCGGGCCATGGTCGAACACGACTCCGAAGCTGTCCGGTTCCACGGCACGCATCGCCGTCAGGCCGGTCTGCGGGAACGTCTGCGGCGAGGCTTCGCTGCCTTCGCCGCCCAGCCAGATCAGTGCCAGCCACGGCGACAGCGCGTAGCCCGAATCGGAATCGCCCAGCCCGGGCAACGTGTCGCGCGACCGCCCGAGCGTCTTGAGGTAATTGCGCCCCCGTCGCAGCGCCGCCTCCAGCGCTGGCGGAACGCCCAGGCGCCTGCTGGCGAGTACGTTGATGGCCAGGGCGACCAGTTCCACGACAAACGCCTGGTACCAGGTTGTCTGCTCGATGCCGCCGCCGTCGGGGAGTATCTGCCGGTCGGCTTCGCGCGTCAGCAACGACACACCGGTGTCGAGCCAACGCGCGGCGCCGTCGAGTTCGGGAAACAGGGCTCCGGCATAGATGAGACCCGCCGCCTCCGCCACGGTATGGTTGCCGGCGGACGAATGCAGCGACAGTCGGCGCTCGATCAGGCGCGCGTGGTGCACGACCATCTCCAGCATGGCCGGCCAGACGGCCGCCGGCTGCTTAAGGCGCCCGCGCGCCAGGTCCAGCGCGTGGGTGACTGCCATCAGGCGCAGTGCGCATTCCATCGCCGACACGTAGTGTATGCCCATCGCCGGCGGATTCGCCCGCACCCAGGACAGGAACTGGGCCTCGATGGCGCTGACGGCCGCGGGCGCCGAACGCTCGGGTCCGTGGGCGGCGTACACGGCCAGCGCCGTCAGCTGCTGCAGCCGACCGTATTCCCACGCCACCCGGATGTCGCCCGCCGCGTCGTCGCCGCGAAAGGCGAGCGTTCCGAAGAACCCGCGCGGCCACGACTTGCCCGTATCGGGCGCGATATGCCAGCAGGCCTCGTCGTCCTCCCACTGCCAGTCGCACCCGAGCACCGTCAGGCGACCCGCGCGCAGGCGATCGGCCGTCTCACTGTCCGGGCAGGTCCATGGCAGCGAGCCGATGAGCGGGCGATCGCCGCGGCAAAAGGCCACAGATCGCCAGAACCCGTCCGGCAGGGGCTTGCCACCTCGACCCAGGCGATAGCGGGCGTACAGACCGGCCCCGACGACCACCTGGCGGATGCGGTGGACGATCTCCGCGAGACCCATGACCCGCAGGCGCTTGAGAATCCAGCCGAGACGCGTCAGCAAGTCGCCACCCCGCGCTCGCGCAAGTCGAGGCAAGCCGTGCTGCTGCCGGCGCCGACGGACAGGTACGCATGTCGTCGGCAGCAGGCAGATTGCGACGGGGCCGGCCACCGGAGACCTCGGTGGATGCTATTGCGCTCGGTGGCGTGGCCATGCATTCGGGACATGCGCGCTCGCTCAATCAACGTCGGCCGGGGCGCTATTAGGCCCAAGGCCGGGCAGGCAGGTCAACCGATTGCCGGAACCTGGACAGGGAACACCGTTATCCCGTGCATGTCTCAGCGTGCATCGACAGCACAGCGAGGAGACTTCCGTGGCACGAGCAAGCTGGAACGGCCGGGTCCTGGCCGAGAGCGACGATACGGTCGTCGTGGAGGGCAACCACTACTTCCCGATGGAATCCCTGGATCGATCGCTGTTCACCGACAGCGACCACGCGACCGTTTGCCCGTGGAAGGGC
>JAAUYH010143025.1_pt1 | contig 11591 bp, 11 predicted proteins | sample 7278061 | NCBI WGS metagenome assembly JAAUYH01 (sample SAMN14350203, study PRJNA611818) | marine sediment metagenome | isolation source: surface marine sediment (0.6m) | place: French Polynesia: Moorea | collected 2018-08 | reverse complement strand
GGGCGCTGCCCCCCAGACCCCCCGCCGTATTTTGCCGAGAAGAAGAAGCCGGGTTGGGTTTATTGATGAGGCGTGGTGCCGAATGGGATTGTGTTGCGGTAAGGCTTTGGTATGAGCGGCGGGATGCGCGGACGAGGGTAGGACCTTGGATCATTTTCTCTATCGGAGAGGCATTCTGCATGCCGAGGACGTGGCGGTGCCGGAGATCGCGGCGGCCGTGGGCACGCCGTTCTATGTCTATTCCACGGCGACCCTGACGCGGCATTTCAAGCTTTTCGACGAGGGACTGGCGGGGCTCGACCACCTGGTCTGTTATGCGATGAAGTCGAATTCGAACCAGGCCATCATCCGGACGCTCGCGGATCTGGGCGCGGGGATGGACGTGGTCTCGGGCGGGGAATATGCGCGGGCGCGGGCGGCGGGAGTTCCGGGCGATCGGATCGTGTTTTCCGGCGTCGGCAAGACGCGCGACGAGATGCGCGCCGCACTCGAAGGCGGGCTGCGGCAGGTGAACCTCGAAAGCGAGCCGGAGATGGCCGTGCTGTCGGAGGTGGCTTCGTCGATGGGCGTGACGGTGCCGGTGACGGTGCGCGTGAACCCGGATGTGGACGCCAAGACGCATGAGAAGATCGCCACGGGCAAGGCGGAGAACAAGTTCGGCATCCCGATCAGCCGGGCGCGCGAGGTTTATGCGGAGGCCGCCGCGCTGCCAGGGCTCGAGGTGATCGGGATCGATGTGCATATCGGCAGCCAGCTGACCGATCTGCAGCCGTTTGAAGACGCTTATAATCTGGTTGCCGACCTGACGCGGGTGCTGCGCGCCGACGGGCATGACATAAGGCGGCTGGACCTTGGCGGGGGCCTGGGCATTCCTTACGAGCGCTCGAACACCGCGCCGCCGCTGCCCACCGAATATTGCGAGCTGATCAAGCGCACGGTTGGCGATCTGGGCTGCGAGATCGAGATCGAGCCGGGGCGGCTGATTTCTGGCAACGCCGGGATCATGGTCAGTGAGGTGATCTATGTGAAATCGGGCGAGGGGCGGGACTTCCTGATTCTCGATTCGGCGATGAATGACCTCATCCGGCCGTCGATGTATTCGTCCTATCACGAGATTGTCCCCGTGCGGGAACCAGTGCCGGGCGTGGAAATGCAGCCCTATGACATCGTCGGACCGGTCTGCGAATCCGGCGATACATTCGCAAAGCAGCGCCAGATGCCGCCGGTGAAGGCGGGCGAGTTGGTCGCGTTCCGCTCGGCGGGCGCCTATGGCGCGGTGATGTCGTCGGAGTACAATACGCGGCCGCTGATCCCGGAAGTTCTGGTGCATGGGCATCAATTTGCCGTCATTCGGCCGCGCCCGACCTTTGACGAGATCATCAATCGGGATATCATTCCGGAATGGCTCTGATGCGCTATCCCGTGCGTCGGACAAGTGGCGCAGGTGCATGAGCGACAAAACCGGCCTTTCCGACACCGCCTTGCGGCCCATTCGCTGGCCGCTGCGTCTGACGCGCTGGGGCATGGTGGCCGAGCGCCTGACGCGGGCGTTCTGGCCGCTTTGGAGCCTTGTTTTCCTGGTGAGCGCGGCGCTGATGCTGGGGCTGCAGGATAGCCTGCCGCTGGAGGCGGTCTGGGGCGGGGCGGTGCTGTCGGTGCTGGGTATTCTCGCGGCGCTGGTCTGGGGTATCCGGCGGTTCCACTGGCCGGGGCTTGGCGAGGCGCTGGACCGGCTCGACCGGACGATGCCGGGGCGGCCGATCACGGCCCTGGCGGATACCCAGGCGATCGGGGCCGGGGATGTGGCCTCGGAAGGGGTCTGGAAGGCGCATGTGGCGCGCATGGCGGAGTGGATCACGTCCGCCCGCGCAGTGGAGCCGGATCTGCGGGTGTCGCAGCGCGATCCCTTTGCCTTGCGCTACGTCGCGGTGCTGGCTTTCGCGGTGGCGCTGCTCTTCGGGTCGGTCTGGCGCGTGGCGTCGGTGGCCGAGATGGGGCCGGGGGCCGCCGGAGAGGCGCTGGCGACGGGGCCGTCCTGGGAAGGCTGGATCGAGCCGCCGGGCTATACCGGCAAGCCGTCGCTGTATTTGAACGACATCGACCGCGAAGGCTTCGAGGTGCCGCAGGCGAGCCGGATCACCTTGCGGCTTTACGGCGAGGTCGGCGCGCTGACGGTGGACGAGACGGTCTCGGGCCGGATCGGCGAGCTGCCGAGTGCCGCGGAGGCAACGCAGAGTTTCGACGTGGCGCAATCGGGCCGGCTCGCGATCGAGGGGCCGGGCGGGCAGGCATGGAACATCGAAGTCATCCCGGATGCGGTGCCCGCGATCGAGGTCGCGGGAGAGGTGGAGCGCGCGCCGGGCGGCGAGATGCGGCTGCCGTTCAAGGCCTCGGACGACTATGGCGTTGTGGCCGGGCGGGCGGAGATTACGCTCGATCTCGACGCGGTGGACCGGCGCTATGGATTGGCGCCCGAACCGGAGCCGCGCGAACCCATCGTGCTCGATCTGCCGATGACGATCACCGGCGACCGTGCATCGTTCGACGAAACGCTGATCGAGAACCTCTCGGAGCATCCCTGGGCGACGCTGCCGGTGAAGCTGGAGCTTTTCGCCGAGGACGCGCTGGGGCAGAGCGGGACCTCGGGCGAGGAAACGGTGATCCTGCCGGGGCGGCGGTTCTTCGATCCGCTCGCGGGCGGGATCGTCGAGATGCGCCGGGATCTTCTCTGGTCACGCGAGACGGCACCGCGGGTGGCGCAGGTGCTGCGGGCGATCTCGCACCGGCCGGATGACGTCTTTCGCTCGGAAACCGCGTATCTCAAGCTGCGCGTGGCGCTCCGGCGGCTGGAGCTTTTCACCGAATACGGGCTGACGGTCGAGCAGCGGGACGAAATCGCGCAGGTGCTCTGGGACATCGCCCTCTTGATCGAGGACGGCAACCTTGCCGATGCCCGCGAGCGGCTGCGCCAGGCGCGCGAACGCCTGCAGGAGGCGATGCGCAACGGCGCCACAGACGAGGAAATCGCCGAGCTGATGCAGGAATTGCGCGAAGCGATGCAGGACTACATGCGCCAGCTTGCGCAGCAGCAACAGCAGGACGGGCAGGAGCAGGCGCAAAACCAGCAGAACATGCAGGAGATCACCGGCGACCAGCTACAGGCGCTGATGGACCGGCTGCAGGAACTGATGGAGCAGGGCCGGATGGACGAGGCGCAGGAGCTTCTCGACCGGCTCGCGCAGATGATGGAGAACATGCAGGTCACGCAGGGCCAGCAGGGGCAGCAGAGCCCCGGCCAGCAGGCGATGGAGGGGCTTGCGGACACGCTCAGGCAGCAGCAGGGGCTTAGCGACGAGACCTTTGGCGACCTGCAGGAGCAGTTCAACCAGGACGGCCAGCAGCAGGGCCAGCAACCCGGGCAACAGCAGGGGCAACAGGGCCAGCAGGGCCAGATGCCCGGCCAGCAGGGTCAGGACGGCCAGGGTCAGCAATTCGGACAAGGTCAGGGGCAGGGCCAGAACGGCATGCCGCAGCCGGGGCAGGGCCAGCAGCCCGGGCTGAGCGAAGAAGGCCTCGCCGACCGTCAGCGCGCCTTGCGGCAGGAGCTGAACCGGCAGACGCAGAACCTGCCCGGCGCGGGCACGCCCGAGGGCGATGCGGCGCGGGATGCGCTGGGCCGCGCGGGGCGGGCGATGGACGGGGCCGAGGAAGCCTTGCGCGACGAGGATTTCGCCGGCGCGCTGGACCGCCAAGCCGAGGCGATCGAAGCTTTGCGCGAGGGCATGCGCGAGCTTGGCGAGCAGTTGGCGCAGCAGCAGCAACAGCAGGGCCAGCAGGGCGACGCCCAGGGCCAGGCGCAAGCCAACAACCAGCGCGATCCGCTGGGCCGCGAGGCCGGGGCGAACGGGCAGATCGGCACGGATGAGCAGCTCTTGCAGGGCGAGGACGTCTATCGCCGGGCGCGCGAGCTTCTGGAGGAGATCCGGAAGCGGTCGAGCGAGCAGCAACGCCCGCAGCAGGAGCTGGATTACCTCAAGCGGCTTCTGGATCGGTTTTAGCCTGGGGCAGTGTCGGGCGGACCTGTCCGCCCCCCATGATCCGTGTTTGCCAAAGAGCCGACTTTCTCGAGCTTGGTTTCTGATCATGTCCCGCACGGCTCAGCGGCGGCCCGGGGGTTGGCGCTTCAACGGTCGAACGGCTCGATTTATCTCGGCGATATCCGGACGACTTCAAGCGGATGCGCGCCCGCTGCCAAAGCGCCGATCCGACGGGGCGGGCCGCCGCTGGGCGTCGTCCATCGGGCTCGGACCAATGGCGCCTCAATGAACGACCGCTTCGCGCCTGTCTACCGGCCCGGCACAGCGATTGTTTGGCGCCTATCAGGCGAAAATAACCGCCGCACTGTTCTCTCCAACGTCACCTTGCTTTCGGAGTGAACCGTGAGTCCGGGCGTCACTCCCCGCCGGTCAGGCCTCCGACCAGCTCGGTGAGCTTCGCGAGCCCGTTCTGCACTGCGGCGTTCAACGGCCCGCGCAGGCTGTTCACCCAGTCGACATAGGCGTCGAGATAGGGCGCCACGGCGGGGACCGTCTCGGCGATGAGCGGCGCGTAGGCATAGACCAGCGCCAGGACGGCGGCGATCAACAGGATCAGGAAGAACCCGCGCCGGAAGCCGCGGCGGGTGGTGACCTCGGGGTCGATCTCTTCTTCGGGCATGGCGGCATCGCCGTCCCGGTCTTGTTCGGCGCGCAGGGTGTCGTTGATCTCGTCGATATCCGGCAACAGGTCCTTGCGCGGGGCGTCGGGGCCCGGCTCTTCGGTGGCATCGTCTTCGCGCCCGCGCAGCCGGGCCATCCGGGCGCGTGCGGCGGCGGAGCGTTGCGCGGCCGCCGCCTCGGCATCGTCGAGGCCCAGATCGGGCTGGGTCTCGATGCTCGATTTCTCGCCACGCCGCGCCTCGGCCTCGCGCGCGGCCTCTTCACGCAGGACGTTGGTGACCTCGGGATCCAACCCACGGCGCTGCGGGCCCTCGTCATCCTCTTCCTCGGGCTCGGGGGTTTCTTCCTCGGGTTCCTCGTCAGGCGCCTCTTGCGGCAGCTCTTCGCCGAGCTCTTCGGCGAGTTCCTCGTCCAGATGGGCGGGGCGTTGAAACCAGGTGTGGCCGCAGTTCGAACACTGCACGTCGCGTCCGGCCTCGGGGATCACCTGCTCTTCGACTTCGTACTGCGCCCCGCAGTTCGGGCATATCAGTCGCATTCCGCCCCCACTCTGGCTGCACAAGTTGTTGGGTGCATTTCCTGCCTCTTTTCAACAATTAGTACCAGCCCCAAACGGGTTTTCAAAGCTTTTGCACCGTGCGGCGTTGAATCAGCTGTCCCTGTGAGGCAAAAGCATCCGCATGTGAGGCGGGCGCGCGACGACAGGGGGCGCATGTGATCGAGCTGAGCGATGTGTCCTACAGCTATGGCGGCGGCGAGCTTCTGAGCGGGATATCCCTGAGCCTGCCCGCCGGGTCGTTCCACTTTCTGACCGGCCCGTCCGGGGCCGGGAAGACGACGTTTCTGAAGCTTTGCTATGCGGATCTGCTGCCATCCTCTGGGACGGTGGCGGCCTTCGGCCAGGACGCGCGGGCCATGGGGCGGGACGATATCGCGCGGCTCAGGCGCCGGATCGGAGTGGTGCACCAGGACTGCCAGTTTCTCGATCACCTCTCGGTCGCCGAGAACATCGCCTTGCCGCTGGCCGTCGCGGGGCGCGATGCGGGGGCGGAGACCGAGAACCTGATGGAGCTGATTTCCTGGGTCGGGCTCGAGGCGCAATCCGAGGCCTTGCCGCCGCAGCTTTCGGGCGGCGAACGGCAACGGGCGGCGTTGGCGCGGGCGGTGATCATGTCGCCCGATGTCATCATCGCCGACGAGCCCACGGGCAATGTCGACTGGGAGATGTCGCTGCGGCTGTTGTCGCTGCTGGTGGAGCTCAACAAGATGGGCAAGATGATCCTGGTGGCGACGCATGACCTGAACCTGATCCGCGCCGCCAAGCAGGAAGTCCAGGCGCGGGTGCTGCGGATCCGGGATAAGGGGCTGCAACTGGCCGGGGCGGATTTGTGAGCGTTTTCAAGGATATCTGGGGTGTTGTCGCGGGCGATGCTCAGGCCGACCGGGTGGTGCCGCCGACGGGATTCACGGCGCGGCTGACGATCTTCACCGCTGCGGCGATGGCGTTCCTGGCGGTCTTTGCCATGGCGCTGTCGCTGGCCGCGGGGCGGCTTGCGGACCGCTGGGGGTCGGAGCTGGCGCGCTCGGCGACGGTGCGGATCTCGGCGCCCGCGGGACAGGAGGCGACACAGATCCAGGCCGCCTTGCGGGTGCTGGAACAGACGCCGGGTGTGGCGAGCGCGCGGGTGATGTCCGAGGAAGAACAGAGTGCGTTGCTGGAGCCCTGGTTCGGCCCGGACCTGCCGCTCGAGGACCTGCCGGTGCCGCAACTCATCGAGATCGTCGAGGATGACGCGGGCTTCGATGCCACCGGGCTTCGCTTGCGGCTGACGGCAGAGGCGCCGGGCGCGGTGCTGGATGACCACACGCGCTGGCGCAGGCCGCTGGTGCGCGCGGCGGACCGGCTGCGGGCCCTGGGCTGGGTGTCGATCCTGCTGATCACGGCGGCGACGGCCGCGATGATCACGCTGGCGGCGAATGCGGCGCTTGCGGCCAATGCGCAGGTGATCCAGGTGCTCAGGCTGGTCGGCGCGCGCGACGTCTATATCGCGCGGGCCTTCGTGCGGCGCTTCACCCTGCGCGCCTTTGCGGGCGCCGGCGCAGGGGCGCTCGCGGGCATGGCGGCGGTGGCGCTTTTGCCACGGGCAAGCATCGAGGGCGGGTTCCTCACCGGTTTGGGCTTTCAGGGTTGGCACTGGCTCTGGCCGCTCTGCCTGCCGCCGCTCGCCGCCGTGGTGGCGTTCTGGGCCACGCGTATCGCGGCCTTCCGCTCGCTCAGGGAGCTGATGTGATGCGCTACGCGGTGCAATGGGTGATGTCCCTGCTCTTCATCGCGCAGATGTACCTGATGATGGGGCTGATGGCGCTGTTCTTCACGCCGCCGGCCATCGTCTCGCGGCCCTGGGCGTTCCATGGCGTGCACACCTATTGCCGCTGGGTGCGCTGGACGGCGCGCTGGATGGTGGGGCTGCACTCGGAGGTACGCGGCGAGGTGCCCACGGACGAGGTGCTGATCGCGTCGAAACACCAGTCCTTCTTCGACATCATCCTCTTGGTCAGCGTCCTGCCGCGCCCGAAATTCATCATGAAAAAGGAGCTGCGCTGGGCCCCGATCCTGGGCTGGTATGCCGGGCGGATCGGCTGCATTCCGGTGGACCGGGGCAAGCGCGGTGCGGCGATCCAGCAGATGGTCGACGGGGTGAAGGGCGGCGTCGAGACGCCTGGGCAGCTCATCATCTACCCGCAGGGAACGCGCGTCGCCCCGGGGGCAGAGCGGGCCTACAAGGTCGGCTCTGGCGTGCTTTACGACATGCTGGGCCAGGACTGCGTGCCGGCGGCGACGAATGTCGGAGTGTTCTGGCCGCGCCACGGGATCTACCGCAAGCCCGGTCTCGCCGTGGTGGAATTCCTGCCGCGGATCAAGGCGGGTATGGGCCAGGACGCCTTCATGGCGCATCTCGAAGAGGTGGTCGAGGGCGGCTCTGACCGGTTGATGGCCGAGGCGGGGTTCGAGGTGAGGCGATGAAGCTGATCGAAACGATGGCGGAGCTCGAGGCGGTCTATGACGCGCCGCCGGTGAAATCATCGTTGGACAAGGTCGCGGACCGGCTGACGCCTCTGTACCGCCAGTGGATCACGGCGTCGCGGTTCTGTGTACTCTCGACGGTGGGGCCGGAGGGGACGGATGCCAGCCCGCGGGGCGACGATGGCCCGGTGGTGGTGGAGCTCGATCCGAAAACCCTCGCGATGCCGGATTGGCGCGGCAACAACCGGATTGACAGCTTGCGCAATATCGTGCGCGACGGACGGGTGAGCCTCATGTTCATGGTGCCGGGCAGCGCCAACGTGGTGCGGGTGAACGGCACCGCGCGGCTGACCGCGGACCCGGAGATGACTTCGCGGTTCGAGCAGCGGGGCAAGCATCCGCGTTCGGTGATCCTGGTCGAGATCGGCGAGGTCTATTTCCAGTGCGCCAAGGCGATCATGCGCTCGCGGCTCTGGTCCGGCGAGGATGACAGCGGGGCGGTGCCCACCGCAGGGCAGATGGTGCGCGAGGCTGATGCCGGGTTCGATGCCGAGGATTACGACACCCGTTACGCCGAGCGCGCGCAGGAGCGGATGTGGTGAACCCGGACGGGGCTGCCGGCCGCGGCGTCCCGAAGGGATTCACTGCGAGTGCCCGGCACATGGGTATCATTGCGGGCGGCGCGGTCGTGGTCCTCGAGTTGTTGTACGTCGGCGCCCTGAGCGCCGGCCTCGCCACGCTGCCGACGCCCGACGATCCGATTTCCGATCCGTGGTTCACGCTTATGGAACTGCTGATCCTTGCCCTGGTGCCGGCCTTCGTCGTCCTGATGGTCGCAGTCGAGGCCTATGCCGCCCGGGAGGACAAGGTCTATGCGCGCGCGGCGGTCGTCTTCATGGCGATGATGGGTGTGGTGACGGCCTGCGTGCATTTCTCGATCCTGACGCTCAGCTGGCAGCTCGCGTTCGAGGGCTACGAGCATGTCTTTGCTTTCCGTTGGCCCTCGGTGGTCTACGCCCTGGATATCCTCGCCTGGGATGTGTTCTTCGCCCTGTCCGTGCTGTGCGCCGCGATGGTGTTTCGCGGAGCCGGGTTGGAACGCGCGATCCGATGGCTCTTGCTGGCGAGCGGTGGGCTTGCCCTGGCCGGTCTGATCGGCGTTCCGGCGGGCGACATGATGCTGCGGAACATCGGCATCCTGGGCTATGTCGGCACCATGACGCCGGCCGCCGGGCTGATGGCATGGCTGTGGATCAGGACGCCGCCGATCCGCTGACCTGGCGGGGACGTGACCCTAGGCCGCGAGCCCGCGGCTGCCCATGTTCAGAAATTTCTTGCGGCGGTCGGAGATCAGTTCGGCGCGGTCCTTTTCCGCGAGCCCGTCGAGCAGCGCGGTGATCGCGGCGCCCACGGCCTGCATCGTCGCCTGCCGGTCGCGCTGCGCGCCGCCCATCGGTTCGGGGATGATCCGGTCGATCACGCCGAGTTTCGAAAGATCCTGCGCCGTCAGGCGAAGTGCCTCGGCCGCCTCGCGCATCTTTTCGGCGTCCTTCCAGAGGATCGAGGCACAGCCTTCGGGTGAGATCACCGAGTAGATCGAGTGTTCCAGCATCGCCACCCGGTTCGCCGTGGCAAAGGCCACCGCGCCGCCGGACCCACCCTCGCCGATGATGACGCTCACCATCGGCACGCCGAGCGACAGGCATTTCTCGGTCGAGCGCGCGATCGCCTCGGACTGGCCGCGTTCCTCGGCGCCCTTGCCGGGATAGGCGCCGGGGGTGTCGACAAGCGTGACGACTGGGATGTTGAAGCGGTCGGCGATGTCCATCAGGCGGATCGCCTTGCGGTAGCCCTCGGGGCGGGCCATGCCGAAATTGCGCTCGATCCGGGTCTTGGTGTCGTTGCCCTTTTCGTGCCCGATCACCATCACCGCGCGGTCATCGAGCCGCGCCAGCCCGCCGATCACCGCATGGTCGTCGGCGAAGTTGCGGTCGCCGGCCAGCGGCGTGAATTCGGTGAAGAGCGCGTCGATATAATCGATGCAATGCGGCCGGTTCGGGTGCCGCGCGACCTGGCATTTGCGCCATGGGGTCAGGTCCTTGTAGAGGTCGCGCAAGAGGCCGGCGGCCTTCTGGTCGAGCGCGGCGGCCTCGTTTTCGACATCCATCTCCTCGTTGGCCCGCGCGAGGGCGCGCAATTCTTCCGCCTTGCCCTCGATCTCGGCCAGAGGTTTTTCGAATTCCAGGTAATGTGTCATGACGGCCCCTTGTTGCGGCCTGAGATATTGGCAAGGGAGGGCGGGTTCAACGGGTTTCTGAAATGGCTGCCCTAGGCGGTCCCGGGCGCCGGTGGTCCGGCTTCCGTGACGCGGGCTCGGGCGGGCTAGCCGCCGATCATCTCCGACTGCCGCACGATCACCTCGGCCTGCTTGATGCTGGCGATGTCCACCAGGCGGCCCTTGTAGACGGTCGCCCCGGCGCCGTCCTTTTTGGCCTGTTCCATCGCGGCGAGGATTTCGCGCGCCTCGGCGACCTGGGCCTCCGACGGCGTGAAGACCTCGTTGGCCAGCGCGATCTGCTTGGGGTGGATCGCCCATTTGCCGACCATGCCGAGGGTCGCGGAGCGCCTGGCCTGGGCGATGAAACCGTCATCGTCCGAGAAATCGCCGAAGGGGCCGTCCACCGGCAGCACGCCGTGGGTGCGGCAAGCGGCGACGATGGCCGCCTGGGCCCAGTGCCAGGGGTCGGGCCAGAACCGCGCGCCCTCGCGCACCATGTAGTAGTTTTCCTGGGTGCCGCCGATGCCGGTGGTCTGCATCCCCATCGAGGCGGCGAAATCCGCTGCGCCGAGGCTCATTGCCTGCAAACGGGGGGAGGCGGCGGCGATCTCTTCGACATGGGCGATGCCGGCGGCGGATTCGATGATCACCTCGAGGCTGATCGGTTTTTCCCGACCTGACGCGGTCTCGGCGGCGGTGACGAGGGCGTCCACGGCGTAGATGTCGGCGGCATTGCCGACCTTGGGGATCATGATCTGGTCGAGCCGGGGGCCGGCCTGTTCCAAGAGGTCGATGACATCCCGGTACCAATAGGGCGTGTCGAGCCCGTTGATCCGCACGCTGAGATATTTGCTGCCCCAGTCCACGTCGCCGATCGCCTGGATGATGTTCTTTCGCGCCTCCGCCTTGTCGTCGGGGGCGACGCTGTCCTCGAGGTCGAGGTTGATCACGTCGGCTTCGCTGGCGGCCATTTTCTCGAAGATCGCGGGGCGCGAGCCGGGGCCGAAGAGCTGGCAGCGATTCGGGCGGGCTGGGGGCGTGGGCTGGATGCGGAAGGACATGTCGGCGCCTCGGTAAGGATGTTTCGTTTCGGGCTTTGCGTTGGGTAGATTATTGCGTGGAATGCTGCAAGTGCATTTTGCAGGCGCAGCATTACGATGGTCCCTTGTCCCGCGGGCCGCCCACCCGCCCGACCCGGCCCGCGGGACAAGGGCGCGCCTTTCATGGCGAAAGTGGTAGGATTCCGCGGTTGATCGCGAGTTGGCGCACGATTCTTCACCTGAAGCCGCTTCGGGTAGGCGAATTTGGAAGGACATCGTGCTTGGGTCAAGGAATACTGAGCCGGTGATCTGGGGAGATACGCGATGATTCAAACACCGTACCTGTTGTTCCTGGGCGATGCGCCGGACCCGCTGGCGGCGAAGGTGGCGCAGGGGATCCGCGACTGGCGGCCGGAGCATGCTGTGGCGCAGTACGGGATCCCCTGCGCCACCGTCGCCGCCAGCGGGTCCGGCGCATCGCCCAGGAACAACAGGTACGGTGTTTGAATCATCGCGCATCTCCCCAGATC
>JAAUYH010095677.1_pt1 | contig 11591 bp, 8 predicted proteins | sample 7278061 | NCBI WGS metagenome assembly JAAUYH01 (sample SAMN14350203, study PRJNA611818) | marine sediment metagenome | isolation source: surface marine sediment (0.6m) | place: French Polynesia: Moorea | collected 2018-08 | reverse complement strand
GCATCAGCAGCATGTGGTACAAAGCGCTACAGTCGTAATGGGATCACTCGGTGATTTCTGTATTTCTTCTGTTCTGGACCGATACACCCATCCTGTTGAAAGCATTCGACAAATTTTCGGCGTCGCAGCCGGCTTGTACACATTAACGACCGTTGCCCTTCTCTTCTTGGCGCGCGAAGAGCGATATCATCCGCAGCCCGAAGACGAAGCTTCTACGTCACCGGAAAGTCGGAGATGGAATCCGCTCGGGTACTTCCGCAGTTTACCCACTTGGCTGTGGAGTGTTGGCGGTGTGTACACACTTGGGGTCTTCTCGTTCTTCCTCTTGCTACCAAACTTCTCGGCTTGGCTCGGGGAATCAGTATATAAAGGTGACCCAAGCGCACAGCCAGGAACGCTGGCTCGTTCAAGATATGAATTCGGGGTCCGAGCTGTTGGCAAGGCAGGTACGATGCGTGCTGGCATTTCAATACTGCTCGCTGCCGCATACCCGAAGTTGCTGAAAGTACTCGGGGCTCCGGCGCTGCTCGCCACGGCGTTTGCTGGCTATGGTGCGTTCGTACTGTTTATTGCGGGAACGCACAGCCCGGGTTGGGGACAGGCAATGGTCGCGCTGTACTCCGTACCTATGACCGTGTTGATCACATTGCCCATGGCGCTCACGGTGAAGAAGAGTACGAAAGTGAATCGTGGCAAAAATTTGGGTGCCCTCAATATTTTTGGAGTCATTCCTCAACTCATCGATACCGGTTACAGCGGCTACGTCGCGAAACAATGGGGCGAAGACATGGTTATGCGAATCGGTGGTGCTTGGTCTATCCTTGCAGCAATCTTTGCCATTGGTTTCGTTCGCGAGTAGCGAACCTTAAATGAAAACCATTTGAACTCGGTGTCTATACTGCGCTATTAGTTCTGAAGGAGCCGAGTAGTGGTTGTTCGTTATCATCATGTCCGGTCGTGATATGAAACTTGATGAAGGCAGAGTTATTGAGGTGGATCAAGCGTTTTGTATTGAGTAGAAAATTAGGAAGCTTTTCCGCTTGGATGAGGTGGCGTTGAAATGAGTTTTTGTGCTGAAATGTACTACTAGTCTGGTGCCGTAGTTCAATGCTTGAGCAGAACAGAATGGCACAGACGGATTTCTGTTTCATCTAACTTGGGGTCGCTGGATTTGGAGCTGCCGGTAGGAGTTGGGCAAGAAGCGGAGGAGAGTAAAGTGTTAAAGCTCGCTTTCTTTCAGAAACAGATTAAACATCTTCATGTTTGCATATTCAATTTGGAGCAGCTCACAGTAACGAGGTAGCCCTTAAATTTACAATACTGCCAATTTCAGTGACGATATCGTAAGTCGAGTTCGGGCGACCCATTTTCTTCGCTGTCTCAGATCTACGTCTTAACTTGTCGGGATTCCCCAACCATTCCACGGCGATTTGAGCGATAGTGCTTGGATTTCTCGAGAATTCGCCGGCTCCATTGTCGGTGACGAATTTGACATTGGGTTGCTCCTGCCCCGGCAGATAGCCGCTTAATACAATAGGAAGGCCGCGAATCAGCGCCTCCGCGATGGTTCCCGGTCCCGCCTTGCTCACAATCAAGTCCGACGCAGCCATCCAATCGCTCATGTTATTCACGAATCCCTCGACTCGGACTGGGACGGGCCATGATTGTTGCCGCAATTTTCTCGCCAACGCTTCATTGCGCCCACATACCACCACGACCTGTGCACCCGAAGATCCGAGGGATTGTTGTGCTCTTCGCGCTATTGCCTCGGCAACTTTACCCACCCCACCCACGCCATCCCCGCCACCAACGACCAACGCGGTAGGTGCGTCACGGATTCCCAGTGCCGTTCGCACACGCTCTTTATTGTCCGCATCATGCCAGAATGGTCTGCGCACAGGCAGCCCAAGCAATCGTAGTCGGGATGGGTCTACACCACATCGCAGAGCTATACGCTGCACATCGATGGATGGTACAAACACGAGGTCCGCATCACGATGGAACCACGTTGGGTGGGCACCCGCCAAATCGGTACAAACCGTGACGAATGCGGGGCGCTGATCGAGTGGTAGGCTGCGCAGCACTCGCAACGGGATGAATTGCGTTAACGGATGAACGCTCACGATTAAATGGGGGCGGTACACATCCAACGCGTCTCGAAATTTGCGATGCGCGGCGACATTCGAAATTTCTTCTGTCACACGGCGCGTTATAGGAAATCGTCCGTATTGCCACGCTACACGCCACAACGCCGGATTCTTCGCTAGGAAGCTGTACCCCGCCGGGAACTTGTCGAACGGTCGTCCCGCAATCTCTGTCCAAAAGTCCACCGTTCGCGTTTCCACCTGCCCGCCATACAGCTCATGGAACGCCGCAGTCAACGCCTCCGCCGAAGCGCGATGCCCCCCACCCGTGTCACTAATTAACAGCAACACTCTGGTGGGTGCGGGGATCTCTGAGCGACCTGCCATGACGCTGCCCATGCCTGCCACCGACATCGCGAATCGCGGGGTGCCCGGTCGCGATGGAGGAACGGAGTCATTGCCATCGCTCCCGCCACGTGGTCGCCGAGAACTTCTCGGCGGTGCGGCGCGACCCAAATGCATGAGCAGTCCCTTCGCGAGCGGCAGAATGAACGCAGGCGCCGTCACGTCTTGCGGCACCGGCTGCGCCATCCTTGGTCGCCGACACGCGCCCTGCGGCATCATGGTCGACGTCCTTACCCCTGCGATGGCTGAGAAATATGCTTCGTTTCGTTCGCGTGTGAGGTGAGCAGCCCCTGAGCCGGGTGTGCGAAAGCCACCAATCAGGGCATTTCTGAATCGGTTTAGAATGCGTTTTTTGTATCTGAAATTAATTGAGGTCCAATTCCTTACCTCGTACATCCCTCAACGATGCTGTCTGCCTTCATCTCCCTCGCCGCACGCTTCTCCCCTGCACCGAAAAAGCTCCCCCCTCCACGCTGCACGAGACGCCAGCTGCTATACGTCTTGGCGGCACCAGTTGCGTTTTCCACGCTTCGCCAACCAGTACTGGCGAGAGGATTGCGACCAGGGGAAGCCGCGCAGGCAATACCCGACCAATTCCCTGACGAATTCCCTTACGTTGCGAGTGATTTCGCCCGATTTGACGAACGACCGGATACCTTCTTCTACGCATACCCACGATTATTGTCCCATATCGACGATGGTTGCATCGCGGCATTGCGCGCATACATGGCCAACGCAATGAAAGCTGGTGATACTGCCCTAGACTTCGCCGCGTCGTACGTGAACTACTTTCCATCTGGAGTTATCGCGAAGGGATTGGGGATGAACTCTGAGGAAATGGCGGCGAACTCGGCGCTGTCTGATTTTCGCGTCCAGGACCTGAATGTTGGCGATTCCATGAGATTCCCTTTTGACGACAGCGAGTTCGACCACGTGTTATGTGCGCTATCCATCGACTATATTACTCGGCCTGTTATGGCTATCAAGGAGTGTGCGCGAGTTTTGAAGCCAGGAGGCAAGATTTACTTGGCGTTCAGTGACAGAATGTTTGCAGATAAGGCTGTGGCGTTGTGGACTAGAAGCGGCGATGCCGAACATGTGTTTGCAGCCTCATGCTTTATCCATTTCTCTGAAGGGTTTGAACGACCAGAAGTCGTCGATATATCTCCTCGTGGTCGATTCGGAGGGCTTCTCGGTGACCCGTTGTATGTGGTCTCGGCGTCTCGCAAAGCTTAATCTGAGTTTGGTGTGTGCCGTAATTCACCTATCGTTTTTGATATTGTATCGTAAAGGCGCTGTCGACGGCATACTGAGGGTGTGTTAGAACGTTAAAATGTGTTTTCCATACCATTCGAGATCTGTGGTTAGAAACCATCAATATCCAAACTTCAAATGACTCTTTTTCTTGGTAGGTGAGCGCACATCTGAGGTGTATGGCGAAGAAAAAGAAGTATAACCTCAAACGCAAGTCGACCACGAAGATTACTCGAGAGGAGGATGCCTCGCATCGCGTCTCGTTCCTTCTATCTGCTTCCCATCTTCTGCACGCCACATCGCCATCCTTGTCACGCTTTTACAATGGGACGGTGAAACAAATCGGGCGTCGCATTAATCTCTCACTCGACGCTGTTTCTGTGAAGCGTCTCATCTGCAAGCGATGCAACACTCTACTGGTAGCCGAGAACAGTCGCCGGCGACTTGCATCACGTCGGCAGTCGCACGTTGTCGTCACTTGCAAGCGCTGCGGCGCGAAGCGACGCTACGTCAACCGAGACCGCAGGGAATCAAGGGCGACTTCAACAGAGCCAAGTTCGGAAACACCTGAGACGGTAGAAGATACGGCAGTTCCGACCTCAGGGCCAGGTGCTGGAGCATTAGCACCAGAGAAGGCAGAAGACACGGCGATTCCGACTGCAGAGCCACGTCGAAAACGTTCACGAATTAGCGACATGTGTACAATGGTTTAATGTATAGATAAACTAAATGTCGCACAACAACCACATCCCGTCGACATCGTCGCTCTCCTCACTCTTCCGGACAGCCAAAAAGTGGAGGCCACGGGCATTCAGCTTGCTCTCGGAAAACTTCCTCGCGTCATCTCTCAAATCCGCAGATATCTGAGCGAATAAAAACGAAGTGTCGAGGTCGCACATAAACAACAATTCCTTCTCTTTCATCGCAACAGACGCCAGTTCAATGCCGCTCATCCAACCAGCGATACTCGGGGCCCGCCTCGAGTACAAAACTAGTCCAGGAATCGGGGTACTAGATTCCATATCGTCATCGACCACACAGGCATCGCCAAAGTAATCATCCGAGTTCGACTCGGCGAAGAACTGGTCCAACGCCCCAAGCGGCATTTCGAGGAACGAGAACTTCTCGCACCGCAGCGCGTCGGGCAGTGGTCTGCTGAGCACCGCCCCGAGGGGCGCGGCGGTGGGCCGATTGGCGAGGACGACTTTGTAGCCGGGCATCGTGGGGTACACGTTGGAGTCGCGGTATTTGAGTAGCTGGCGCAGTGCGTACGTTCTTCTCGAGGGCCGCACCTGCACGTCGATGTCGCTCAGCGCGATCGTGATCATGTTGCGCATCTGCGCGCGGAAGTAGCGGATCACGGTCGGCTTCACGCTGCTCGCGTCGATGACCGCCTGGATGCGTTTGCGCAGCTCCGACGAGTTCACCATCGAGTTGGGCACGGCCTCGACGTGCTCGAACACGCCCGACGAGTCCGTGATTATCAGCTCCCAAAGCTTCTTGCCGTCAGTGCCCATCACCGGCCGCGAATAGAAGTCCAGCTCCCAGGAATCGCTCGCAGGCGGTGCCAGGGGGACCGGACGCGCCGAGCTCATGGTCGCATGCTGACGCCTCCATTGATAAACGCTTTGACGCTTTTTCGTGCAGATTGTACGTGTGTTAGGACGTACTCGAAACGATGTCGGCGTAGATGCGGCGAACGAGGTTGCGGGTGCCATCTGCTTGACCAAGTTCGCGAGCTCAAAATAGCTGGCCTAAAAATTCGGTATTTTTGACCCATTCAACCCACGCCTGCACAACTTCAGATCGTGATAGCTCACCTCCGCCGACCGTCGACCAAACTGAAATGTCACCGAGTACGCGTATCATCGATGCGGCCGAGGCCAGACGCACGATCCTGAAGCGAAAGCCGATGTCCGATGCCAGCGTTCCGCCTCACGTACAAGCGCGAATCGATGACATGTTCGGGAAGCCAACAACTCCGCTGGAATGCGTGCAAGCCATTCTATCGTCGGTGTGCGAGAAAGGCGACGCCGCCGTATGTGAGTGGACCCAGAAAATTGACGCCGCCGACCTGAAGAACGGGTACGAAATCACCGCCGCCGCGCAGGACGCGGCGCTGCAGCGAGTCAATGCGAAACTCGTCGATTCGTTGCGCATCGCGGCGCGCCGAATCGAGCGATTTCACCGTGAACAACCAGTCACCAGTTGGTTCACGAACAAAATGGGCGGTACTGTCGGGCAGGCTGTTCGAGCGATCGACTGTGTGGGCGTCTACGCGCCCGGTGGCACTGCGCCCTTGCCCAGTACCGTTCTGATGAGCGCGATACCTGCGCTTGTGGCGGGTGTGAAAACAATTGTCGTGGTATCACCACCCCTGCGTGAGTCGAGTCCGCCTGCTGTCGCAGATGTGACCGCTGCCTCGGTCGCGGTTCTGCGCGAATGTGCCAAGGACCAATGTGATGTGCGTGCATTTGCGGTTGGGGGAGCGCAAGCTATCGGCGTATTAGCGTATGGTACCGAATCCGTGCCGAGAGTCGACAAGATTGTCGGTCCAGGGAATGTGTTTGTGTCGCTAGCGAAAAAGGAGGTGTTCGGACCTGTTGGCATCGACGGCGTCTATGGACCCACGGAAGCGTTGGTGATTGCCGATGAAAGCGCAGATGCGCAGCTCGTCGCGGCTGATTTACTAGCGCAGGCGGAGCATGACTTTATGGCCGTTCCAATCCTTGTCACAGATAGCGCGTCACAGGCGGAATCCGTGCAAGCCGCGGTCGAGAAACAACTGGAGAGTTTATCTCGGGCGAACGTCGCGCGTGCAGCGCTGTCGAATCAGGGCGGAATCGTGGTGGCGTCTTCAATGCAGGAATGCGTGGCCATATCGAATGAATTCGCAGCGGAGCACGTGTCGTTGGCCGTGAAGAATCCCTGGTCATTGCTGGGTTCTATCAAACATGCCGGGGGCGTGTTTCTGGGAGAGGGAAGTTGTGAGGTTCTTGGCGATTATGTCGCAGGACCGAGCCATGTCATGCCTACAGGCGGTACCGCGCGTTACTCGTCTCCACTCAGCATTCTGGACTTTATCAAGATCATCAGTGTTGTAGCGTTGGACGAAGGAACGGTAAGGGAGATTGCGCCGAAAGCGGAGGCCATTGCGCGGGCGGAAGGGCTCGACGCGCATGCAAATGCTGCGGCGTTACGGAAAGAATTTAAGGAGCAATAAACGATACATCTCATTGTGTGAATGAGCACGTCTCGTGCCAACAGCATTCGCTTGCAAACCTGGCGATTGCTTGAGATTGTTCCGTGGTCAGTGCAAATCGCGCGTCGAGCTATCCTGAACATAGGCCACAGAGTTGCTCAGCATTCGACAATATGATGATCGTCGTAGAATTATAGGTCGTTTATCACGCGAACAACTGCTATCGAATAACTATTCGTATAGTAAGCCAATTCCACTCGCTTCGCTTAATGTCGAAAGTAGCGTAAATCTGCCAGGTCGTCCTTGCACTCGAGGAAACTTTGGGTAGAGTCCCTCGTTCACTGATTCTTTGGCTCAAATCTTTGGGCCTCGTTGCATATTGATTCCATTTCGGAGTCCTCGAGACCATGAGCACTTTCGCTAACTTTCATTTCCAGGTAGATCACACTTTTAGACCGTATCTCATCGAAATCAGAAACCTCTTTCATGCATGTACTATTGTAGGCGTTAATGCTCCTTGTTCACTACTTACAACCGTAACGTTTGTTGTGAGGCATTTGCGTTCTTTGCTTAATTCCTCTGCTTTTACAACACCCAAATACAACGATCTGTCACAAATCACACTGCGTAGATACTGTACTGTACGGACGGGAGATTTTGATTCCCGTCCGTATGATATTTTTCCAACCTTCGTCATTTCAGTACTGTTTTCTTCTTGGATGGTGAGCCGATCGGGCAAGTTTCTGTTTCAAATCTAGAGCACGAAGCCACAGGCTACATTCATTCAGCACTCAACAACTACCGGTACGCTATTAACTTCTATAACGAAAGATCATTCCAAAATGGGCAATCAAGTTTTTTCTGGTTTCAACCACTTTTCGTTTTTCTCGTTGCTAGTTTTGAGCGTAGAATTTGCATTCTTCTAATTTATGTTACGAGACAGAGATGATGAAATCTGGAGTTTTATAGGTCAGATTTCAGTGAACTCACAGACAAATTTTCCAATTCATAGAATTGTTTTCGGAAGTCGATTGGTAACCAACTTTTTTTCACTAACTCCTAGTAGGCATATCTATGACGAAGATCCGATTACACCCCAAAGAAAGTTACGCGATACTCCGTTCCCAACGTTTATAATTTGTAAGATATTCCATCACGAGCAGCTTGGCAGTATGTTCCATTACCTTTTTGTACAATTACTAAAGCTTTTATTGAATGCTTCGTTTAAAATACGAATTATTTTAAACTAAGCGGTAATTCTCAGAAGTTCCAAAGGACCCAAAGTGTTGGACTAGCACGAAAGCTCTAGTCACAAGAAACTCTTGTGAAAACCTTTGGGGACAGAAATATAGAGGAAGACAGCTTTTCATATCTTTTCTTGACCTGGTTGCATTGAGTGGAGAGAAATAAACGAATCAACTACTCTCGATGCCATTTTGTCCAGTCATATAAATTTCATCGACTAATCGTCGTCCTCTGGGTCAGCTGTAAACACATTAGAGATCAACTTAAGAGACCAGTTTTTTGTCTTTTTGATTGTTGAATCTATGTGCTTATGCATAATTAATTATTAGAAAATTTAACAAGTATTCAGAATCAAATCATCACGATACTCACATGATCCGTTCGCATCATGGAATTCTTTTGAACGTTCTAAAAGCTTATTTGATATAGTTATAGTCAAATTTATTCAAGTATGTATCTGGGATTAAATTGTTTCTCACTGAATTTTTATAAACTAAATGGGAAGCTACGAAATCACATAACTAACTTTTAGTAAACAAATTCTGCTAAGTTATGTACAATAAATTCTGAACTTTTCCTGATATCTTTCCTTCTCCAACGCATGTACACACTAAATTAGTCATGTTTGCCATTGTTAAATACTTTTACTAGCTAAACTCAAGCTAAAATTTGGTTGAATTTGCCACTAATGTACAAAACAATGGATGATTTTACGTTGCTCGAAATTTTGATATCTGCTATTTCCTATAAGCATATAATAATTCAACTTAATGAATGATAATTTATAAGACATTGACTTTCTAGCGAGGGACCCAGTTTCAATTAGATAATTTTGAGTTCCTCTGACTTTTCCTGGGAACTGCAACGCTTATAAGAGACGACAAAATCCACTCATTTCAATACATACGAATTATGGGAGTTTACCGTCTCATCTCGGATGAAATGTAGGATATAGATTACAATTTTTTGAGAATTCGTATTTCTCAAGATTGACAGTTCTCACTCTAACGTTATAGTCTAAAGCTTTTTCAGAAACAAGCGACTTCAGAGTTCGGAGACGCATCTATTTCAGTTTTTTCCTGGATATATCGGTATTTGATCGATTGAAATGAATACTGGGTCTGTTACAGAACATTTTCTAGATTAATTAGTTTCGTTCATCTGCTTTTGTTTGATTTTCTGATTTCATACTAAGAATTTCAGGCTTTCTCCAGTACAAAACTCTATTCATAGCTCTATTGTAGGAAAGAATTAAATATTCAAAATTTTTGAATTTTGTATCTAGAGAGACCGAATTTACTTCGCTATGCCTTCTATCATTCTATATCTGATCAAACTAGTACTAGATTATTCATTATATGCACGTGCTACAATTAAATAAGAACTCATGATAGAGTGGGGGCTCGCAGGGAATCTTCACAAAGCACACATTGAATTTTTTATTTCTTCTCGACAAGACTAATTGTGGTCGATCTCTATTTCGTTTTAAATCAGGTTCCCTTATAATTTTCCCTCCGAAGATAAGGCAATATATTACAGACGTACAAGTCGATCTGCATGTTGTTCTAATTCGAATCGCAGTCACTAATTTCTACTCTGTGTAGTGCCCAAATAAGAACTAAATAGACTAACGTTGCGGTCCTATACATATGATTTGAAAGTCAATAGCGATCAGGATAACTTCAATTTCATCACTGAACTTACATCATAAGAAAAAAGCAAATTCAATGCAAATATGCTAATCACTTGTCACATAAATTCAAAAATGAGAAAAGAAAAAACGTAGAAGCGTGTAATACCGTGAGTAATCAGTTTGAAAATTCCAATCCTTTCTACATTTTTGAAGAGATGAAAGACAAAAATGAAAAATTCAATAAAACAACAGGAGCTACAATTTTAATTTAAGAGTCTAGAAGGTCGATCGGATGTTTACCCAGGTGATTCATATTAGTGATTCAAAAAGAAGGTGTGGGGGATGTTCTTGCGTGGACCATTGAATAGGTGGACTTTGAAATGCCAAGCTATTTTTTATACAAAAAACCAGGCATTTCTTGTAAGTACCCTTGATGCAATTGATCAACTTTCGAAATCGACAGGTTACAATACCCATCCAACTTGCTGTTTCGATGCAACATAATTTTCATTATTTTCAGATCGATTTAAAAGTCCAACTATTTAATGGTCCACTCAAGAACATACCCCATATAATACACGTTCACTTACTCTATTTTTTACCTGTTGTAAGGAAAGAAGGAAAAATTCTGAACGAAAATGCATTCTAATACAGAAGAATACTATGAAATTCTGAAATCGTTGTAGGTCTAACAGGGGAAGCGTCAGGAATCTGCCTAGCCGTAAACCAAAGAGTTTTATCTTCCATAATTTTATATACCGACAAGCCATGTAATGGTTCCATAACGTTGATTTGATCCGGTGATTCCCTGTAATCTAAACAAAGACACTTCGGCATGTCTCGTGTATCATTCAAAGCCTTATGAGCACGGTTTGTACAATGAACAGGTAGCATTATCATTCTTTTATTTACTCGTGTAAGCCGCATTAATTATTAGCAAGAAATCTTGTAAAATTAAATAGAAATATGAGAGAAATAATTCTACGTGGATTTAATTCGATTTTATAGGTTAAACCAGCAGCTGCAGCATGATAGGCGTACAGAATCAATGGTCAGAGGCATTGTAAGGCCTCAAATAAAACAGTGGTTGAGGGGTATATTGTGGAGTTAGTTTCATTACATGGTAAACAATAATGAAAGGCTATTACGTTTCATGCCCATTTTATGACCGTTGTAAATTTATTTTACAGTAGTTTTGGCACATAATACAGTTACCTTCATTCCTCTTGAATGCGATTCCATCATGTTCATCATAATAGTGTACTGTTGATAAGAGTCGCGTCCACTACGGTACATTACTGTAGATGGAGTTACTGTACAAAATACGAGTACAGAACCCTAGGAACCACGACGCGGATTAGATTGTTGCATCTAAGACCTAAACTAACGCAATCGCACGCTACACAAAGGCACTGCTTTCACTCGCAACACGGACGAATAGGAAGGAGTGACAGAAATGTGAGGTAGAGTACGAACTGGAAGGATACATAGATATGAAAGATTGTCATAAATCGAAAAAGTTGGAAAGAGTGATGAGGTAAAGGATCTAAGCCAAGTTGTCCTCGCACGCAATAGAATCTTCGATGTAATTCATGCAATTTCGAATAGTACGGTACCGGCACGGTAGGCACATCAAAGTCGAATAGGCAGTATCGTTCCGAAACTTGCACGACATACTCGCACATGGATCCTTGGAAGCGTCCGAACCGCCTTCTCCAAGAGTAGTAGATCAAATTACAGGATCACAGATGAATGTCACTTCATATGG
>JAAUYH010190529.1_pt1 | contig 11592 bp, 11 predicted proteins | sample 7278061 | NCBI WGS metagenome assembly JAAUYH01 (sample SAMN14350203, study PRJNA611818) | marine sediment metagenome | isolation source: surface marine sediment (0.6m) | place: French Polynesia: Moorea | collected 2018-08 | reverse complement strand
GTTGCTCTAATCAATTTACCATTTTCAGGTCATTCTAGTTCTGCTGAAATAGTTTATAATCGGGTTCTGTCTCAAACAAATAGTTTTTTAGATAATTTAAGAGGTGCGACTCAACTTGGTATTTATCCCTCAATCGATTTAAATCCAGAATTGAGTGCAGTAACAGCCTTTGCAAATGAAATAATCACTAATTTAACAGCAGAAAATTCTTTAACCGCTCTTGCAGAGATCGGAGTTGATGTCATTTCTGGAGTCGGTGAATTTTGTCGGTTGCCTAATTTAGCTTTTATTGTTGGCAAAAGGAAGTTGCGATCGCGCAGATATCTAATCGCTACTGGCTCTTCTGCAGCAGGTAAAAATTTAGCTTTGCTCGAAAAAATCGGTTATCTAACTACCAGCGATCTCTGGCAAAAAAATTGTTTAGAATCTTTACCAGATCGCCTAGCTGTAATTGGCGGAACTCCCTTAGCTTTGGAGATCGCCCAAAATTTAGCTAAATTGGGCAAAAAAATCACTTTAATCGCAGAAGACGATCTCATTTTACCCCGAGAAGATCGCGAAATTGCTCGATTAATTCAGGCTTGTTTGGAAGCCGAAGGAGTTCGCGTTTTTACCAATTCTCCTTTAACTCAAGTCAGATCGATAGCAGGTCAAAAATGGCTGCAAGCAGGCGATCGCGCCATTGAAACAGATCGAGTCATCTTTGCCGGATCGCGATCGCCGAATATCTTCGGTTTAAATTTACCCGGAGTGGGCATAAAATTCTCTTCTACTGGCTTAAAACTAAATCTCAGACTGCGGACTACCAACCCCCGCATTTATGCCTGTGGTGACGTAGCTGGAGGTTATCCTTTTCCCCATTTAGCACGTTATGAAGCTAACATTGCCGTTAGAAATGCTTTATTTTTGTCCAAATTAAAAGTAGACTATCGTTACATTCCGATCGCAATTTTTACCGCTCCCAATTTAGCGAGAGTGGGAATGACAGAAGCAGAAGCTAAATCTCGCTACGGTAGCAATAATATTTCCATAATAAAACAATATTTTAAAACAATTGCTGGGGCGCAAATAAACGGCACAACAACTGGAATTTTTAAATTGATTTCAACCAATTGCGGCAAAATTCTCGGAGTTCATATAGCAGGCCCGGAAGCAGCAGAATCGATTGCTTCTCTGGCTCTTGCAATTAAACATAATATTAATTTAAAAGCGATCGCTAACTTACCCAATTCTTTTACTTCTTATTCGGAAATTATAGACCGCAGCATTATCGAATTTCAGCAGCAAAATAAATCTTCTCACTCTATTTGGCAGCGTTTTCTCGGATATTTTTTCTGCGATCTTTAAGTAGTCGATCTTAATTTTGATTCAAATTAAATATTTAGCGAAGTTTGCAAAATTTCAGCTATTTTGCCGATCTTATTTGAGTTGTTTTCCCGATCTTAAATTCTTACGATCGAAAATAGGATTGTATTTAAGACTATCTATATCTAAACCGCAACGATTAAAACATCTAAACAAAAACTTATGAAAAGTATTGCAAGCGCAACTGAAGTAACCGCATTATTAGATCGGCAATTAAACCGGATTAAGCAAGAACAATTTACCGGACAATTAATAGTAAGAGCCGCAAAAAATATTGAGTGGCAAATATATTGCTGTCTGGGTAGATTAGTTTGGATCGATGACGGCTATCATCCTCACCGTTCTTGGTTGAGAATCTTAAGCCAAAATTGTCCTCAAGTCAAATTAAATCGAACTGTTATTACTATTGCCAAAAAATACCAATGCTGGAACTATAGAATTTTATTGTCTTTGTTAACAAATCAAACAATTGATAACAATCAATTTAGCGCGATCGTTGAAGTTAAAATTAGCGAAGCCATCTTTGACATAATTCAACAAGAAAAAAAAGAATCTTTAGAATATTTATTAAAAAGCACTTCTGCCGATTATCTTTTAGATTGTGGCTTAAAAATTTCTTCTACCCTTGTCGATGTAGATAAAATTTTACAAACAATTCAGGAACATGAACAAACTTGGTCAAAATTTTATCAGCGAAACAATAATTGTTGGTCGCCTAATTTAGCTCCAGTTATTAAAGATTTAGATCGATTGAAACAAGAAGTAAATCAAGTTGTTTACAATAATTTTGTTAAATTTATTAACGGTAATTATACTTTAAGGGATTTAGCAGTCAAACTAGATCGAAAACTAGAACCTTTAACTTCTTCTTTAATTCCCTACATTAATAAAGGATTGCTGGATTTAAAAGAAGTTTCTGACATTCCTGAAAATATTGTTTCTTTTAATTCTATCAATTCAAATAAATCTTCAGCAACCCAAGACCGATCTAAACCTTTAATTGCTTGCATTGATGATAGTCCGCAAATCCTTAAAATAATGGAACAGATTATTATTAAACAAGGCTATAATTTTGTCGGAATTCAACAAAGTTTGAAAGCTATCCCTACTATAATCTCATCTAATCCCGATTTGATCTTCTTAGATATTGGAATGCCCATCGTTAACGGTTACGAAGTTTGCAGTCAAATAAAAAGAATTTCTAAATTTCAAAACAAGCCAATAATTATGTTAACAGGTCAAGATGGTATTGTCGATCGAGTAAAAGCAAAAATGTCAGGGGCTTCTGAATTTATTACCAAACCGATCGAAATTAATAAAATAATTAGTATTATGAAACAATTTTTGAATTGTCCCCAACTCACGGAAACTAGTTGAAATTTGACAAAAAAATGGTTAACAAAATTATCAACCATCTTAAGAGATGGTTTTTTAGTATCTGAAATTTTATTATATAATGAGAAATTACAAAGAAATATTTTGGCTATAGATGAAAGGATTATTTATCGTTTTTGAAGGAATAGATGGATCGGGAACTTCTACCCAAGCTAGTTTATTAGAAAATTATTTTTTAAATAATTATAAAAAAGCAATTCTTAGCCCCGAACCTTCTAGCGGGCCGATCGGTAATTTGATTCGACAGATCCTCAAAAAAAGAGTTATCCTCACTGAAGATAGCCAAAAATTCGACGCACAAATGGCTTATTTATTTGCGGCCGATCGCCACGACCATTTATATAACGATATTGATGGTGTTTTTAAACTGATTAATGAAGGTTGTCATGTTATTTGTACTAGATATTATTTTTCTTCCCTAGCTTACAATTGTCAAACTAAAGAAGATTGGAATTTTATTAAAAGCTTAAATCAAAGATTTCCCAATCCAGATTTAGTAATTTATATCGATCTACCAGTAGAAATTTCTTTGCAAAGATTGAGCGATCGCCCTCAAAAAGAAATTTATGAAACTAAAAATAAACTAATTAAAGTCGCTCGGAACTATCGAGATATTTTTGCAGAATATACTGGCTTACTTTTACAAATAGATGGCACAGAAAGTAAAGATATAATTCATAAAAAAATCATTGAATTTATTCAAAAAAAAATAATTTTTTAAGGTGATAATCTTGCTTTCTGAGCGCGATTTTCTTTGTACCAAATAGCTAAAGCTGGCATCCATTCTTCAAAATGAATATAAAGTAATTCACAGAGTTTTTGTGCTTCTAATTGAGCATCTTTTTTCCAACGCAAATCCAATAAATGCATCAGCGATCTGGCGTTACAACTCATAACAAAATGCTGTCTAGCATCAAAAGGAATTATACTTCTAGCTTGTTCTTCTGCCATTCCCGCATCGATATGTTCTTTATATAATTTACAAGCATCTAAACACCATTTTAAATCGCGATTTCTTTGTTCTTGGGAATAAAAATAACGCTTACCTTGACGATTAGTATAATTGCCAACTGGACGGAGATAAAAAACATCTTCAAGATCGGTTTTACTTTCGACAACATCAATTATTCTTTGTCCTGTGTAGCGAAAAGATTGCACATCGAACGAAACTCCCACTCGATGGGTACGAATTTGTTGCATCATAGAATGGGGAAAATAACCGACATTAAAAGTAATTTGTGGGTGTTCGATACATCCGTAGTGACCTTTATTTCCTGCTAATAAATGTTTGACAATTAATTCGCCAGCTTTGGTTTCATCGGGGAAGCGATCGCGACTATCCCAAACAAAATTTTCCGAATAATCTTGATGCATTGCAGCCCAAACTAATTGTTGAGGATTATTCGTTTTTGCAATTACTTCGACGCGGAATTTATCCATTTATTAGCCATCAAACTAGACAATCATTATTGTGCGATCGCGATCGTAAATCTATTTGCCATCTTAACTATTCTTTAGAAAGCGATGGCGATCGCTCGATCCTAACTCGAAATTGGATCGAGATTTATCAATCGTTTTATTCTAATCCGAGTAAAGCAGCCAATAAAGCTTTTTGTGCGTGCATCCTATTTTCTGCTTGATCCCAAACTCGAGACTGAGATGCTTCAATAACTTCTTCAGTAATTTCTTCTTCTCGATGGGCTGGCAAACAGTGCAACACGATCGCATCTTTATCTGCATGAGTTAGAAGTTGGCGATTTACTTGATACGGTTGGAAGATAGGAATTCTTACATCAGCAGATGCTTCTTGCCCCATACTAGCCCAAACATCAGTATAAACGACTTGTACTCCTTTGACAGCTGCGATCGGATCGGTGGCGATCGCAATTTTACTCTTATTTCCGGCAATTTGGCGCGCTCTCTCAACTATTTCCGGGTTTGGTTGATATCGATCCGGAGTGGCAATACAAACATTCATCCCCATTAAAGCCCCTCCTAATAATAAAGAGTGGGCAACATTATTTCCATCCCCGAGATAAGTCAGATTAATTCCCTCGATAGTACCGAAACATTCTTTAATCGTGAGAAGATCGGCTAAAATCTGACATGGATGATAGGAATCAGTCAGAGCGTTAATCACCGGTATTTCAGCATACTTAGCAAAAGTTTCGAGATCTGTTTGTTTGAAAGTCCGAACTGCGAGAATATCTAAATATCGATCTAAAACTCTTGCTGTATCTTGAATTGGTTCGCCGCGTCCAACTTGGGTAACATTGGGATTGAGATCGATAATTTGGCCTCCTAGTTGATACATGGCCACACTAAATGATACTCTGGTGCGGGTAGAGGCTTTGTAAAATAGCAGTCCTAAAACTTTGTTATTGTAAGTTAACTTTAGCTTTCCGCTTTTGAGTTGTTCGGCTAAATCCAACAACTCTCTGACTTCATCACTGTTTAGGGCTGCTACTTCTAGTAAATCTTTTCCTTTGAGATTTTTGATGCTCATTTAAATATCGCTATGATGCAAATTTAGATTATAAGCAGTGTTTTTAAATTAGTTCTTAGTTTTACCAATTTTTTTCAGCGATCTCGCAAAATAATTAGCAGACAGAAAGTTTAAACTTGCTCGAGTTTAATTCTTGCTTTCAATATTTTTTAAAGTTTTTTTAACAAGGATTGGAAATATGAAAATTGCTTTTTTGGGTACTGGTTTAATGGGCGAACCAATGGCACAAAAACTGATAGACGCGCAATTATCCTTAATGGTTTACAATCGTACCCAATCTAAATTAACAGCTTTGAAAGCTGCCGGAGCGAGAATAGCCAATACTCCGACCGAAGCAATTAAAAATAGTGAAATAATTATTTTAATGCTCAGTAATGCTGCTGCGATCGCAGATGTTTTGCTAGCTCGAGATACTCTCCCTTTATTAAAGTCTCGTACCGTAATTCAGATGGGGACGATCGCCCCGAAACAAAGTAAAGAAATTGGCGAACAAATTGTTAGAAACGGTGGCGAATATTTAGAAGCACCCGTATTAGGCAGCATTCCCCAAGTCAAAACTGGCGAATTGTTAGTTATGGTTGGCAGCAGCCCGGAACAATTTACCAAATACTCGCCGATTTTAAAACATTTTGGCCCCGAACCAATCCACGTCGGTACTGTTGGTAAAGCAGCCGCAATGAAATTAGCTTTAAATCAATTAATTGCTACTTTGACTGCAGCTTTTTCTCTTAGTTTAAGTTTCGTACAAAAGGAAGGAGTAGAAGTAGATCGATTTATGGAAATATTGCGGCAAAGCGCGCTTTATGCACCCACTTTTGATAAAAAAATCTCGAGAATGCGCGATCGCAACTTTGAAAATCCTAATTTTCCCACTAAACACTTACTCAAAGATACGAATCTTTTTTTAGAAGAAGCAGGAGAAATAGGATTAGATACGACTGGCTTAGAAGGAATTCAAAAACTAATTAAAAAAGCGATAGATAACGGTTTTTCTGACTCAGATTATTCCGCTATTTTTGCCGCAATTAATCCTCAAAAATAAGCTTAGCTTACTCAGCTATTTCCGAACTAAACTCATTATAAGAACGGCGTTTCAATTCTATCGACTCGTCTCGAGGCAAGAGATCGAAAACTTCTCGCAGAACATCGTCAATTTCCTCGTATTTTACCTGTCCTTTGCCGTTATATATTTCTTTTCCTGCTGCATCGAGAATGACCGTTTGAGGAACGACTTCATCGTAATAGTAGCCCAATTCTTCGGGAGTATAATCAGATTTTACTGGAATTGAATCTACAGGAATAGGAATTAGACTAGCAGCGCGGCCGTAAAATTCTTGAATGCGGGAAACAACAGGGGCAAATTGTTTAGAATCGCTATTGTCGTCGATATAAAATACGATTATCGTCGGAATTTCGCGCTGGAAAGACTGGGCTAATGTTAAACGAGGAGGCACTAAAGCCCCGTTTCCCGCATAAACGACATAAATATTTCCATCGTAGCGATCGTTATCTATACCCGCTAAAGCTGAAATTGGTGCTAAGAAAAGCACGCTTAAAACTAAAACGAGACAGAAAATAAGTAATTTTTTAATCTGGCTTGCGAGCGACATCATCGATCCGAAAAGACAGCTAGTTGCGAGTTGATTTTATCACGGGAATTTCAAAACACAGCTCAATTTTTCGATCTAATCTGCACTCGAGAGGTTCGGCGGTTAAAATATGGAAATAATGTGGTGTAATCAGCTATTGTTGTGAGTGTCGATCGCAAAACTCCCCAATCATACCGAATATCAGCTAAAGGCAAATTTGTCAATACCTATTATGCCCTTTTAGGTTTGTATCCTTCAGCATCGGAAATAGAAATTAGACGAGCCTATCGCGAGTTAAGCAAACGCTATCATCCAGATACGACCGACTTAGCTCCCGATACAGCCAAATTAAAATTCCAGAAACTAAACGAAGCCTACGGAACGTTAAGCTCTCCAGAACGGCGCGCTCTTTACGATCTTAAGATCGGATATTCTCGAATTAATGTGATTCAAGCCCCCGACGATCGCGATCGCTGGGGAAATTATAGTAACGAACAATGGTCGAGATCGGCCTATTTAGATCCTAACGATCGCCCTTTATCAGCCGGTGAAATATTTATTTTATTAGTTCTCGGTGCAACCCTGTTAGGCTGCTTGCTCCTGGCGATCGTTATCGGTTTAATTAGAGAAGATCGTTCTTTTGAGGCGATCGAACCAAATGTTACTAGTTTTTTGGCACAAAAACAAATATTGACAGCATTGATTTTTAACTTTTTTTGAAAAAATACTCGATAAAAAAATTTAACTAAACAGATATTATGACTCTTCCTTCGGCCGAAACCCCACTCTACAATCATCCTCTACCAGAAATAGAAAATTGGCTCAAAGATAACGGTTGTACCCAAGATCCAGAAAACTTACACTATTGGCATATCGAGCGACCTAACTGGAGCGCGGAAATTTGCCTCGAAGTAGAAGAAATTAGCGTGCGCTATCTTAAAGCCAGTCAATTGGGAGAAGACATCAAACGCTCTTTTAAATATTCTTTGAGTCGCGAAGACGTACAAGCGGCAGTTTTTGCAGGGCCTTAACAAAAGTTTAGATTTTGCCAAAACGCCGATCGCGCTGTTGGTAAGCCAATAAAGCCTTATAAAATTGAAGGCGATCGAAATCGGGCCACATTACCGGAGTAACGTAAATTTCTGCATAAGCAATTTGCCACAGTAAAAAATTACTCAAGCGCATTTCGCCACTGCTGCGGATCAGCAGATCGGGAGAAGATAAGCCCGCAGTATAAAGGTGATTCTCAAATAAATTTTCATCGATATCGTCGGGGGAAATATCGCCCTCTCTGACAAGTCGAGCGATCGCGCGAGTTGCTTGGATAATTTCCTCTCTACCGCCATAATTGGTAGCGACCGTAAATTCGATCCCCTGATTGTTTGCAGTTGCCTCCATAGACTTGTAAATTTCCTCTTGAAGGGATTTTGGCAAGCTGACTAAATTGCCCACAAAGCGGATCTTGACATTTTCCTTCATCATTTCTTGCAACTCCAAGCGCAAAACTCGCTCGAACAAAGTCATTAGAAATTCTACTTCTTCAGTCGGACGACCCCAATTTTCAGTCGAAAAAGCATAAGCAGTTAAAGCCGGAATGCCCCAGTCTTTACAACAGCGCAATAAGTTTTTGAGCGCGTCTACTCCTTTTTGATGCCCGATAAATCTTGGCATTCCTCGACTTTTTGCCCAGCGACCGTTACCATCCATAATTACCGCCACGTGTTTGGGTAGACGGTTGCGATCGAGATCTGCGGGTAATTTTTCAAAGGCAGCGTGAAATTTAGTCATTTCTTCTCTTTTGAGGTCGATGACGCAATCCGAAAAATACGACTTAAAGCGTTCAAACCACTACCACCAGGAAGGGGTTCGCGGCGTTCGACCGTAGAAACTAATTTACTTTCTAACAACTCTTTAAGTTTACTGCTAGTCAACGGTCGATTTAGTATCCCTGCTTCTGCTAGAGAAATCGATCCTGTTTCTTCTGAAACGACTACACACAAACAGTCCCTAACGCGATCGGTAATTCCCATCGCCGCACGGTGTCTCGTCCCCAACTGTCGGGATGCTTTGCGATCGCTTAAAGGTAAAATAGTTCCAGCAGAAACTATCCGACTGCCCCGAATTAAAACAGCACCATCGTGTAATAAGGTTGAAGTCTGGAAAATTGTTTGTAAAAGTTCTTTGGATACTTCCGCATTTAACAGCACTCCGGGTACTGAGACGACATCGTGGTCTATAGGAGTAACGATTTCGATCACAATTAAAGCACCGGTGCGATTTTGAGATAGTCCTTTAACGGCTTCAACAATTTCTTCGATCGCGCTGTCTGTTTTCGGTAGCGGGTTGCGATCGGGACGAAAAAGTTGGATGATTTCTCCTCGACCTAATTGCTCGAGAAAACGGCGGAATTGAGATTGGAAAATTACGGCCATTGCTACAGCCGATCCCAAGACCATTTTTTCCAAGACAAAATTAAGCAGGGTTAATTCCAGTCGTTTGCTAACAACTGCTGCCAACATTAAAACAATTAATCCCCTGACCATCCAAAGAGTACGACGCTCTCCAATAAGGAGCAGTACCCAATAAGTCAGGGCTAGAACTAATCCGATATCGATACTATAGAGCAGCCAGGGCTGCATCCAGCTATGGTCAGGAGGAGAACCCGACGGAGGAGGCATTGAACTTCGATCAAAATAAACTAGATGGTGATTTGAGAGGGTTTTGAGTTCGTTGATTTAAACGATCGCTTTTGAATTTACATTTTTAGCGACAAAAAAGTTCTTAGATTCCTTGCTTTTTGCCCTCTTAACTAGCTTGACATCTTTATGGACGATCTGTAAAACGTCTTTTGCAAATTGCCAAGTATTAGAATCTAAAATTTATTGATTGGCAGTTGTCTCTAAGTAAATTCTCAAGAGAGCATTAATTGAGAATCAAACAATTTTTTTGATTTTTAGACCCGCTTTAGTAGCTTTGATATACTATCACGCTTTGAATTGCAATGCTATCGATCGCTTGGAGGTCAGGGGTCAAAAGTCAGTGGTTCAAGTGGAGTTCAAATACTTTACTTTTCTGACTCATTTAAAATTAGCGATCTTAATTTCTTTACTTAAAACCTCTGACCTCTGACCTGACAAAGATCCTCTCTGCAGTTTTCTAAAAATTTATTAACTTTGCGGGAGATTTAGCAATCTTTGTGGTAATAAATCTTGTTTAATTAGATCGTCGTAGGTTTCTCGCTGCAAAATTAAGTTAGCTTCTCCTCGGTTAACTAACACTGCAGCAGGACGAGTTAAACGATTGTAATTAGAAGCCATACTGTAGTTGTACGCTCCAGTCCCCATAATAACGATAATATCCCCCGATTCGACTCGAGGTAACAAACCATCTTGGATCAGAATATCTCCAGACTCGCAATGTTTGCCGGCAATGGTAACTTTATTTTCTAGGGGTGCTGACATTTTATTGGCAACGACGGCGCGATAAACTGATTCGTAAGTAATCGGACGGGGATTGTCCGACATTCCTCCATCTACGGAGATGTAATTGCGAATTCCAGGAACTTTTTTCGTGCCACCAACGCTGTAAGCTGTGACGCAGGCCGTGCCGATCAGAGAGCGTCCGGGTTCGGCAATTAATTCGGGTAATTCTAGGTTGCGAGATTGGCAAGCTGCGGCGATCGCTTCTGCAACTGTTTTCACCCAATCTTCGATACTCGGGGGATCGTCGGTTTCGGTATAGCAAATGCCTAAACCACCACCAACATTGATTGTTTTGATAGAGAGATCGTATTTCTGCGCGGCGATCGCCCAATCCATTAATACCCCGGCTAAATCTTGATGGGGTTGCAACTCGAAAATTTGCGAGCCGATATGAGCGTGAAGTCCTTGTAAATCTAATTCTTTATTTTGGCTGACAAATTCAAAAACTGCTTCTAAACTATCGAGGCCGAAACCAAATTTACTATCGATTTGTCCGGTGCGAATGTATTCGTGGGTGTGGCATTCGATTCCCGGTGTCAATCTCAACATGATTTTAATCGCCAGCTCAGAACTCAGCTCGACTAGGGTTTTTAATTCTTGCCAATTATCGACCATGATGGTACATTGATGCTCGATCGCCATTGCTAATTCTGCAGCAGATTTATTATTGCCGTGAAAGTAGATGTTATCTCCGCTTATTCCTGCTTGCAGTGCCGTGTATAATTCTCCGCCAGAAGCGACATCAATTCCCAAACCTTCGCTATCTACTATGCGACAAACAGCTAAACAACTCCAAGCTTTTGAAGCGTAAATTACTTTAGCCGCTCCAGGATAATATTTTTTAAAGCTATCGCGGTATTGAACGGCTGCAGTTCTGAGGCTAAATTCATCCAAAATGTAAAGCGGAGAGCCAAATTGTTTTACTAAGGTAGTTACGTCGCAACCGCCAATTTCAAGCGCGTCTTTATCGTTAACTTTAGCTGTCAAGGGTAGCAGTTCTTGATTTGGTGAACCGGATAAAGATTGGGGTAAAAATTTAAGTCCAGAATTTGCTAGTTTAGGATCGGTCGATAGCACGCTAATTATTTCCTCTCGATCAAGATTTGTTTTGTTATTGATGGAAAAAGGGTAAACACTCGAGCATATTTCTGCCGATCCCTCTTCCTTACTTCTTGAAAAAGACTATCTTATCAGAAGTCTATTATGTAGTTTACAATCGTCTGTCGTGACTTTACTAGAGCTTAAACTAGAGCCG
>JAAUYH010085948.1_pt1 | contig 11596 bp, 11 predicted proteins | sample 7278061 | NCBI WGS metagenome assembly JAAUYH01 (sample SAMN14350203, study PRJNA611818) | marine sediment metagenome | isolation source: surface marine sediment (0.6m) | place: French Polynesia: Moorea | collected 2018-08 | reverse complement strand
TTTCAGTAAGTTTATACTTATCAATCCATATTGGCTATGCCTCCTTTGTAGCAAAATTTATAGCCACGGCACTGCTCTTAAAAGTGTATTCCACCTTTTTAAAGAAGAAGCCAATTATAGGCAATATGGTGGTTTCACTGCTTATTTCTTTAAGTATTTTGATCGTAGGCTTTTTTGATATCATTCCGGCAATTACCGAAGAAAACGGTGTTCAGCAATATTTTGGATTTGGAGGCTTACTGGACTATGCCGTCTTTGCATTTATGTTCAATTTTTTGCGGGAAATAGTTAAAGATATCGAAGATATAGATGGTGATATCAATTTGAATATGAATACATTGCCAATTTTAATTGGTCGAAAGCGTTCACGGAATGTGATCTTTACGCTCTCTTTTATTCCTTTGTTTTTGGTCACATTCTACTCCTTTAGTAATTTTTCAAAATTGCCATTTGTATTAGCTTATATGCTCATCGTTGTCATGCTACCCTTTCTCTATTTTATGAGTAAATTATTATACGCCGAGAAAAAACAAGATTATATTTTTCTCAGCCGGCTCTTAAAACTCATTATGCTATTGGGAATGTTGTCTATCATTATAATTTCTATATCGATTACCTATGCTGAATAAAAAGTTAGAAAAATACAATGTTATTTTGGCTTCGGGCTCACCAAGAAGGCATCAGTTTTTAAAGGATTTAAAAATAGATTTTACCATAAGTCAAAAAGATATTGATGAAGTCTATCCTAACTACCTCCATGGAAGTGAAATTACAGATTACCTGGCTGAGCTTAAAGCGGATGCCTTTATGGATGAATTAGGTGAAGATGATTTATTGATCACAGCAGATACCATTGTACGGCATCATGGAAAAATACTGGGGAAACCGAAGGATAAAAACGACGCGGTAAGAATGCTCAAGAGCCTTTCCGGAAGCATACACGAGGTAATTTCATCTATTAGCTTGACCACTAAAAAGAAACGAAAAACAATTCATGACACAACACTTGTGTCTTTTAAAGAATTAAGCGACGAAGAGATTGAATATTACATTGAAAATTATGAACCTTATGATAAGGCCGGCTCTTATGGCATTCAGGAATGGTTGGGTTTTATAGCTATCGACAAACTGGAAGGAAGCTATTTTAATGTCATGGGATTTCCTGTTCATAAGTTCTATAAAGAAATCATGGATTTTTAAATTATAACTTCCTTACAAATACTATTTTTGCGCATCATGGAAACACTACAAATGAAGAAATATACATTCACAGAAAAGAAAGATACACGTTCTGGTTTTGGTGCCGGTCTCACAGAATTAGGGAGAACAAACCCTAAAGTGGTAGCCTTATGTGCCGATTTAGTAGGATCACTAAAAATGCAGGATTTTATCGATGAAAACCCTGATCGCTTTTTCCAGGTTGGAATTGCAGAAGCGAATATGATGGGGATTGCCGCGGGACTCACTATTGGTGGAAAAATTCCATTTACCGGAACCTTTGCCAACTTTTCTACAGGAAGGGTCTATGATCAGATACGACAGTCAATTGCTTATTCACATAAGAATGTAAAGATTTGTGCCAGCCATGCCGGACTTACATTGGGTGAAGACGGTGCCACGCATCAGATTCTTGAAGATATTGGCCTCATGAAAATGTTACCGGGCATGACTGTTATAAATCCTTGTGACTATAATCAGACAAAAGCTGCTACTATTGCTATTGCAGAACATGAGGGTCCGGTTTATCTCCGTTTTGGTAGGCCAAAAGTACCCGTCTTTACAGCCCCAGATCAAAAATTCGAGATAGGCAAAGCGGTCCAATTTACCGAAGGTACTCATGTAACCATCGTGGCAACAGGTCATTTGGTTTGGGAAGCACTACAGGCATCGGAACAGTTAGAACATAAAGGTATTTCAGCCGAAGTCATAAATATTCATACTATAAAACCACTCGACAAAGAAGCCATTCTAAATTCTGTCGCAAAAACAGGATGCATTGTTACAGCCGAAGAACATAATTACTATGGTGGTTTAGGTGAAAGCGTGGCCAGGGTATTGGCACAAAATAATCCTACACCACAAGAATTTGTGGCTACAAACGATACTTTTGGTGAATCAGGCACACCAGATCAACTGATGGAAAAATATGGCTTGAATACTAATGCCATTGTAAAAGCAGCAGAAAAAGTAATTAATAGAAAATAAGTACTGCAACGCAACGCATTGAAATATTTTCATCTTACTAGCAAAATAAGCTCAGCATGAAAAAGGTATGTGTTCTAGTATTTTCAGTTTTTATTTTTATCAATGTAGTGCCTGCACAAACTGAACTATCTTATGGTCTAAAAGCAGGAATCAACAGTACTTCAAATAATGATCTGAATATTTTCGGAGGATTCGCAGGACTAGATGATACATTCAAAAGTAAAGATGGATTCGGTTATGTTCTTGGGGCGTATTCAAAACTTAAGCTTAGTAAGTTTTATCTGAGTTCGGAAATCACCTTTAATAATACCACCAGCAGGTATGACGGGAACCCTGATCTAAAAATCTCATCACTTGAAATTCCAATACTTTTTGGGTATACTTTAATTAATAAATTCAGTCTTTATGCCGGCCCTTCAGCCCAATTTATACTTGATCATAAATTTTCTGACTCCTTCAGTTTAGACTTCGATAATACTGCAATTTTATTATTTAATGTCGGTATGAACCTTGAAATCGCCCGGTTTGGTTTTGATCTACGTTACACAAACGGTTTTTCTGAAAACTTAGGGATCTATTTGGATGAAGTTATTGTCGATGGGTTAGGCTATTCAATTGATACAAAGCTAAGTAGTTTCATTTTTAGTATTGCCTACAAATTAAATTAACACTATTATTTAAATATTGGCATCACTTTTGCGTTGAAAAGGTAATTAACAAAAAATCATTTATCATGAGAAAAGTATTTTTAACAATACTAGCCCTTACCTTTATCAATTTTTCATTTTCACAATCTGCAGATTTTGGCGTCAAAGCCGGTTTAAACTACAATTTTGGTGGTGATCTCTCCGAAGTCATACCCCAAACCGGGGAAAACTTTGAAAACATTATTACCGGTGCGGATGATAAAGCCGGATTTCATGTTGGCTTTTGGGGGAAATTCCGTTTTGCAGGTTTGTATGTTCGACCTGAATTAGTGTATACCCAATTGAACAATTCGTATGACAGTAATTCATCAAACAATCTTGACACTGATTTGAAAACCAGTAAGATTGATGTTCCTGTACTCTTGGGCGCAAAATTAATTGGACCACTACATGTTTATGGCGGGCCTGCCTTTCAATATATCACCAAGTCAGATCTTAGGAGTGATATAGAGAGTATAGAAACCAATGATTTTAGCGTTGGTTTACAGTTAGGTACCGGATTAGAACTGGGCAGGTTAGGCGTTGATGTTCGCTGGGAGAAAGGGTTTTCTAATGATTTAGATGGTCGATTCTTAGGTACAAATATTAGCGTTGACAATAGACCTAACCAAATTATTTTTGGTGTATCGTACCGATTAAACGAGCGTAACGATTAATTTAGTTTACTGCTACCATATGAACAAAGCTTCACCTAGTGTGGAGCTTTTTTTTGTTAACAAAATCATAATTCTTATAAAGAAATGAAAGTAAAATTTAAGACTACGACCAAAGTGCCAGAATCTTTAAACTAGAAACCATGAAAAAAATACTCCTAACTTTAGCCTTCACAGTTGCAATAAGCTCAGCTGCCTTTGCTCAAAAAGGAAATACCTGGTCCAAAAAAAATTACAACATTACCGGAAACTGGTCAATTGAAACCACTAATGGCAAGACTTATTTGGTACTACACGATGATTTTAGAACTTCAAAAGGACCTGATTTAAAATTATTTGTAGCTAAAAAATCTACAGCGGCAGTCAAGAAAAATGACGCAGTAGAAACCTATGGTGTTTTTATTGCTGCTTTAAAATCAAATAAAGGAAAACAAAAATACCTACTCCCCTCTTCTGTTTCGATCGGCGATTATAAATCATTGATTATTCATTGTGAAAAATATACAAAAGTTTGGGGAGCTACGTCGATATGATTTAGTGCACTATAGTAAAAATAAAAAGGCTTCGAAAAATCGAAGCCTTTTTTATTAGTTTGTATCGGGGTCAAGGTAATCTGGTATGCCATCGCCATCGGTATCGAGGGCATCATCGGGATTTCCATCACCATTTGGGTCAGGGTTCTCATCTCGCGTCAGCGTACCATCACCGTCATCATCAATATCGAAATAGTTCTGTACATTGTCCTCATCAGAATCATCATTATTAACATTACCATCATTATCAACATCTTCATATATGGACAAAATGGAGTCATTGTCATGATCTGCCCGAACTACCAATCCTAAATTTATAAAAAATAATAAGGGTTCATTTGGGTCAATTCCCGTGGTCCCAAAGTTTCCGTAACCCAAGCCTGATGGAAAAAAAAGAATTCCATTACCTGTATCTGAAAACTGTAAAGGCTCATTCGGTGGTGTTGTATTATCGCCGTCCTTAAAAAACTCAAATCCGTATTGCCAGCCTCGTATCACATTCGCCAACGACAACCAGGTATAACTAAGGCGTTCATCGAACTGCGTGTTGTCTAACAATAAACCTCTATAATTTACTAAAACCGAATCTGCTCTGGTTGGAGTATTGTTCTTACCGCTATTATTGACCAGGTAATATAATTTATAATTTATATCATTTTCTGTGATCTCTTCAGTAATAACTTCATCGAATAAAGGCGTTACTGATTCACCGGCTAAAATGGTATCTATAACACCAAAAACATCACCGTTTTGCGGTGGGATATAATGATGCGATTGTAAATATTCCACCAGTTTTTCATCATCAATCAATGCCTGCGCTGCAGCATCAAAGTCGTCTACAGTGCTGCCGTCGTCATCGTCACTGCACGAAAGAACAATAAAAAACAAACCCATTACTAAAAATAACCAATTCCTAACCTTCATCTCTGTTTTTAAATTTGCGTCGCAATTTACAATTTTTAATATGTTTTTTCCCGATAATCTTTTGTTAAAAAATTACCGGAAATCTATCTTACGCATTCGTAGATTTTTTGGGGTAACCTCCAAATATTCGTCATCCTTTATGTATTCCATACACTCTTCTAGGGAAAAATCCAGTTTGGGAGTGATTTTTAACCCATCGTCACTTCCTGCGGCTCTTACATTGGTCAATTTTTTTCCTTTAATAAGGTTTACGCCCATATCCTCCTGACGATTATTCTCTCCAACTACTTGACCCTTATAAATTTCTTCATTCGGATCGATAAAGAACCTCCCTCTGTCTTGTAGACGGTCAATTGCATAAGCGGTTGCTTTGCCAGATTCAGAACTTACGATAGCGCCATTAGCCGTATCACCGAATTCTCCTTTAAAGGTATCATATCCGCGTAAACGATGGTTAATAATTGCTTCTCCTTGTGTTGCGGTCAATAATTTATTTCGTAGGCCTATTAATCCCCGCGAAGGGATATCAAATTCTAAATGCTGAAGATCACCTTTTGGTTCCATGACCAGTAGGTCACCTTTTCGAAGCGTGACTAAATTAATTGCTTTACTGGCCAATGCTTCGGGAACATCAATTACCAAAGTTTCATAGGGCTCGGATTTAACACCATCAATTTCTTTCAGAATCACTTGGGGTCTCCCTACCTGAAGCTCATAACCTTCCCTACGCATGGTTTCAATCAAGACAGAAAGGTGTAAAATACCACGGCCAAATACATTAAATTTATCTTCGGTATCGGTATCTTCAACACGCAGTGCAAGGTTCTTCTCGGTTTCTTTATACAAACGCTCCCGTAAATGACGTGATGTTACAAACTTTCCTTCTCTTCCAAAAAAAGGTGAATTATTAATAGTAAATAGCATACTCATTGTCGGCTGGTCTACTTCTATTCTCGGTAACGGTTCGGGATTATCGAGGTCAGCAATAGTATCACCGATCTCAAATCCATCAATACCGGTAATAGCACATATATCTCCACTTCTTACTTTAGAAACTTTGGCTTTGCCCATACCTTCAAAAACATGTAATTCTTTGATCCTTACTTTTTGAGTAGAACCGTCAGCTTTACATAGCAGGTAATCTTTATTTTCCTCTAAGTCACCTCTGAAAACACGCCCAATCGCTATCCTCCCGGTAAATGAAGAAAAATCCAATGACGTGATCTGCATCTGTGGTGAACCTTCCCGGTAAGGCGCGTCAGGAATTGATGCCACTACGGCATCCAGTAATGGAATAATATTATCGGTAGGTTGCTGCCAGTCCGTACTCATCCAACCATTTTTTGCAGATCCATAGATCGTTACGAAATCTAATTGCTCTTCGGTAGCATCTAGGGCAAACATAAGATCGAATACTTTTTCATGTACCAAATCAGGCGTGCAATTTTCTTTATCGACTTTGTTCACGACCACGATTGGAGTTAGGCCTAATTCCAATGCTTTGCCAAGCACAAAGCGTGTCTGTGGCATCGGTCCTTCAAAGGCATCCACTAATAATAGTACTCCATCGGCCATTTTCAATACACGCTCGACTTCACCTCCGAAATCGGCGTGACCGGGTGTATCGATTACATTAATTTTTACATCTTTATAGGTAACAGATACATTTTTAGATAAAATTGTGATACCGCGCTCGCGTTCCAGATCATTATTATCGAGTAACAAATCTGTACGTTCCTTTCGCTCGTCTAATATTTTTGCCTGGTCTATGATCTTATCAACCAAGGTCGTTTTACCATGATCTACGTGAGCAATTATTGCGATGTTTCTGATGGATTGCATATAAAAATTTTAAGGCGCAAAAATAAGGCTTTTCGTTCACAAATTAGCCTTGAAAAACTTCTTTTTAAACTGTTAAAATTTTATTTAGTATCTTTATAATCAACAAACTAAACTAAATCACAAGATGTTTCCCCTTAGTCTTGTCATTTCTTCGCGTATTATTTGGTTATCTAATAACTACGGACCCTCCACTTCTACCACCCTACTGGAAGAACTGAAACTCTTTACTACTAACTTTAATCAATTACTAATTAACAAAAACTAGTTAAACCAATTTATTATGAAAAAATTTAAAACACTAATGTCTTTGACATTAATGCTGTTATTCGTGTGCTCAATTCTGGCACAGGAGAAAAAAACCCAGGCTTATGTCGTACATGAAGACTTTGTGATGCTCTCTAAGACTATGGAATATGAAAAAGTAGCCAAGGAATTGGTAAGTCATCTTACTAAACACAACATTCAAGATGAAAGCTGGCTTGCAGCCAGCACGAATGATAATAGGTATATGTTCATTAGTCCTATCAAAAAAATGGCTGACTTAGACAGGCAGCTTTTTACCAGTCTTTCTGAAAAAATGGGTAAAGAAGCCCTGGGTGAATTATGGGGTAAAATGGATAAGTGCTATAATAAGCACATAGATTATGTTGTGCATTTGGATAATGAATTATCATATATGCCCGATGGTATGACCGTTACACCTGAGGGACAGGATTTCAGAGAATTTCATTATTTATATCATACTCCTGGAAATACCACGACTGTTATGAAGCATATGAAAAAAATTAAGCAAATGTTCGCAGACAAAGGTTCTAAGGTGCACTATAGAGTTTACAGAAGCGGGTTCGGAACTCCTGGAAATTTCTTGATGGTAGCCGTGGCGGCCGAAAATCAACTTGACATGGCCCAAAAAGGTGATGCAAACGACAAATTACTGGGAGAAGAAGGTCAAAAGGCATTTGGTGCTTTAATGAGCAACTTAACTAAGTATAAAAAGTATGAAGGTCAAATGCGCCCTGATTTGGGATATACTCCTTCGCAAACTGTTGCAACCAAAGACTAGGCATATGAAAAATATAATTTTGATTGGGCTCATGATGTTTCTGCTAGTGTCATGCGAAAAACAGGAACAGCGCTATTTTGCCGGGTCGGCTGAAACCAAGACCTTTGAGGAGGCTGTTGCCGCTTATGAGAGCGGTAACTGGGAAGCCTGGCAAGGACATTTTTCAGACACTGCTAAAATCTATGTGAATTCTAAGGACCATGTATCAGTTTCTGATCGCGTCAAAGAGTTGAAAGAATTAACAGCTCAGATGTCGTCATATGGCTTTGATAAAGAAGACCAATATATTGAGATGGTGATCGACAAAAAGAAGGAGAAGTGGGTGTATTATTGGGCGCATCATAAAGGAACATTAGCAGCAAATAATAAAGAATTATCTATCCCTGTTCATATTGCAGTGCAGTTTACTGATGGCAAAATAACTGCAGAGCATGTTTATTTTGATGGTACAGAGTTTAGTAAAGCCCTGGAAGAGATAGCGGCCGCAAACGCTGAAAAAGAAGCATCAGAATCAAATGAAATGTAATTAACTGACAGAAACTAGATAACAATCTGCACTAGGGTCTTTAATCATTTAAACGATTTCAGGCCCTTTTTTTATCTTAAAATTGGCACCTTCCAAAACAATCAAAATATTTATATATTGTAAGTCCTTTGTTGATTATATATGACCCAATTTAAATCCCCACTCGAAGCTTTTCTGTATTGGGAAAAAGCTACTCCAGAAGATATTTTTTTAAGACAGCCAATTGATGGTAAACTCGTTGACTTTACATTTAAGCAGTCAGGTGAAGAAGCACGAAAAATAGCCGGTGCACTACTGGAATATGGTTTATCTAAGCAATCCCATGTGGCCTTATTATCGAAAAATTGTGCACATTGGATCATCGCTGATCTTGCCATTATGATGGCAGGATGTATTACCATACCCATCTACCCTACACTGAATGCCAAGTCTGTCAATAAACTTCTAGAGCATAGTGAGTCGAAAGCGATTGTTATCGGAAAGTTAGATGACTTTGAATCCCAAAAAGCGGGAATCATAGACATCCCAGTGATCAGTGTAGATTTTTACGGTGAAAATTACGGTGACCTATGGAGTGAACTAATTAAGAAACATACGCCTCTTCAGAAACTCCCTCAACAACATGAGGACGATCTTATTACCATAATCTATACCTCAGGCACCACCGGAAGTCCCAAGGGTGTGATGCATACTGTGGGTAATTTTATGCGCAGTTCGTATGCTTTAATTGATGAATACCCGATACCGAAACGGCCAAAATTATTTTCCTATTTACCACTCGCCCACGTGGCAGAACGGGTGGGAATTACCGTCTTAGGCTTAATTCTTGGCGCCAGAATTTCTTTTGCTGAATCTCTAGATACCTTTGCTACGAACCTCGCAGACACACAACCCCATATCTTTTTTGCGGTACCTAGAATCTGGACGAAATTTCAGGAAAAAATATTGGAAAATATTCCGCAGAAACGCCTGAACATGCTACTTTCAATTCCCGTTTTAAATACACTTTTTAAAAAGAAACTAAAACAGAAATTAGGTTTAAAAGATGCCAAACTTATTGTTTCTGCAGCCGCACCGCTGGCAGTAAGCTCTATGAAATGGTATAACCAATTAGACATTAAAATCCTGCAATTGTATGGTATGACCGAAGATTGTGTGATCTCACATGGTAACCATCCAACAAATAATAAAATTGGAACTGTAGGCAAAGCGCATGCGTCGGTGAGCGCAAAATTATCTGCAGAAGGAGAGATTCTTATCAAAAATAGCTGTCTTATGAAAGGCTACTTTAAAGAACCTGAATTAACTGCAAACTCATTTACCGATGATGGTTATTTAAAAACCGGCGATATTGGTGAGTATGACCATGATGGTTTTTTAACCATTACCGGACGTGTTAAAGACCAATTCAAAACTGACAAGGGTAAATATATTTCCCCGGCTCCAATTGAACTTGAAATGGAAAAAAATACAGACATTGAGCAAATCTGTATAGTGGGTACCGGCATCCCGCAACCTATTGCATTAATTACTTTATCGGAATCTGGTAAGGCCAAGTCCAAATCAGAATTATCAAATAGTCTGACGGATACAGTAAACCTAATTAATCCTCTTTTCGAAAAACATGAAAAACTGGAAAAAGTGGTCATTATGAAAGAGGATTGGACGGTCGATAATGGATTGACAACCCCTACCTTAAAAATTAAAAGAAATGCGATAGAGAAAATCCATCGACCTTATTACAAACAATGGTTTGAAATGCAAGAAAAAGTGATTTTTGAATAATGATACGTGAAGAAAAAATACAAATAGGCCAACTTGTTTTTGATTGCCGAATTTCGGGAAACAAAGATGATGAACTGGTTATTCTATTGCACGGTTTCCCGGAAACTTCGCATATGTGGAGGAAATTACTTCAGGAACTAACACCTTTGGGTTTCTATTGCATAGCCCCTAATATGAGAGGATATAGTCAAGGAGCAAGACCCCGTGGAAAAAAGCACTATACTATTGATAAATTAAGCCACGACATTGTAAAGATTGCAAAAGCAGTTGGCAAGGAAAAATTTCATTTAATAGGTCATGATTGGGGCGCAGCCATAGGATGGTATCTGGTCCATGAGAACCCTAATCTCATTTTGAGTTGGAGTGCTTTGTCAGTCCCTCATATTTCCGCTTTTGCAAAAGCCATAACTACTGATAAAGATCAAATCAAAAAAAGCCAATACATTAAAAATTTTCAGATTCCCTACTTGCCTGAACTAAAGATTAAAAAGAATGATTTTGCGCTTTTTAGAAAGCTTTGGAAATACAGTGATGCTGCCGAAGTAAAGGATTATCTAGCTGTTTTAAAGGGAAAAAAAGCACTGACATCTGCTTTAAACTATTACCGCGCTAACTATAAACTTCTCAGATCACATTCCATTGCGGCTATTCAAGTACCTACCTTATTTATTTGGGGGGAGAAAGATATGGCTATAGGGTCAAATGGCGTAGAAAACAGTCATCAGTACATGAAAGGCGATTATAAATTTGTAAAATTGGATACCGGACACTGGTTAATTCAAACTGACTATGCAGCCATAAAAAAAGAGTTAACTGAACACCTTTTAAAGTATATGAAAAATGAGGTTACACCAATGTAAATAACTGTACTTCCCGCTGTTTACCTCTTAATTGTATAGTATCTACCCGTTTGAATTTGTATGTGTCAATCGTATTAAGTTGTTGTTTTAACTGTTTTGAAATGAGTATCTTAACGCTATACATATTGCATTTACTTTGTATTCTAGCCGTGGTATTTAATACATCACCTGTAAAGATTATTTCCTTTTTCAAGACGCCTATTTCCCCAGTTGTAACTTCTCCGATATGCAATCCTGCTTTAAATTCCGGTAGTAATGCGTACGTATCTAGGTAATATGATTTTCTCTTAGAAATTGCCTCCTGTATTCTATGGAAGCACGCAACACAATTATTGTTCAATAAACCTTTGTCCTTTGGCCAAGTAACTACAATTTCATCCCCCACATATTGATAAATTTCACCGTCAGAATCTAAAATCGCTGTCGTCATGTCGGCATAGTAGTCTCGTATTAGCTCAAAGTAGTTCTCATGCCCTATCTCCTCTGCTATAGTTGTTG
>JAAUYH010033758.1_pt1 | contig 11596 bp, 11 predicted proteins | sample 7278061 | NCBI WGS metagenome assembly JAAUYH01 (sample SAMN14350203, study PRJNA611818) | marine sediment metagenome | isolation source: surface marine sediment (0.6m) | place: French Polynesia: Moorea | collected 2018-08 | reverse complement strand
GCGCCACAGGCCCATGAACTGGGTCAGGTAGGTCTTGTACGGGTTGATGACCAGGTCCATGTCCATGCCGGGGTCGTAGTTCTCTTCCGTGATGCCCTCGAAATGTTCCAGCCCGCCTGAAAAATCGAAGCCGGCGCAGAACGCGTCACCGGCGCCTTCGAGGATGATGACCTTAACCTCGTCATCGGTGTTCGCCTGGCGGAGTGCGTCATCCAGATCCGAGAGAAGAGACGGGCGCAGCGTGTTGTATTTCTCGGGACGGTTCAGCGTGATCGTCGCGATTGCGCCGGATTTCGAATAAAGGGTGTGTTGGCCCATGGGGGTCTCCGACCTGGCTTCTCAAAGAGATCTCTATCATACTTACCGAACGGTAAGTGTCAATAGTTTCATTTGGCTAGAAAAAATTGTATATATTGTAGTAAGTTAGAGTTTACAGATTTGTTGAAAGTCCCTCTGATTTAACGGAAGGTAAGTAAGGGTATGGAAGATACGACGCGCGACAAGCTGCTGTCAGCCGCGAAGAAGCAGTTTGCGGAGAAGGGGTTTTACGGGGCCAGTATTTCTCAGGTGGCCGGAGAAGTCGGGCTCACGAAACAGGCGCTGCTGTATCACTTCAAGCGCAAGGAAGACCTGTACGCGGAGGTCCTGGAGGAAATCTCGCAAAGGCTGCTGCGGCTCGTTCGCGCGACGGTGAGCCGCCCAGATGCTCCGGAGCGGCAATTCGAAGACATCTTCCTCGGCTTGTACGCCGTTTCGCGCGAGTACCCGCTGGATACGCATATCCTGGTGCGCGAGGTGCTGGACAACAAATCACGCCTGGAAACCGCCAAAGAACTGTATCTCCTGCCGTTCCTGTCGGAGATCGTGGCTGTTGTACCGCGGATGAAAGGGTTCGAGGACGTTGCGCCGCCGGCCGCGTTCTGCATGGTCTATCAGCTGATCGGCAGCATCGAGTATTTCGTGATCTCGACGCCGTCACTCAAACGCATGTATGGCGCCGAGACTTACGAGAGTTATCGCGACAATTTCCCGATCGAGTTACGGAACCAGATTCGACGCCTGATCGACAGCCACAATCCGGCTGCTTACTGATACGTCCCGCGTACCGGGTAGTTGTTCTCTGGCTTACGAATCCACTCGAGCCCCGATACGAAGACTTCCAGGTCAGGCCGCGCGAACGGGTTGTTGGAAATATCGACGACCTGGACCTTGCCGTCGTTATTGATCACGAACAGGCCGGGCTCCGCAAAGTTGTGATCCGTCTCTTTCTCCGACCGCGGGACGGAAATGTACAAGCCGAGCTCCTGCATCTGTTCGAGCGTCAGGCCATAAAACAAGGGGAAGTTCACATCGAGTCGGGTGAGGTGATCGTCCAGTTGTTCCCTGCTGTCAGCCGAGACAGCGGCAATATCGATGCCGATATCCAGCAGGCGCTGGCGAAATCCAGCCAGGTTGTTCAGGAACTTCGTGCACAGCGGGCAATGACGGCCCCGGTAGACGACGACCATCTGCCAATCGGATTCGCCGGTTGGTTTGCTGATGTCGACCACCGTATTGTCCTGGCCCGTGGCAGTGAGTGGCCGGAATTCTGTTCCTGCGTGTAGCTTCTGCGTTTTCATGGGTTGCCTCATGTAAAGACGACGGTCTTGCTGCCGTTCAATAGCACCCTGTGCTCAAGGTGCCACCGTACCGCTCGCGCGAGCACGCGGGACTCGGTGTCCTGTCCCAGGCGAACGAGGTCCTCGACCGTGTCCGAGTGTTTCACCCGGGTAATCTCCTGCTCGATGATTGGCCCTTCGTCGAGAGCGGGCGTCACGTAGTGTGCGGTGGCGCCCGTCAGCTTGACGCCGCGAGCGTGCGCCTGGTGGTACGGCCTCGCCCCTTTGAAACTCGGCAGGAATGAGTGGTGAATGTTAATCGCCTTACCGTAAAGCCTGTTTGCGAGTTCGTCAGACAGTATCTGCATGTAGCGAGCGAGAATGACGAGATCGACGCGTTGTTTGGAGACGATCTCGAGCAGCTTATGCTCCTGTTCGGCCTTGTTGTCTCTCGAGACCGGCAGGTAGTGAAAGGGGACGTCATAGCGCTCAGCCAGGTCTTCCGTATCGCGGTGATTCGAGACGATCCCGACGACGTCCATATTCAGGCTCTTCTTGCGCCAGCGATATAGCAAGTCATGAAGGCAGTGGTCCATCTTCGATACCATGATTAGCACGCGGCCAACCTGGCTCTCCGGGATCAATTCGATGCGCATGGCGAAACGCTCTACGATCGGCTTGAGCTCGAATTCGATACGGCCTATCGACGGCGACGAGAAGTAGACGCGCATCAGGAACTGCCCGGTCTCGGTGTCGTCGAACTGCGCGGCCTCGAGAATGTCGCCGCCGTTTGCGGCGATACAGCCGGATACGGCGGCCACGATCCCGGGCCGGTTCTCGCAGCTTATTTTCAGGAAATAGCGGGCGTCATCAGTCATAGCCTGCGAAGTGTATCGGCAGCCGGTTGACCAGCATAGTCGTTACTTCACTATTTCGTGATATATCTCTGCCACGGCTGCGGTGTTGATGTTCACCTTCGGGTTGATGCAAGGTAGTAGCGCCTGAACAGGAGCAACTCGTTGACCGAGACGCAGGACGAGAATCCGCACCAGGACAACATTGCGCTGGGGATCCTGGCAGCGATTGCGGCGTTTTTCCTGTTCGCCGTCATGTTGATGCTCGCCAAGATCCTCGGCGCGCGGCACTCGCCGGTCGAACTGGCCTTCTATAGAAACCTGGTCGCAATCGTGCCGTTTCTGATCCTCATTTTCGGGCTGGGCCGTCGCGAGATCGTCCGCATACGCAGCAAGCCGAAGGTCATCGTGTTTCGCGCGTTCCTGGGCGCGCTGTCGCTGGTGCTGACGTTCTACGCGTATTCGCTCCTGCCGATGGCAGACGCCGCGGCGCTCATGTTCACGTCTTCGCTGCTGGTGCCGGTGCTCGGCGTAGTCGTACTAAAGGAATACGTTGGCGTATATCGTTGGTCCGCTGTTGTTTTCGGATTCGTCGGCGTCGTAATCATACTGCGGCCAACGGGCGACGTGTTCGTTCTGGGCGTTACCGTGTCTTTGGCAGCGGCTGCGATCCACGCGGTGATGCAGGTCATGCTGCGTTTCCTGGGCGGCCACGAACGGCCAGAGACCGTTGCGTTTTATTTCATCCTGATCGGGATGGTCATCACAGCGGTCCCATTGCCTTTCATCTTCGTCAAGCCGACGCTCGAAGAGCTGCCGTTGATCATTGGATTGGGGCTGTCGGGTGCCCTTGCGCAGTGGTTGTTGTCAGTTGCCTACACGTATGCACCGGCCGCGGTCGTAACGGTGTTCAACTACAGCCTCATCGTATGGGCGACCGCCTTTGGCTGGCTGCTGTGGGGCGACTGGCCGGGGACGGCCGTCCAGGTCGGCGCCGCGGTGGTCATCGTTTCCAACCTGTTCGTCATCTGGCGAGAGAGCAGGCTTGGCAAAGCGATCGCAAACGAGCGTCCGCACTAGCTACCAGTCTTCGATCGGTGTTTTGTCCGACATCCAGCTCCATTCCACGTCGGTCATGAACCAGGTGTAGGCGTCCAGGTCGCTGACGCCCCAGTCCCGGAAATCCCGTACGAGCTCAAACAACGCCGTCGCGCGATCGCCACGCGGCTCATCGAGCAGGTCATGGAAACACGTCATCAGGTCACCGGGCTTGTCGGGCACGGACTCGAGCGTCCTTGGCAGCCACTTGTGATAGGGGAAGAGCGTGCGATTGTGCGCGAGGATCAAGCGCCCGGCGAATAGCGCGAGCTGGCTCGCGGCGCGCGTCATCGTGTAGCGATTGCCGTGCCGCTCGGCCTCATGAAACAGCCAGTGCTGGATGAACGCCATGCTGTAAAACGCCCTGATGCGCTCGTCGTGGCCGGCCTCGGGGTACACCGGGATGCGCTGCAACAGGGCATCGAGATCCGCGACGTGAGAGTAAGCGGCGAACGCGCCCTCGAACGCGGCGCGGGAAGGTTCGTTGCCGTTTTCGGCGACGTCCTCGAGAAAGGCGCGGTTGATGATCTTGCCGTCGACGAATCCGCCGTCGTAGTCACACAGGTCGCGGCGGTTGATGAACAGGTCGCGCGCGGCCAGGCGCCGCTGGAAAACCTCATCGGTGGCGATGATGAGGAAGTCCACGTCCGAGTCGTCGCGGGCATAGCCCTTGGCGACGGAGCCCCCGATGATGACTCCCAGAAAGTCGGGGTCGTCGCGGTAAGCGTCGGCCAGGCGGTCGATGGCTCTCCGGTGGTGGTCGCGGAGCTTACGCAATCTCCACGAGCTCGATGTCGAAGCTCAGTGCCTGGCCCGCGAGGGGATGGTTCGCATCGACGGTGATCGATTCTTCTGAGATCGCGGTCACGATGAACTGCGAGACCTGCCCCTCGGGGGTCCTGCTTTCCAGGACCATGCCCTCCTGGGGCGTCAGGTCATCGGGCAGCGCACTGCGGGGTACTTCCTGCACGAGCTGATCATGACGTTGCCCGTAGGCTTCGTCAGGCTCGAGCCGGACACTCTTGCTGTCGCCGACAGCCATTCCTGAAACGGCGTTGTCGAAACCCGGAATAACCTGGCCACCGCCGAGCTGGAATTCGAGCGGATCCCGGCCCGCCGACGAGTCGAACTGAGTCCCGTCGTCGAGCGTACCCGTGTAATGGATCTTTACCGTATCGCCGCTTTTTGCTTCGCTCATCCGAGATTCTCCGTCAGACGGGAACGATGTTCTCTGCCTGGGGGCCTTTCTTGCCCTCGGTGACAGTGAATTCGACCTTCTGGCCTTCCGCCAGCGTCTTGAAGCCATCGCCCTGGATCGCGCTGAAATGCGCAAATACGTCAGGGCCGGATTCCTGCTCGATAAAGCCGAAGCCCTTGGCTTCGTTGAACCATTTAACGGTACCGGTTGTAGTAGACATAGGTGTTACCTGTTTTGCTAGAAGTGAGTAGCGCCCTGCTGGGAGCCGTTTGCGCTGAAAGTGTTGCGATTACTTATGAAAAACAGGTCGAGGAACTACGGAAGAGACTTCTGAGGGAACTTCGAGGTGAGTGCATAATGAAAAGCGCACTTGCAAGCCCGGCGGAGTATAGGTGGTCTCGAAACGGAGTCAAGTGCTGAACCTGAAGTCAAAGCCGGTTTCAATCTACAATAGCGGCAAATATAAGCGGCCTCACCGCAACCACCGAGCAGAACTCGAATGCCCTCAAACCTCAAATTTCTCAGCGGCCTGCTGCTCTTTTTTCTAACGACGTACGTGCTCGCCGAGGCGCCAGTACGTGTCGAGACCGTATCGAGCCGGACGATCGTGCAACAGGTCAACGTCACAGGTAGCGTGACGTCCCCCAGAAGCGCGGTATTGTCGACTGCCGTTGCCGGTCTCGTCGCCGAGATCGTCGTTGACGAGGGCCATCGCGTCAAGGCCGGCGACGCGTTGCTGACCCTGGACGCCGAACTGGCGGAACTCGCCAGGGATCGAACGGCGGCCGAGGTTCGCAGAAGCGAGACCGCGCTTGCTGACGCAAGGCGCCGTCTCGTCGATGCGGAAAAGGTCGGCGCCGAGCGAGCCATCGCACGCACCGAGATCGAATCCCTGCGTGCCGAAGTACAGAGCGACGAAGCCGCACTTGCGGCGTCCAGGGCGGCGCTGCGGGAGCAGGAAGCCATCGTCGCGCGTCACACGCTCAAAGCGCCGTTCGCCGGCGTCATCAGCGTGCGGCACGCCGAACTCGGCGAGTGGGTCAACCGCGGTGACGGACTTCTCGAGCTCGTTGCGACCGACAACCTGCGCTTCGATTTTCGGGTTGCGCAGGAGTACTTCAGTGCGTTGAAGCCGGATACGCCGGTCGACATCGCCCTGGATGCCGCCGCCAATCGCTCCCTTCGAGGTCGCATCGACACCATCGTTCCGGTCAAGGACCCGGGGGCGCGAACGTTCCTCGTTCGGGTGCTCACCGATGGCGCCGATGCTCGTGAAGCCGCGTTGATCACACCCGGCATGTCCGTGCGGGGTCGAATGAATCTCGATACGGGACGCCAGGGTGTCGCCGTCACTCGAGATGCGATATTGCGATTCCCCGACGGCCGCATCACGGTCTGGGTTGTGGACGACAAGGATGAGCGCCTCATGGTGCGCGAGCAGGTCGTCGAGACCGGGTTCGAGTTCGACGGCCTCGTGGAAATAACCGCCGGGCTCGCCGAAGGGGATGTCGTCGTTACGCACGGCAATGAAACGCTGCAGGACGGTCAGGCCGTCAGCGTCCTGTCGGGTTCCCTGTAATCATGTTCGAAGCCATCGTTCGCAACGGTATCCTGATGACAGTGGCAGCACTGATACTTTCCGTGCTGGGCGTTCTTGCCGCACTGCGTGTTCCCATTCAGATGATCCCGGATCTGGATGTCCGTACGGTCTCGATCCAGACATCGTGGCCTGGCGCGACGCCACAGGACGTCGAGAAAGAGATACTGATCGAGCAGGAAGAGTACCTGCGCAGCCTGCCCAACCTGCAGCGACTGGAGTCGTCGGCGTCGAGCGGCCGCGCCGTCATCGAGCTCGATTTTCCGTTCGGCGTCGATATGACGCAGACTCTCATCCGAGTCAACAATGCATTGAACCAGGTTCCGTCCTACCCGGAGAACGTCGACGAGCCGCGGGTGTTTGCCAGTTCGTTCTCCGCCAATTCTTTTATGTACTTTGCGATCTCGCCGCTACCCGGCAACCCGCGCAATCTCGACATGGACATGATGAGAGACTTCGTCGAGGACAATGTGCGGACGAGGCTTTCGAGTGTCCCCGGTGTGTCCGAGGTCGCTGTCTGGGGTGGTGCGCAACGGCAGGTGCGGATTCTCCTCGATCCTGTGCGGCTCGCCGACCGGCAGCTGACGATCCTCGACGTCCGCAACGCCATCCGCGTGCGTAATCGCGACGTGTCGGGTGGCGAGATCGACAGCGGCAAACGCCGCTACCTGTTGCGGACGGTGGGTCGTTTCGACTCGGTCGAAGACCTCAACGACCTGATCGTCGACCGTCGCGGGGATGCATTGATTCGATTATCCGACGTGGCCCGGGTCGAGCTGGATCATTTCGAGATTCGCAATCTCTCGTACTTCAATGAAGATCGCGTCATAGCGCTCGCCGTCAGCCGTGAAGCGGGTTCCAACGTCATTGACATCAAGTATGCGATGCTCGACGCCGTTGAGCGAGTCAAACGAGACGTTCTGGAGCCAGCCGGTTTGACGATCCACCTGATGGCTGAAGACGCAGGCTACGTAGAGGCGTCAGTGAGGAACGTCTGGATAAATCTCACTCTCGGCGCGATCTTCGCGACCGGCGTGATGTTCCTGTTCCTGCGTTCGGCCCGTGCGACCGCCGTCGGAGTAATCGGAATCCCCATCTGTACGATCGCTGCTTTCATCGGATTACTTGCGGCAGGCCGCACGATCAACGTCATCTCTCTCGCCGGCGTAGCATTCGCCATCGGCATGACGCTCGACAACAGCATCGTCGTCATCGAGAGCATCGAGCTCAAACGTCGGCAGGGACTCGATCGCTTCCGCGCGGCCGTCGAAGGCGTCCGCAGCGTCTGGACGGCGGTGCTCGCGTCCACGCTCACGACAATCCTCGTGTTCCTGCCTGTGCTGTTCATCCAGGAAGAAGCGGGCCAGCTGTACTCCGACGTCGCGATAGCCATTTCGGCGTCCATCCTCGCGTCGATGCTCGTGGCCATAACGCTGATTCCGACGGCAAGCGCACGCCTGTCATTCGGCAGCGAACATCGCTCGCACGCAGAAGGCGATCTGCGCGAACGGCTGCTCGGCTGGGTCGATGCGCTGATTGCGACGCCCGGGCGCCGACTGACGACAATAGTGGTCACCGTGGCGGTAAGCGCTGCCGTGATCGTCCTGCTGACGCCGCCGGCCGAATACCTGCCGGAAGGTGAAGAGCCAAAGACCTTCGCATTCATGAACGCGCCGCCCGGCTATAACCTCGAGACCATGGCCGAGATCGGGCTCGAAGTACGCGATTACTTCCTGCAGTTCGTCAACGACGAAACCGGCCGCTACGAGCGCGGCGAAATCGATGTGCCACCGATCAAGTACCTGAACACGGGTATTTCAGCGGACAACATGCGCATCATCGCGGAGCCGATAAACCGTGGCGACATCGACGCGCTCATGGACGCGTTTACCGAGCGCTTCCGGCAGTACCCGGGCATGCGCGCCTTCGCCGCACGTGGTTCGATCATTTCGTCGAATGACGGCGGCACTCGCAGCATCAACCTCGATGTCTCGGGACCCAGCTTGAGCGTGATCTACGACGCGGCGCTCGCCGCGTACCGTCGCGCGCAGGATGTGTTCGAAAACCCGCGCATCCAGTCGAGCCCGTCGGCGCTGGCGCTGTCGCAGCCCCTCGTCGAGGTCCGTCCTGACTGGGCGAGAGCCTCCGAACTCGGGATGGCGGCCGGCGAGGTCGGCTATACGGTCGCCGCATTGACCGATGGCGCGTTCGTCGACGAGTTCTTCGACGCCGACGACAAGATCGATATGTACCTGTTCAGCACGACGGCAGGGCAGACGGACCTCGACAGCCTGGGCGGACTTCCGGTCTATACGCCGCAGGGCAGCATACTGCCGCTCGATGCGATCGCGACGATCACCGAGACCGTCGATACAAGTACGATTCGGCGCATCAACGGCCAACGAACCGTGACACTCAACATCATTCCGCCAAAGACCGTCGCGTTGGAGGAGGGCGTCGAGATCGTGCGACGGGACGTCGTGGCCTACCTGCGCGACTCGGGCGAACTGCCCGCAAGCGTCAACATCGATATCTCCGGTGCCAGCGACCAGCTCGATGCCACGAAGGCAACGCTTGCGGCCAATTACCCCGTCGCGCTCATCATCATCTTCCTGCTGCTCGTCGCGATCTTCCGTCATTGGGGTTACCCATTGCTGATCATGACGACGATTCCACTGGGTATCGCCGGCGGTATCGTCGGGCTCGCGTTGTTCAATGGCGTTGGTGCGGCCCTGGGCTGGGTCGGTCTCGGCGGCTTTCACCAGTCCTTCGACATGATCTCGATGCTGGGTTTCCTGATCCTGATTGGCACAGTCGTGAACAACCCGATTCTGATTGTCGATCGCGCGATGCGGCAGATGAAAGCGGGCATAGCGTCGCCGCTGGAGGCGGTTCGAGAGGCTGTCTCAGCGCGGCTACGGCCCATTGCCATGTCGACTCTCACCACGATCTGCGGCTTGTCGCCGCTGGTGGTCATTCCGGGTGCGGGAACCGAGTTGTATCGTGGCGTTGGAGCGATCGTGCTGTTCGGCATTCTCGGCGCGGCAATCGTGTCGTTGACGATGCTTCCGGCGCTGACGATTTCGGTGCTTGAGTGGCGGCGCGGCAGGCAGCCGGCCGCGGACACCATGACGGAGTACGGATGAGCATCGTTGCAGTCTTTACTACGATCGACAGTGAACAGCAGGCACGCGAGATCGCCACGGAACTGGTCCAGCGCAAGCTGGTCGCGTGTGTCCAGGTCTCGAACATCGAGAGCTTCTACGTGTGGAATGGCGCGACGCAGAACGACAACGAGTTTCGCCTGATGATCAAGACGACGGAAGAGCAGTACGCTGCGGTCGAAGCGGCAATCCTGGAGCTGCACACCTACGAGCTGCCGGCCATTTACTCGGTGAGCCTTTCGAACGTATACACGCCCTACGCCGAGTGGGTGACCGAGAATTCGGCCTGAGCCCGGTCGTACTCCACGTCTATCCAGCATAAGAAAATCGCTGATCGGCCGGGCACTTAGAACAAACCCTGATGATTCGCAGGGAGCCTTTTTGATATAGTCGGCGGATCAGGGCGTTAGGAAGGATTCCAATGTCGCAAGTCGCCAGTTTACGTAATACCAATTCGATCCTGTCGCGTCTCAGGGATATGAAGGAGCACGGCGGTGCCGCCCTGACGACCGGGCTCTCGGACGAGCAGATCCTCGGGTTCCTCGAGGAAGGGCGGGGAATCGTGAGAGCCGTCGAGCGCGCTTACGATAGTTTCTGCGCGCTGAAAGAGACGCATCCCGAGTTTCTCGCGCTCGACGAGAGCGAGCAGATTGCCAGGGCACACGAAGGGCTCACGAACTTTTACTCCGCAGACGCCGTCAACCCATACATTGCACTCGGCGCGGCCGGTCCCTGGGTCGTAACCGCTAAAGGCGCCGTCGTTTACGATTGCGGCGGCTACGGCATGCTCGGACTGGGACATGCGCCGGAGGCGGTGTGCAAGGCCATGGATCAACCGCACGTCATGGCCAACATCATGACGGGAAGCGTCAACCAGGCGGATTTTGTCAGCTACCTGCGGCGGGAGATCGGCCATTCGCGCAAGCACGGGACACCGTATGCCACGTTCATCTGCATGAACAGCGGGTCCGAAGCGATGTCGGTCGCGTCCCGGATCACGGACATCAATACCAAGAACCTGACCGACCCCGGCAGTCGCCACGAGGGACGCGAGATCCGAGGGCTCAGCCTGGAGCACAGCTTTCACGGGCGCACGGCACGGCCGGCGAAGTTCTCCGATTCCACCTCGGGGAAGTACAAGAAGCACCTGGCATCGTTCCGCGACAGCGACTACCTGCTAACGGTCGTGCCCAACGACATCGAGGCGCTGGAAGCCGTCTTTGCCCGGGCCGATGAAAACAACGTATTCATCGAAGCGTTCTTCATGGAACCTGTCATGGGCGAGGGCAATCCCGGGCTCGCGATCGAGCCGCAGTTCTTCAAGCGTGCGCGGGAGCTGACTCGTGAACACGGCTCGATGTTCGTCGTCGACTCGATTCAGGCGGGCCTGCGAGCTCACGGTGTCCTGTCCGTCGTCGACTACCCGGGCTTCCAGGACCTGGACGCACCGGATATGGAGTCTTACTCGAAAGCACTCAACGCCGGCCAGTACCCGCTGTCCGTACTCGCCTTGTCCAGCGAGACAGCTGCGATGTACAAGACCGGTCTCTACGGCAATACGATGACGGCGAACCCGAAAGCGCTTGATGTCGCAATGGCAGTGCTGGACGAGTTCAGTCCTGAGCTCAGGGAGAACATACGCATTCGTGGCGGGCAGCTGGTCGCGGGATTCGAGGCATTGGCCGATGAACTCGGAGGCACCATCACGAAGGTACAGGGTACTGGCTTATTGCTGAGCGTCGAGCTCGCTGCACGCTACAAGGTCTTTGGCGCCAACAGCACCGAAGATTACCTGCGCAAGCAGGGTCTTTCCGTCATTCACGGCGGAGCGCATTCGCTGCGATATACCCCGGTCTTCGATATCAGCGCGAAGGAGGTCGATCTCATCGTGGACCTGACGCGCGAGGCGTTGCTCAATGGCCCGGTGGCGGACTAGCAATCCACGAGGCGGCTGACAATTCGATCAATGGCGACCTGTCGGTTCGGGCTGTCATGCATACCGACGCGATGAACTGGTCGCCGAGCCCCAGCGGCACGGTCTGGCGCAAGCGAGTGCACCTCGTTGGTCCGCCTGAGTCGGGACAGGT
>JAAUYH010112219.1_pt1 | contig 11597 bp, 7 predicted proteins | sample 7278061 | NCBI WGS metagenome assembly JAAUYH01 (sample SAMN14350203, study PRJNA611818) | marine sediment metagenome | isolation source: surface marine sediment (0.6m) | place: French Polynesia: Moorea | collected 2018-08 | reverse complement strand
GCCTAATAGATATGGTTTGGTTCTAAAAAACTAACCGATCCTAATTTTCTTAAAATATTTAGTAACGCCTGTCAAGCAAATGACGCAGCAAGGTACTTGATGAGGTTCTTGTTCCAATCAATAGAACGCATTTCGAGATACTATTCTGTCTGGCGTATGTGTAATGGTCCGAAATACTAACGATTAAAAACCGCTCGATAACAAGCGGTAAGGTTCTTAATCTGATTATAACATCCAGAATGAGATGGAAACCAAAGGCAAATATGACTTCTAGTCGAAACATTTTAAATTTCAACGATGCGCTTGAATGCCCCAAATTCATCCTATATAATCCAAAACTGAATATTAAACGCATCTCTGGAAAAATTCATCCATGCAATAAGAAAACACATATGCATGGCAACGCATTCAGGTTTCATCTCGACCCACTACAGGATTGCTATTAGAAACGTTCGTCATTCTAACTAATTATCTTCCGCCCTTGTTTTACGACGCCGAAATTCTTTCAGTAAGGTGTGAAAATCGAGACTGTTATATAATTTCAACTGGTCGTCTATGACATATCTCAGATTCGACCTATATACGAAGATATGTTTCTCTACTAATGATATTGCATTGGTATTAATACCAAACCTTTGACGGCTTCTTATGCTGAGATATATGTCGGTCAAGCCAATTCGGACCTTTTTGGTACGAGTTGATTTCTAGCAATCATTTATTAATTGTGTAGTATTCAAAGATTACTAATGACTAAATCATCCATCCTGCATAGTATTTAGTGTTTTGATGTCACAAAACTATTTATTGATGGTAAGGTTAGGACTTCATCTTCTCTCAATGAAAAGAACGACGGAAAGTGCTAAAAGGCAAGAGCTTAAGCGAAGATGATTTGTTGTCTATTGAATATTTCATCTCCGTTTAGCTTACTTTATTGTCAGAACGAGTTCATTGGCTGCAGAAATCTGCATCTTGGGTGATGTTTCATACCATATCTTTCGTCGATTTATGCTTTTCGCTTTTCAGAAATACGGCAAGCTAGCCCCAGCAAGTGATATCTAAGTATTGGATTCGATTGCTCTTTTGCTTGAAGCTTGTCTTGATTTATTTATCTGATTGTGTTCGATTCGTTTACTGCAATTGAAATTTAATGCTTGCTCAAGCTCAAAACTTCGCCGAAATCAGTTCATTGGAAATACTGTTTAAGGTTCCACTCGAATCGATTTACAAATGACAAAAAAATTTCGACCGTTTTAGATTTATCACTTACTTCTCTCTGTTGTTTTTGAATTCTTCCGTTCGAATTCAGTCTAAATTTTTTAATGACCAATATCTGCTACTTCATTAATATGAGTCAAGTTATACAAAATCAGGCCCTATTCGTAATAACAAGCTAATCTTTTTTGGATTATTTTCATGAATTTCGAGCCGGTTTTATTTTTGAAAGCAAAGTAATCTAACGAACCAAACTGAGTACTTTTTCACAGTCTGAATGCCTGATCCATGTTACTATGGTTTATTTGGTACTGGACAACCTGACATTAATTTCTCAATTCAATGATTATGCCATGTTGATTGGTCAAAAAATAAGCCAACCAATACCGTACCGCGCATTCCTAAGTGTATCAAATTATGCCTACTGAAACCAATTCCTTACTCACGCCTCACTGCCGTACCCGGTATACCATCGAGAATAACCACGCCCTGCATCATCACCATGAACACCGCAAAGCGCACTTACTTTAGTGGTCTCCCCGCGGAATGTTTGGAGATGATTATGAAGTGGGTTTACTGCGAGGACCTTCCCAAGCCGCAAGGTGATGTTTGCGTGGATACCTCAACACGAAGTCTAGACGATGACCCAGACTTATCATTGTTGTTTTCGGACAAGAGTCTGTTCCGTCCAGTGGTGCCAGCGTTGTTTATGAAGCTCTGTTTCATCAATGGTGCAGAGTTTATCTCCGTGTACAACCGTGAGATTTCTATTGCACCTGCTCTCGGGATTGGGTTAGATAGCGGACTGATACTGCAGATTTTTCGGATTTGTGGTGCGTCAATCAAGAAGATTCGATTTGGTGAGATGGGGCATGATGATGACTGTGAGTCGACTGATGAGAACAGCAAGACGAAATACGCGCTGAAGTTGGCTGTTCTTGTTCTTAAGTACTGCCCGAACATCGAGAAATTATCGTTCTATCAACGCGATGTCGATACTACATCGAGTTGGATCAACGAGCAGATAATATTGAATCGATTTGCCTCTCAGTTGACCATGCTTACCTGGGACAATGAGTTCTCTACTCGAACCCCTGATTTGAGTGCGTGTTCCGGTCTCAGATGCTTTGATTACTCAACCGGTACGTGTGAGACGTTGATTCTGCTACTTAGGTCGACTGGCGCTACACTTGAACATCTTCATGCGGGCATTGAATTCGTGAATGAACGAGATTGTGTGACTGTGGTGGACGTAATCTACGACAAATGCAGGCGCTTGAAATCTTTATGGTTCAGCTTCGATGCCCAAATCGTCAAACATGTCGGAGAGCCTCGATACGTCTCCTTGCTTTGTTCCTATGGGCATCAACTAGACGGCGTGGGAATACGCTGTCTTAGCCTGGAGTCGCAGCGAGAGGTTGTTGAATCTTGCACGGGTTTGACTTTTGACTATGTATCAATCGAGAATATGTCAGATGCGAAGCACGCTGAGGTGATTGGGTCACATATCAACTCGTTGAACCTCTTTGGAATGCCATGTTCCAGAGATGAATTGTCCGCAGCACTGTGCCGATGCACTAAATTAAAATCGCTATGGACAGATAATATGGAAGTATTGTGGTTGTTTCCAAGCCTCTCCCAACTGAAGGATTTAACGCTCACTACCCTTGGTTTGACACAACACGACATCTTGCGTCTCGCGGCCAAAACATCGAATTTAGAAGTTGTCCATTTCGACTTATCAAGCCATATTGAGAACGGCACGATCTTCAAGCCGCTGGTTGAGTCGAACAAGCGCTTGCGTAGGCTGATTATTCGAGAAAGCCGTGCGCGAAGGAAACGCTCGTTGAAAAGACCACCTTGGAACTGCGTGCTCAGAGTTTTGACGCAACTGTGCAGTACATTCTCGAATAGCAAACTGTTAGTTATGGATTTGCGCATCACGGAAGGCCTTGATATCACCGAGCAAGACGTGCAGAATGTTTGTGCGGCTTTACCTTGTCGAGGTGTTCAAATGGAGATACACGTAGGTCGTGATGTTTTCTATATGCAAACAGGCGAACTGAAGAATTGTACTGCTTTATGTTCTACGGTTTTCTGAGGTGGCATTGGATAGTCAGTTGAAAGCGGATTGTCATGCTGATGAACCATCCCGAAACTGCAAACAGAATCACCGAACGACCCCTCCTAATTCGTAATGCACAACTCAATGGAATATCCCATTGAGTGGTAACAGTTACCCTTCGTTGCGCGCAAAACTTCGCAGAACTGTATGGCAACAATACGCTCCATGGATATTCAAAGTTCCGTAGGCGACAAATGTCGATTGTATGTCCTGGTTTGCTAGTTGTTGTGAAGGATGCGACAATCAAAAGGAAACTATTGCGCAATTTATCTAGTTGGCAATTCTTTTGTGTTAGTGATGATAATTCCTTGGCTGTGATTTGCAGTAAGTGCATGCCTGAATCTGTTGCGCCGAGAGAGTAGGAACTAATGGGACAAACGAAACATTTCATCTCTCTCACTTCATTTCAACTTCTCGCCGCACGTCTTATGGTTCGGAATCAACGGTATTTCCATATGTATCGATTCTAACACCAGACTCGTGTTGAACATCGCGCTCTGAAGGAGATTGAGTCTCCGATTCTGAGAAGCTCAAGTCATATTCCTTGTCACGATTCGGCACCGGCTGATCCGCGTGCATGTATTCCAGACAATTTCCAGGAGTATGAATCCAGCGCTCCCACACCTTTTCATTCACCTTCTTGTTCTTGCGCTTCGCAAGTTCTTCCATTCGCTTGCGTTTCTCTCGTTTACACCTCTCGCAAGGAAGCTCCAGTTTTGACAACTTTGAACGCCGTCGAGTTTGTGCACGTGCGCGCAGTGACTCGTCCAACTCGCGCACCGTGGGTAGCGGTGGTGGTGTGGCAGGTTCTAGCGTCTTTTTCGATGGGGTTGGTCGCCGCAGCCACGATTCAACAGCACTGCTGTCCGCTGATGGGGTAGGTATTCCAGGCGCCACTTGAACCACTGATTGTTGCGAGCTTTGTCGTACCTCCTGTATCTCATCTTCTTGACATGGAGATGACTTTTTTCTGGGCAGCGTACGGCTTTCTTCGCCGTTCATCGGTTCTCGTCTCCTTCGTTTCGTGCCACGTGATTTCAAGTCGCGTGATGGTCTCACCGGAAGACGCTCCTTCTCCAGCATTTCGGCTCGCGCACGCCATGTATCTCGGTCATTCTTAGTTCGTTCGAATTGATGTTGAAGTTGTTCTTTTTCCATTTGGCAACGTGCCAATTCAATCTGCAACTTTTTCGCTTCGTAGTCCTTGCACGCAAGTTGCTGTCTCAACACATCATTCTCCCCGTCGCTCCGCTCCAACCGTAGCTCTACCTTGTCAACTTGTTCTTGGACACGCTCCAACGCAACCCAGTGCTCATCACAAACTGCGGCGACTTTCTCACTGAGTCTTAAAAGCAGGTTTCTTGGTAACCCACTCGTTTCTGAGAGTTTGGCGATAACGTCATGCAACTCGCGCTCTTTTTGTGCTCGGCGCGCATTCATATCTGATGGTGTTCGTCGGAATTACCTCGGTGCTCTCTTGTCTATTGAACATACAGTAATGCTGCCGATACAGGTTACTGTCTTCGGCAGGCCGAATTTCGACTATTGCCCTTCTCTTTTCGAATAAATGCCGATAACACACTTCCATACATGCAACTCGCTTGCCGTAGTGTTCGGTAGAAAACTTTACGGTTGGGATGATGCACGCAGAGGCATAAATCTAGTTTTCCTTCCACCTGTTCGCTTGCAGGGGCGAGGTTATCGTTGGGGCCGCGTTCGCAAATATGACTGCAGCGAACTCGACAGTGAATAAAGTCCTTGAATACGTGTTGAAGTTGCACAGTTCACATCACATTGGATGAACCACCGATTGCACCTCCATGGCACCGCAGTGCTACGAGCAATACAACAGGTAACCGTTGTACAAAACTAGGAACGATTTACAGTTCCGTTTGAATTAACTTTTTTCGAATTCTGTCTCATGGTCCTCAAAGGACGCAAATTAGAATTTGTATTTATTGGCAAAGGAAATGCGACAACTCCATTTCGCTCCAGTAACGAAGCTTCCTAACTTAGTACGTCAATGTATTAATTACGTTTATGCTCGAGTTACGAACCATATTATCTTACGCAGTAAGCTTGATTTGCAGGCACTGGACCAGTCCTCGTACGTTACAAATATTTTTCTAAATAGAATAGGTTAGCCTATAAAAGGAAATTGAAAATAAGCTAAAACATATTAAAGACGAGCGCTTGACATTGTTCTAGTTTATGAAGCATTCTTTCAACTTCTTTCAAACTACCGACATTAGAAAAAGATAGATTTTACAGTGGCCCAAATTTACTCATGAAGTAGCGCAATATGTTTGTTTCTCAATCTCGCTATTTAATTTAGTAGAATAGAACGTTACAGGTTTCACGTTATATTGAGACCTCGATTTAAGAGGCATCTTGGGTGTGTGTCATCTGGCTACTTGTTTTAACTCGCGGTTGTCGTCAGCCATTCCTGAGGAAAGGAAAATGATAGGAATAGTGCATGTCCAATATAACATTTTAATTTTATTAAATTGAATGGGCGATTAAGCTGCGCTTCTAAAACCTCGCTTTCAGCGACATGGGCTATATGTCCTTGCTAGTTTCCTTTCTAAGCTTCTATCCCCTCTTCCTGAATAAACTTTGTCTTTTCAATTATCTCTAGCTCACGGCGTATGAAATAGTCCGTACCCTTTTCGACAGTCTTCTTCTCCACAAGATTAATTCTTCGAAAAGTATTAATAGAGATAAAACTCGTCGCATTTCTTCCTTCTTTCTTTCTCTGATAACTCATTTTCCCACTGTTCTGTTTGCGAAGATACTCAAAATCTTTGCGTTTATCTATTATCTTTTCTGCATACTTACAAGTCGACAGTTCTTTTTTGCTCTTCTATAACGTGATATTGCGACCACTGAGTCAACTCACCGAACGCAACTTAGGGAGAACTGTATTTTCGTGCAATTCGCTTCCGCACGCAAAAGACGCGATGTGATAACGCACTAACATATTATACGGGGTTCAGAATCACTATTGCGAATGATAATGACAAATTTAGGGCAATTCGCAGCGCTAACATGCAGCCACTGAGTGGTGATAACCTGTCATGAAGGAACAGTAATTCGTAACCACGCATGAGCGCGTTGATCTGATGTAGTTTTTAGAGTAAACATCGAGTGATAAAACCGCCTGTGCCCTCAGAATTAGTGTGCAACCGCGTCGTCCGTGTGGAAATTGCGCATTTCACTCATTTGGGTCACCGAATACCCATTCTCAGGAAATGCCTATCGGGGACCCCCACTAAATTTTTGGGCCTCGAATGATTTCTGTGCATCCAAACTAACATAGAAAACAATGAAACCGACTCAACAGATAATAATATTGAGCCGCGAACATCCGATCGCTACTTCGATTCCACCTTCTATAAAGTGTTTTGAGACTCCATCGCTGTTTGTATATATATATTTGGCTGGTAAAAATGTTTGAAATACCTTTCTTGATTAATCCTACCACTCGCAAACTAAATATCTGATGAATAGCAACTGGAAAAACTCAGAACTCGACTTATATTGTTGTTTTCGACGAGAAATTGACCGTGAATTAATGCAAGTCAATCTAGACTCTTTACTACAAGTTTGCACTGACTGGCCAACATACCTATCGCAACTGCCACTACAACGCCAGTCACACCTCTACAACCTATTCCCACTACTAACAATCATGACTCACATAACTATTCCTGCTAACCTCTTTTGTATGCATTTTCTAGGTCTTGTGAAGTTCGAGCGTGCTTATGTGCGATATTGGCAGCACATTTACATCTCGAAACTACTACTATTCCATATTCCTCTACTGCGAACTACACGACGTCGATGTTGTATATTGAACTAAGATGGTGTGACTCTATTCCAAATCTGGTGCGAAAATATTAAGTTTTTAACTACAGGAAGTTTGTCGTAGACATAGTTCACTTTGGTGACCATTTGGATCGAGATGAGATTCTGTACTACTTTAAAACACTATGAAAAGGCCACAATGAAATTTTTTGTTACGGGATGCAAGTAATTCGTATTAAAACAAGTTTTTACAGTTCTTAATAATGTGTGTTCTTCGAATTTCTTGTGCATGTAATATCTATGCAATGAATTTCCAACGATAAATTTGCTCGTAATTTGCGTGCAAATTTATAATGTACGAGCAATAATTCTCCTTGAAACGAATTTTTGTGTAATGTGCGTGTACCAGATAACTGTACGTGCAATATGTGCTAATTCTAGTAAAAATGAAAGGTATCGTTGAAGACGAAAGATAGTTGATACAATTTTCCAAAAACGTAGTTACATTTCTTTGACAACAATTGAACGTCCGTGCTATATGCGCTAATAAAAAGAATAGTTCGAAATCAACATTAGTTGAAACAACGTTTACCTCAAGCATTAGATGTGGTGATTTGAAAATGCCCGTTATTTCTAGAACAATATTTACTGCATGAGAGAATCAAATCGCTCGCATTTCATGCGTCAAATACAGCCATGCGAGACTGAATTTTTATTAACTACTCTCGGATTTGACGGTACTTATGATGCGTAGTGTTACTGCATAGTTGAGCGCTTATTTCACCTCAGATCTGATATGCTCTTGGTGTATTTCAACAACTGCGTTTGCTTAGTCGGAATTAGATTTATTTTAATTGCATTCTTGCCTTGTATTATATAAAAATTCTAGCGAAGCGACGAAAAATTAACCTGGAAGTATTAAAGTCTACAGAAATAGCCGAATGAAGAACTTAGTGTAGTTCAATAGCATTTCGAACAGTTGCAACATTGTCCGGGAATGTTGCGAAAAGACCCCAATCCGATACGGCATCACAAAACAATACCTTCCAATAGATGTTGATAGATAGAATATGCTAAATCATATGTGATCAGCGTTTTCTATAGTTCACGTTATCACTAGCGCCCATAGTATGCACAGAACATTTGCTTCACGTAATTGAGTGTCTGAATGGCACCTAGTTTTCATCAAGTACTTCTGCATTAGTTCACTAGTAGTTTCAAGCTGTAATTTATTGGAGATGGGCACTATGCCGCGTAAATGTGGTAATTGAACTTCTTGCAGCCCCCGAAAGCCGCAATTATCCTCCGCCAACGTCTCATGTCAAAGTGGTCTCGACTACTTGGCGATTAGAAAGATCAAAGACTGATCTTTTAATGAGCGATATTGCCAAAATCAAATGTTTGACACATCACGGTAGCCTTCGGTCTCTGCAACACTACCCGAATTGCGGGTAGATCCAATTCAACACAGCGGCATCTTGCTCTACATTTCAAACTTCGTTAAATCACCAAGTGATCCGTTTCTGAAACATTTCTTTGTCCATTCAAGCGTTCCCTTAAAGACTGCAGATTTCTTCCAAGGATTCAAACCGTGGATCAGTCAAGCGCCGTAGCGTAGAATAGGTCCTAATGTTACGCACAAGGATATAAAGTAAACTATCTGCGTTAACTCATAGAACAAGTGTTTTTCTCACTTTCTGTTTGTGAAATTCTGTACTACGAACAGTTGGACGATTTTCACAAAACTATGAGTAGGAATATAGCGGTACTATGCGATGAACAATCTATGTTCGTCTTCATTTTATATGTTCTTCTAGTAGTTGCCGCAAGAGTTTGCAAATTCTCTATACAAGCCAAGCGGTTCACTGGTGAGATAGAGTCACCCCTTACATGTAATCGCACCAAGAGATAAACAGAATTGCCGAGAGAAAACTCTGCATCTACCTTTTGCGACAATTGATGAGGTAAAGTACCGAATATAGTCCTATAACAATGGCGCAGATAAATGCACCGAGCTGGAGTGCAAAACATACAGCGGTTGCAGGGGAACCACGATACTTGCTACATGCACCCTGAGGTGGAACACTAGACTAGTTATGTGCACCCCTTTCGTTGCTCACGAGATGCGCAACATAGACCTTCTTGCAGCACTCAAGATTACAGTAGAATTACCATAAATACTTCAGGTGGACTTGCCACTTAGCCATCCACCTTCGAATCAAAAAATCTTACAACTGCATTCTGCTTTAGACCAACCGTCTGAATTGACCTGTTGTGAGCCATATGTGATTGGTTTGAGTTTCACACTCTCTCGAATAAGCTGCTTTCGAACTGGCAAGCTATATTCTTTATGGATACATCGAAATTACACGAGTTCAGAATCAATAACCAGATGCTTCGCAAACAACTTTCGCTTAGTGGTTCTTCTAGAAGCTTGTGTTTGCTAAGAAGCCTTATTCAATATCATCCGATAGAATGTACTACATGCAATATTGAACTCTTGATGAAGCTCTTCACGGGATTCACAAAACTCACAGTTCAAACTTGCCCTTAGTTGGTCACTTAACACAAATTTTGTTCCGCTTGTGTTAAGGCTGTGACACTTCACAATGTGGTAGAGCTGTGAAATTATGGATTGTGCCGTTAACTCATTCAATTCCATTAGACCTGATACAGCACCCACAGATTCTCCAGGGTGTGCTAAAGATATTATATGCAGTTTTTCGGTATTCAGAATTGTTTGATTAGAATCCATTAATATAGATGTCGTTTCTCTCGATCGTGCATTAAGCTGCGAATAAAGATTACGTGGAAATGATACCCGATCTGAGTTTTGGTTGAAATTATTTTCTATTTATACAGTAGCACTATTTAATTTACTATGCACGATACTACAGAGCAGTTTTGAAACATTCTACACGTGTCAACTCAAAATTAGTCTCAACTAACAAGAGTCTCTAAAAAAGACGCCTGACTGTACTAGTAATCGAATTCAGCTATTTGAATTTTATTTTCTTCTGCCTAACTCGCGAATCGATTGCATCCTTTAGGACGAATTCTAGTTCTTCCGATACCTTCGAATGTTGCATAGCCCAGAAGAATGTGCCATAACGCACAAGATTTTAGTGCGACCAGCAAAGACTTTGGGCCCAGTCGAGTTTGTACAGCGGTCAGTCGACGGACTCAACCTTCTGTACTCCTAAGTACGACACCAACTGGATGACAATACAAACCGGGCTGGGCGAAGAAAAGACGAAGAACCAATGTATAACCACCATTGGTATCGAAGCGTTTGGAATAAATGTACGATGAAGGAGAAAATGAAAAAGCTAACATTTGGTCGGTCGATACTGCGCAACATCAAATCATAAATGGTATTGCTAAGCTAGGCTGTAACGCACGCGCGAGATTAATTCCGTCCAAAATATCTTCTTTCTTTTCTTTGAACACGAAGAAAATTAATGAACTGTAATTGGAGCAAGTGAGAATGGATGTTGAAGTACTCGACAGTGAGGTTCGTGAATCTGGTTCAATAAACATTTGACTTGTAGATCTTCTACTTCCTACAGACCAAGCACATACGCTTCATTCAAAATTCTTTTCTCATTGCAGTCATGTAGCAAATAGTTCTGCCTAAATGCAAAAGAAAGATTTCTTTTCACGGCACTAATGACCCAACATCGCATTACAGAAGAGTTCAAGGACTGCACGTTGATTGGATTTCAATGTCATACTGTCTGAAAGCACTAAGTCCTTCTCACTCAACAAAAGGAACTTTATGCATGAATAATCAACGTCCAATAAATCACCTGCGCCTTTGGGTGAGTGTATGGAGGGTGGTTCGCAAAACGAGGTCTTTATTGTTTGTGTGTCTGCTGCCAGAACATCGCTGTATAACTCTCTTAGAAAAATTTATTATTACTGATTCCTCAAGTCAAAAGGAAACTGTACATGCATTGGTTCAGTATCATTTCTCACTAGAAAAATCTGGAAGAGCATGAGTAATTAATTTTCAAACTTATTCAAATCATGTATAACTTCAGAATTGGCGGCAACTGGCTTCTCTGTTACTTTCATTTGGCATGTTGGCACCAAATTAGCAACTTATTTTTATCTCATTGATTTCATGTACCAGTTGTAGCTCAAAAATTTGCACTATGCTCGCATTCTGGGTGCTTCGATGGGATTTCGATCCTATTTTGGCACCTTATTATTTATTAAATATTTGGTATTAGTAGTTAGTTTTTCGACTTACAGAACTATTAGTATTTAGTATTCAGTTTTCGATACCTTAAAGCAAGACATTGGTCCCGACTACCTTGCAACGAGTGTGTCCCTCCCTTTGCCTTAGAGTTCTCACTCGTTGTTTGTGGGCGTTGCCTTCGATCAAGCTTCCCTAACTCACGCGTGCATGCGATATACATCCTACATTCAACTGCCCCTGCCCACTTTG
>JAAUYH010067551.1_pt1 | contig 11603 bp, 14 predicted proteins | sample 7278061 | NCBI WGS metagenome assembly JAAUYH01 (sample SAMN14350203, study PRJNA611818) | marine sediment metagenome | isolation source: surface marine sediment (0.6m) | place: French Polynesia: Moorea | collected 2018-08 | reverse complement strand
CTTTTGCCAACTTTCATTTATGTGTTGCTCACTCAAAAAATCCTCTCTGCTTCATTGTCAAACTAAACCGTTTAGTTTGTCGCTAGGGAAAGTTAGTCTAAACTCCAGTATGACCCGTAGCCATGCAAAAAGCTTTTTATCGTTGCCACTTCGATATCATTCAAAAATCGAAAGGCGATAGCGTGGTTAAAAAGGCAGCTTACAATGCTCGTGAGAAAATCTTCCGAAAGGAAACCAACAAATACATCAACTACAGCAGTAAACAGGATTTATTAGCCAATGGTATCCTTGCCCCTGCCAATGCTCAGGAATGGGTGTTTAATCGTGGGAAGCTCTACAACAAGGTCGAGTCAACTGATAAGCGTTGTAACTCACAGTTAGGGCGCACGGTTGATATTGGCTTACTGCACCAGTTGACGCTGGAACAGAACAGGGAACTTCTAGAGCGATATTTACAGAAGCATTTTGTCAGCCGTGGTATGGTTGCTGACTACTGTATTCACGCCCCTGATAAGGATGGTGACGAGCGTAATATCCACGCTCATATTATTCTCTCAATGCGTCATTTAGAGGGTGACGGCTTTAGCAAGAAGAAAGCGCGGGCGTGGAACGAGAAGAGCTTGCTACAAGAGAGTCGAATTGCCTGGGCAATCGAAGCGAATAATTTCTTTCAAAGTCTGGGACTGCCTTACTACATTGACCACCGCAGCTTGAAGGAGCAGGGAATCGATAGATTGCCCCAGCGACACGAAGGCAAACAGGCAACCAACTTAAAGCGACGTAAGGGCGTTAGCGTCTCCAAAGTCACCTACAACGATCTGGTTAAAGAGATGAATCAGCTTAATGATGTCGTAAAACAGTTAATGGCAGAACACAGCCAGCGTAATGATGTGAGTGATCGTGCTAAAAGGATACGGCAATATGAGGAGCTGATGACGCGCTGTATTGCTGTCTCAGAAAAAGCGATCGCCGCTCAGGAATCGGAAACAAATTACTGGATTCGGCAGCGTGAGCTTGAGGGGGTGATGGTCGAGGTGGAGCAGCTTAATGTCGGTGAGCAGTATTTTTCATTGCGGGAAAAAGGTATTGCTCTGCTGGAAACCTTACAGCGAGAGATTGAGCGAAACCTACTGTCCGATGCTGAAGAAGCAGCGGGGGATGTGGATGATAAAACGAGGCGAGACAGACCCGCAGCAACTCAGAGTGATGAAGCGATACAGGAGAGCAAACAGAAGAAACGCAAGCAGCAGGATAAGCGCACTGATTTTGAGAAATGGCGAGAACAGGCAGAAGCTAAAGCTGAGAAAATCAGGGCGGGGACATACAGGGAAGAGGATAACTTTGAGATTATTGAACCCGAACCACCCGATCAAGCGTTGGAATCGAGCAAGCAACCCTTAATTACTGATGATGACAGTAGGAGGGTTGCCGACAATACCGAGTTACAAGCACTCACCAAAGCCCAGGAAGTCAGAAACTTTTATAAATCGACGGATAATAGGAAACCTCAGTCTGTGGTGACAGCCTACCGTTTAAAATTGGCACAGTTAACAGCGAAAATTGACCGTGAAGCAGTCGCAAAAGAGTTTCGGGAGGTAACGCTCACCGCACTCGATTTTGAACGTCAGATACGTCAATATTTGAGGCGGAAGGGCTTCAATGATATTCAAATCAGAAATGCGATGCGAAAAGCATCACCCGCCCTCTATAAACAATCAGAACAACAGGCAAGAATATATGCCAAAAGGTTCAATGCTTACCTGAGACAAATGCAGCAAAAAGAATGGGAACAACAACAGAAAAAACAGCAACAAAACCAAACTAGAAAACAACAAAAAGGCAGAGGCAGATAATAATAATTTTCCCCTTATTTCAAAGAAATTAAGATTGCATGTATGCGATAGTTAATCGTTTACTGTTATTGGCGAATATCAAGAAACTGTTTATGGTGACAATCGATCAAGAAGGGGTGAAATCCTTTCACCCCAACGATCAGAATAGGAGGATAACAATGTCGGAAGCATTGTTAATAATCTTTCTAGTGTGTTTTAGGGTTCGTATCTCAATCCTAATTCACATCAACTAGAAGAAACTAGCAGGGAACAGGTGAAGCTAACATCTGTTTCTTGTTTCTCCGTTCTTTATATCTATGACATAATTTTCTAAATTATTCAATAATCTTATAAATTAAGTCACTTAGATTTTATGTCCCAGATCTAATTACGAGACAAGGTTTTTATTGAGTTACCCCACCGATTGTTTAACTTCTCCCATCAAACAAGGAATTAAACATGATTAGGGATAATAGATAAAATGATGAGAAAAATCGTACAGATAGAGATATCAAATAAGACGCTAAAAGACGAAGAGCGCAGCGCATTAATCAGAGAGAATCTTGATGAGGATGGGTTAATTGAATTAACAGTTTTGCCCACGCCAAAGATGGAAATCAGATTAGAGAATGGCACGCATATCAAAGTGACAGATGTACTGATTTTACAGAAAACCGAAGTGGTTAAGCCAGACTGTATTGCTTTCGTGGATTGAATGATCTTTAATGGGAGGGTAATAATAAAGATTGCTTTTTTTAGAGTCAATCAATGAGTGAAATGAGTTCTTTTCCGCTACGATTGCCACGCTCTTTGAAAGAAGAACTGGCAAAGATTAGTGAGGCAGATAACATCAGTATGAACCAGTTTATCGCCATAGCGATTGCTGAAAAGATTGCCATGTTTAAAGCGGAAGAATTTTTTGCCCAGCGTAAAGAGGCGGCAAATTTTGAAACATTTGACCGATTGATGAACCGAGAAGGCGGTGAGTCCCCCCGTCCTGGTGATGAGATTGCAGAAGATTGTTAAAGGATCGGTGATATGGCTTTCGTGGACTGATACGTTTCTTAATAGTTAGATATAAAAAATATTGAAAACAGCAAAACCCCCGCCAGTTGGCAGGGGTTTTTAAAATTTGATCATACTGTTGCGTAATCTGTCTTGTGTGAGAGGTCATTCGGCGTTAATTTGGATTTAACAAAAACAACCAAAAAGACTGGTTTTAGTGTTCTGACAAAACACTAAATCAGCTAACGCCGTCTGAGCTATGTTCTCACTAAGAACAATATAGCGGACTTTGTTAGCTCTTACCAGTCTTAAGAAAGGCTGAGTAATGAAAAAAAACAACAAAACGAACAGCAACACCGCAGCGAACGAAGCAACAAACCAATTTTGGTCAATATTCGACCATAAATTTAATTTTATTGAGGCGGTCAATCCTTACATCAATCCGCGTACAGGAAAGTTACGGAAAAGAAGGCGCGGTAAACTCAAACCAGACTGGCGTACCGAGACTGATTTTCCCATTCGCCCAAAGGTGCTGGAAGCGACCTATTTCGACCCGAACGAACTGATTGGTTTGAGCTTTGACAGTAAGACCAATAAATTAGCGCTCGATATCGACTATTTGAGTCAGTATGCCCCCAGCATTAACGAAACTAGCTTTAATGCGATCTTGGGTTCATTAGAAGATATTGGTTTATGCCGACCTGTCTTTGAATGTTCCAGCTTCAATAAAGGGACGCATGTTTGGTATTTTCTGAAAGAGAAAATCAATACCTTTAACTTGGCTTGCGCCCTGGAGGAAAAACTCAAGGAAGATAGTTTTAAAATCGCATCGGGGCAACTGGAACTATTCCCCAATGCCAAATCATATAAAAAAGACCGCAGCAAAAGTTTTTACAAAGCGATCAAGTTGCCGTTGCAACCACAGACAGGATCGTGTCTCTTAGATAATGACTTTAACCCCATAGATAACAGCATAGAAGGCTTTGTCAGTCGTGCCGAATGGAGCAAAGCGGGGAACGATGTAGAGACGCTCAAACGAGCCTGTACAAAATATGGTCGTGTGGTGCGCCTACGGCGGTGCGGACGCAGTAAGAAATCACTAAAGAAATTTCAACAGGATTTACTGAAAGCGATTAGTCGCGCTTTTACAGGTAAAGGTCAAACCAATGAATTGCTGCTCGATATTGGGGCATACGGCGTTATTTTTCTACGATTGGATGAGCCAGAGCAGTTAGAAGAACTTAAGGACTGGATACGGAACACGATTACGAGTTTAGAGGGTTACGAGCAATACTGTGGACATCAGCACGAGATTGAGAAACGTTGCCTGGAAGTAGCGAAGAGTTGCCAAGAGTATTATTGGGCAGCGGGTAAACCCAGAAAGCGCGATCGCAAAACCTTCAAAGATAACTTTGGTGCCGTCTTAAATCACGTTCAGAATGGACGGGAAGAGACTAAAGCCAAAGCGACGCAGAAAATAGAGAAAGCCATTGAGCATATCAGCCAGGAGATTAGCGAGGGTTTAGTCGCTATCCCTAGAAATCTAACGGCGTATAGCAAATTGATTATAGAGACGAGCAAGACGCTATTTGAGAGTGGTCTTAGTAGAGACACGCTTTACAAGCCTTATAACAAACCCTTATGGCAAACAGCGTTTGCCGCCCTAGCCGCCCTACAAATGACTGCTAGTGTGCCTGTAGAGGCAGCACCACTGACGATTGAGCCAGAAGTCGTAGCGATCGCGGAAATCGCGCCCGACGCATTACCGATCGCTAAGGCATCAAGCAAATCGACTAAGCCCGTAAACTTAGAGCAGTCAGCCAAGCCAGCCAAACAGACTAAACTCTTTAGACAAGAACCTGACCCTGTAGCCAGAGCAGAGCAATCTGAAGTGAATTTAGGAAAACAATTAGATGATCAACCCAAATCGAAAACAGTGCAGCAAAATATGGCTCCATCTGCTGCTGAAATAGCCTTAAATCCCCCCCCAAAAAGTGAATACAAAACGACAAAAAATACCCCCCCCAAATCGCCTCAAAGCCAGGCGGAGATTGGGAGTACACCTTGTAAGCAAAAATTAAATAATCAAAATCGCCAGAACCCGCATAGAAACAGGGAAGTACACCATGCTCCCCTATATGGAGGTTTTGGAGGCGCGACGCGCCTCACGGATTCGACAGCGGCACTCTCATCTTCGCCTGAACCACCGCCTTCGTCCCCTTCAGCAACAGGCAAACAGTCTTACTACGATGATCTGCTGGCGCGCCATCCGAATTTAAACGCTCTGGAGCAGCAACGCAGTGACCCAACGTACAAAGACAAGGCGAAACAATCTTTTGCAGCGATTAGGGCTATTTTAGCGCGCTCCAGGCGTAAGTTTAAGTCCGACCGACAATCACACGATCCGTCACCATCCAATCCGTCAACGAACCAAGCTAACCCGTCTAATGACGAAGCTGGGGACGGCTTACCTTCAAAACCTACCTAAAATTAAAAAAAAAAAGCTGTTGTGCCTGTGGTAATGTGGGTAACTTTTGCTGATGCAGTGTATCAAGAAAAGGTTTGCTGTTGCTCAAAAGTTATCCAAGCAATCTTTGATTGCGTCATTTCCATAGGAAGTTCTGGGCAGAATAATTGCTATCAAAATTAAAATTTTTTTGATAGGAGTTTTAGTTAAATTTAAAATAAAAACTTTATTTTTTGAGTGTTAAATTTAGATCTTAGTTCGTGGTTTAGATCTAAATTACCGTTCAAGTTTTTTCATCTTCTCGGTGAACCCAGCATTGGCTTCTGCGCTAGCGGTCATTTCTTTGATGAAGATTTCTTCAAACTCTTCCTTGTTAGCAGCTTTTATAGGTTTAAAATCTTTATCGAATATTTCGTTACCTAACTCGTACATTATCCCTGCTGCACCGCGCCAGTTTTCTTCATTCATATATTCATGCTTTTTACGTTCTAACTCTTGACGCTGACTTTTTGTTAAATGACGTTTTTTCCCATAGTTAGGATCTAGTTTTTTTCGTCTTTTAGCTTCACCCATAAATCTATCCTTTAATTCAGGTACTTTTTTATCATAGTGAAATAATATTGTCAGACTGATAAATTCAAAAGTTCAAAGTTGCGATCGCATTTTCCTTTTGGTGTTCCTTCAGATATTCCCCAGCCCAGTAGCGATCGCGAGAACTTGAAGATTTAATCTCTGCCTTACATATCAAAGGTTTTAGGAGTAGGTTTCGTCTTATGACACCAACCTTAGTTTACGCCATCCCCTAGCTATGGGTGAGTGTGCTACATATCGGGATTGAGCCGAGGTTCATTTTGTTCACAAAACTTTATATTAATGCCATGTTTTACAGATATTTCTTGTGTATCTTTAATGGCTTGCAATGCCTTGGTTTCGGCTGATTACGTATAAAATTTACTGAATTTTGTCCTGTTTTTATGATAGTCTGCAAATTATGTAATAATCCTGAAAATATGTAAATCCAAGATTATAACATGTCTTGGATCAGTTATCATTATCATTATGAACAGATTAAAGAGGTTTAAACAAAATTCAATTTTTGTTCCCTAAAATTGCATAAAAATTCTAAGCAGCCCTGAAAATTTTAAAGAGAGCTGCCAACCGAAGTTGATTGCTCCCCGCAGCTCGACCAAGCTCACTATATAGGATAGCATATCAGTTTGCAGTTGGCAGAGGTTTGTTCTATGGAGAAAAATCACTATGACTGCATGGCCCGAACTTTCCCATGAAAGTAATATTTTTTTAGCGCAAAAAAATTATAACGAAGAAGAATTTTTTTTACCAGCATCATCATCAATAGTTGAGGACAATTTGACTCATGGAAATGGGTTTGATTTTGTCTTTTTCGCCCCTTTTTTATCTGTATTAATTTTGTCTTTTTCATTAATTTATACAGTTATCTACAATTGGAAAATATTTTCTTTCCAAGAAAAGTCATTAAAAGAAAATTTAAATTTCCAAAGAGAGGCACTAGAAAAAAATTTAGAGGCACAGCAAAAATCTTTGAAAGTTCAACAAGATAATCTTAATAGAACGATAGAAATACAACAAGACAATAACAGGAGAGAAGTATCTTTTAAGCAACATCAAGCGTTATTTGGGTATAGGCAAGAAAGTGATCGCATTCTTTTCGATCTCAAGCAAAAAGTAATAAATGAAAGTTATTCAGTTGAAGATTTTTATCTGCGGTACTGGGAATTTCAGCGTTTTGTTTTTTTAAATTGGTGCAATTGTGTTCTTGGGGATCAGTCTTATAAAGTTTGTTTGGTTAGTTTAAAAGGTTCTTATTTGGAAAATAGTGAAATTCAAGGAGTTTCTTTTAGAGAAGGATTTAAAAAATCAATTAAAGGTCAAGATGAACAAAGTATGCTGTTCAAGCAATTTTTCGCAGAAATTTTTGATGGTGATGGTGTAACTACGGCAATGAATAATATTAAAGATAATTCTAAAATTAATAAATTAAAATAATAATTTGTTTGACTTTTTTATTTATTGTTGTTATCTATTGATGGTCTGTGTCAGAAATACTTGTTAAAAAGCAAATTAGCTGAAAAATTAATTGTTGGGGAAAAATATGTATTCTTCCGCAGAAGTAACCTTCTTATCTTCCTTTCCTGAGGATACCTATATGAATATTTCCGTAAAGGATATTAATTGGTTGGTTACAAACTACCTTCGACAATTAAAAGTCCCAGAAACAATAATTGAAACTGTTAAAACAGGACACCAAGATAGCTTTATAGATGCCCTTAGTGTATTGACTATGAATAGAAAATCAGAAGGAGAATCGACAGATGATATCGATAATTGGTCTGAGCCTTCTATAAGATGTTTACATATTATCCGAGAAGCTAAAGAAAGGTTATTCAAGGATATAGCTCATGAATCTCAAAAACAACTATGATTTTCTCTAAAAATTAAGAGTAGAGATTGCGGTTTCCTTTTGCGCCTCAGTGACTCCTAGATAGCGTTCTAACGCTGCTAGGGTCTTATGACCTGAGATCGCCTGAATGTGTCGTAAAGGCACGCCAGCATCGCTCATACGGGTTAATGCTGTGCGACGGAAACTATGGGTGCTGACTCCTTCAATCTCCAGCTTTTTACAAACCTCTCGTAAGATCGCGTCTGCACTGACTTTACGAATATGATTCCTACCGTGCCTGCCTGGGAACAGATAGGGGCGGGTATGCCAAAGATCGGATTTATGATGTTCTGCCAGATACTCCTTAAGCTGAGGATGTACCTGTATCTCTCTGGTTTCTTGCTTCCCTTTGGTGTTGTAGTTACGAATCACCAGAATATCCCGCACCCCTTTGATGCCGATGACATCCCCCCGCAGCAACGTACAAGCCTCGTTAATCCGCGCCGCCGCGTAGAGACACACACCGAACAGAGCGCGATCGCGGGGTTTGGTGAAACCTTCGTTAAATAGTAGAGTAATTTGAGTGGGAGTGAGTATTTCCGCCCGACCGAATCTGTTAACTTTCATAGATCAGATCGTACAAGATCAAAGCCACATTTGATCTGCTAACCCCCGTCAAAGCCCGTAAACTGGTACTTCTTTCCAGACCATAAGTTCTGCTGATGCCCAGAGATGAGGGTGTACTAATTAGTTTAAATTATCTCTTGATTCGAGGCTTATCTTATATGATTTTAGCCTGTAATTCAGTGGTGTAGATATTTCTAGGGCTTTATGAATTTAGCGTTTTAGAGAATTCGCTAATTAGCGATAATTTTGAACTGTCTACTTTTGAAGTTGACTAATATCGTCAGGATGAACGGCAATAATTTGCGAGTAGCGTTTAAAGTGGCGGACGTTAAACGTGAGTACATGAGTCAACCCATGAACAATCGCTGCTGCTGTCAATCTGGCATCATGGACGTTTACCCCCTTAACACCATAACTAAGGACTAGCGATCGCCATTGCTGATGTATTTCAGGAACATCTAGCTTGACGGGTAAAAGAGTTTCAAACTTAATGACCTCAATATTTGCTTCCTCTGGTGTCATGCCCAGCCCATTTTTATCTAAAGGTCTGGTGGCAACGTTCCAAAATTCAACGATGTTTTGTGGTGTGAGATGAAGGCTTTTGCTTTGTTCTAGTAAAATCTCTACTGCTGTAGAGGCACTGGGATACATGGGGTGATCTGGCTGGCAACTACGGAGCAGAATATTAGTATCAACCAAGTACGCCATTATAGCCGTTCATTGCTGTAGATACTTTCGCGGCTAATGGCTTCATCGCTCAGGAGAGGTAAACCGCGACGATGACTTTCTGCCCATTCTCTAAAAGCTATTGCTTTTTGTTTTGGTGATAGTTCGGACTGCTTGGTTGAAGAAGTATGGTTCGTGCGATCCTTGACCGTGCCGTTAAATAACTGCGAGAAGTTTTTTTGCTCTAGTTCCAATTCTTGTTCTAAATCCGCTAAATCGCCATCTTCACCAAGCCATTTGAGAACAGCCACTTTGATCTGTTCAGCTGGTAAGTCTCTAACCATTGCTGTTAATTCATGTCTGATGTTAGGGTCTTCTTGCACGGCGATCGTCTCTTTCGTTGGGGCTTATCTTATATGATTTTAGCCTGTAATTCAATGATGTAGCTATTTGGAGGGTTTTTAGCGATAATTACAAGGTTTAGGTTTTATAATGCAGAATTTTACTTTGCTAATGAAACTTGCTGGTAAGGTTCACCTTGATAGTGGGGGCTAATGGTAATGATGACTTTTTGGTCTAACCTTCTGAGAAATTCTAGAAGCTTATCAGTAGTAAACCTATTGAAATGCCCATTCATGATGTGAGAGACATCTGGTTGTTTGATACCTAAAAGCTCGGCAGCTTCCTGTTGTTTTAATCCTCGATCTTTGATGAGTGTAGCGACATGAAAGCCAATTTGAGCGCGGACTAAAAGCTCGTCAGCATCAGGCATCCCCAGATCGGCAAAAACATTGTTTGAGCCTTCTTCAAATTCAATCGGTTTTGTTTCAGTCATTTTTGGCTAACTCCTTGGCTTCTTTCAATCTCTGTTTGATTAAATCGACATCCTCTTTGGGGGTACTAATGCCTTTCTTCGATTTTTTCTGAAAGGCATGAAGGACGTAGACATAATTTCCCAATTGAACGGCTAATACAGTTCGATAAGCGTCTTTGTCATACTTAACAGCAATTTCAATAACTCCCGATCCAACGCCCTTAAATGGTTTTGCATCCTTGGGCATACCGCCAAACTGGATAAACTGTAATTCGTCCCCTATGACCTTCATAACTTTAGGGGGAAACCTCAAGAGATTCTTCTTAGAATTCCCCATCCATCGGATAGGTCGTATTACTGGCGTGTTTTTATTATCAGACACTGACTCCCTCGAAAATATAGCAAATTTACTATAAAGTCAACATCTGAGTTTGGCAAAGGGATATGTCAGCATGTTTGTTTAAGAATAAGAGTTTTTCTTGCTTGTTATGTAAACATAAATTACATGGTAATAAAAACATGCTTATTAATATAGGTATACCTAAAAATATAATATTTTTATAATTACAGAGTTTTTATGACAATACAAAATCTTTATGTTTACATAGTTGCTTGAGCCAGCTATGTTTTCAGTCCATCCAAAAATTAAAGGAAAAATGTCATACGTTATTGCCATGAGCAATCACAAGGGCGGCGTTGCCAAAACTACCTCTGCCGTCAATATAGGTGCGGGGTTAGGTAATCTTGGAAAGAAGGTGTTGCTCATTGATATCGACCCCCAGGCTAATCTGACCCAAAGCTTGGGCATCCAGCGGTCGGAATTTACGATCTATGAAGCCATCAACGGATCTACTGACGAGCTGCCAATCGTAGAAGTCACCCCGTCGCTTTTTGTTGTTCCTTCTTCTTTAGATTTATCTGGTGCAGAAATAGAATGGAGTTCCGAAGCAGGACGAGAATATCTGCTCAAAGAAAAAATAGACCCGATTGCCCATCAGTTTGATTATGTCATTATTGACTGCCCTCCTTCTCTTGGGCTGCTGACCATTAATGCTCTTACCGCCGCACATCAGGTTTTTATTCCCCTACAAGCGGAGTTTCTGGCTACTCAAGGGGTCGCTAAACTGGTGGAGGTAGTGGAGAAAATCAAAAAGCGTCTCAATAAAAATCTGGAAATTGGTGGCGTATTTCTGACACAATATGACAAACGTAAAATCCTCAATCGAGACGTTGCTGAAAGCATTAAGAATTTTTTTCAATCCAAGGTCTTCAATACCAAAATTCGTGAAAATGTGGCTCTCGCAGAAGCTCCCAGTAGTGGCTTAGATGTGTTTCGCTACAATCCCAAAAGCAATGGCGCAACAGACTATCACGCCCTTTGCCGAGAAATTCTGAAAAAACATAGTCATTGTTGATGACATAGAAATATTATATTTCTATGTAAACATAAGAATATAAGAAACACTAGACATATAGAGAACATAAGTAATATGGGTAAGAAAACTTTTCGCGGTGGTATTGATTCGGTCTTAGGAGGAGTCAGTCAGGAAGAGACACCCATCAAAGAGAAAAGAAAACCCGACGCACCCCAACCTGGAGAGAAAAGAGCAACCTTTCATATTGCGGAAGACCTACTGGAAAAGGTGAAAGCGATCGCTTACTGGGAACGACTCACCATTAAAGAAGTGGTTAACGAAGCATTTGATAATTACGTTGCTAACTACGAACAAAATAAAGGGGCAATCCAACCCATCCCCAAAAAGCAATAGCTGT
>JAAUYH010243270.1_pt1 | contig 11605 bp, 10 predicted proteins | sample 7278061 | NCBI WGS metagenome assembly JAAUYH01 (sample SAMN14350203, study PRJNA611818) | marine sediment metagenome | isolation source: surface marine sediment (0.6m) | place: French Polynesia: Moorea | collected 2018-08 | reverse complement strand
CACATCATCAAGATTATCTAAATTAGTTAAAAGATACCAAGGCTCTTTTTCAAGCTTATTTTTATATTTTCGTTTCCAGTAAGCTGCTAAATTAAAATAACCAAACCCCTTATTTTTAGTAATATAGATATTACTCAAGAATACTTTGCAACCTGGAGCCATCTCGATAGTAGACAGCTTTTGCTCTTCTCCCTTCTGTTTTTTAAAGTTGGTTCCTTGTTTTTGCCGAAAGATAAAATAGATTTTTTGAGGCGCAAAAAGACGAGCGACCCCGCGCCGACGACAGGCGCAAGGGAACGCGCTCGTCACCACATCGGCATAGCCGAGAGTCCTCTTTTTGCATCTAAGATAGATATTTTTATTAAAGTAGACTTTTTATCTGTTTTTCCGTTCCTTGCTACTAGCTACCCACTTGAGGAGCCAATTCTAATGGAATTGCCCCAAGCGAACCAGTCCGAAAATCATTTAACAATTGACAGGCTGCTCTTTCTTTATCTCCTTTATAAAAATTATTCCCCAAATCGTAAACATAAGATTCTCCCGTCATAGAGAGAGGATCTAGCTGATAACGAGACTGCAAAGCTGCCTCAAAACCTAAATCTACCAACAAATCAACCATAGCAGCAGCTACTCGTTGATTATCATAAGAAGCTTCACCAATATCTTCACAAATAGCTAATTTCATTGCATTTTCCTGATTTTTTATTCTCCAAGGAATTACTCCAGGCGCATCTAATAATTCAATTTCGGGGGATATTCGCACCCACTGTAATTGTCTAGTAACCCCCGCTTTGCGAGCACTAGCTACAGCTTTACGCCCTACTAAACGATTAATCAAAGCGGACTTACCTACATTCGGGAAACCAATCACCACAGCACGAACAGGTCGAGCGCGCATCCCGCGATCGCGCCGTCGCTGATTCATGGCTACTCCTACAGCTTTGGCAGCACTTAAAATTGCTTTAATGCCTTTTCCTTGTTTAGCATTGGTAAAATGGGGTTCTTCTCCTTGTTCTTTAAACCACTTTAACCATTCCTGCTTAGTTTGTTCGGGAATCATATCTATCCGATTGATGACTAAAATTCTCGGCTTATTCCCAATCCAATCTTGTATCTGAGGATGATGAGAAGTCAAAGGAATCCTCGCATCTAAAACTTCTAAGACTACATCTACTCTTTTGAGGTTTTCTTTTAATTGCCGTTCGGCTTTGGCAATATGACCTGGATACCATTGAATAGGAGGAGAAGACATAATCAGTTATCAGTTATTAGTTATCAGTAAGGGTGATTCGCGAATCGCCCGTACATCAGTTATCAGTAGAAGCAAATGGCATTTGCTTTTATATATTTAAGAGAGAGGGGTTCGACATTGTCAAACCCCCATAATCATTGGCGACTTGTTATATTACTTATTATTTAAGGACTAGAAACTACATAAGGAGAAGATATTGGTTCTTCTCTGCCAGCTTTTACCAGTCCTTGATAGATCGTGGCTACAACTTCAGCACGGGTAGCAGATTCATTAGGATAAAGTAACTGTGAATTAAAACTAGGTCTATTGACTACTAAACCTGATTCTATGGCTATAGCCATTTTTTCTCTTGCCCAATCTGGTATTTGGTCTGCGTCCTGATAAGAACTTAAAATAGTTTCTGGGTCTTTACCTGGCTCTAACTTCAAATCTAAACCAGAAACAAGTGCAACTAAAACTTGCAAACGCGGAACTTGCTCATCGGGACGGAAAATTTGTCCTGGATAACCTTTTAAAAAACCTGTTTTAACTGCTTCATTAATTTTTTCGGCTGTTTTACTTTCTCGAGATATATCTTCAAAATTAATTAAGTCTCGGCTTGTTTCTTGTTTAAAAGCTGTTTCGATTTCCGCAGCTAATTGCGCTCTGGTAATTGGTAGATCTGGCTCAAATTCGTTATCCGATATACCAACTATCAATTCTTTTTCTATAAGGGGTTCAATAAAAGGATATGCCCAATGCTCTAAAGGAACATCATCAAAAGTCACTATAGGCTCAGTGGGAGTTTCTACCGTTTCTGGTGGAGTCGGTGCTACTGGTGCAGTGGGAGTTTCTACTGTTTCTGGTGGAGTCGGTGCTACTGGTGCAGTGGGAGTTTCTACTGTTTCTGGTGGAGTCGGTGCTATAGGCTCAGTGGAAGTTTCTACCGTTTCTGGTGGAGTCGGTGCTACTGGTGCAGTGGGAAGAACAACAATTGGTTGTGGATAATCCCTAATAGAAGTTCTTCGTTTTCGACTAGCTAAAGTATCAGTTTTAGATAAGTAAAAATCATCTGTTGCTTCTAGCTGAGAGCGAGTTTCTGGAAAAATCTTAACCTCTGTTTCCTCTGCTTCTCGATCGATTGATAGTCTTGAATCAAATCTTCTTTGTGGTTCTCTCTTTAATACCGAAGTTTCCTCGGCAGCAGACTTAAGTTTTTGCCAATTTTGAGTAAATAATTTATTTTTTCTCACTCCCCACGACCAAAATAGGATTGCGCCAATGGTAGTAAAAGCCACAACAATTGCTACCATTTCGTCAAAGCTAAGAATTGGTCTTCTTGGACGGGAAGGTTGAGAAGGCTCTGGAGGGGGTAAAGAATTTGTCATAATGCTCCCATTTTGCTAGACAACAATCAGTACCCCAAATTAAAGCATATAGATTCGATTTGACAACCAAAAAATAACAAAATTTTTTCTTCTTAACCTTAAAAATGATTTATGGCACTACTAGCACGGGACAGGGAGAAAGATTGATCACCCGATTAGTAACGCTTTCGGAGGTTCCGTCTTCTATTAATCCCAAACCTCTACAGCCCATCACAATCAAATCTGCATTAACTTCATCCGCCACATCACAAATAGTAAAAGAAGCAATTCCTTCCTTTTCAACAATTTGCGCCTTAATTCCCCGTTGAGAAAATAAAGCTTTAGCTCCTTCTAGTATTTTTGTGACTTCAGTTTCTGAACTCATGGCTGATGTTTCTTTGGGTTCTACTACAGAAAGTACTACTAAATCACTATTATGAATTTTGACTAAATCGGCTACCATGTCCGCTGCCTCGCGAGCTTCTCTACTATGGTCTACAGGAAATAAAATAGTTTTAAACATAACACTACACCTCTTTACTTAGACAAGAAGTTAATCCCTGAATGAATTTAACTCATTTCGTAGTAGTTTAATCAGAAGATTTTCGGCGATCGATACTATCGGTGATATTCGTCAAAAAAACTTCCTCTTGAAAGATCGCGTCGGCTATCATGAGGGGCGTATGAACTGCGGAGGAGACCTCCGCAGTTCATACGCCCCGTCCCGACTCCTGTCGCTCCGCGACAAGGAGCTCCGCTTCCCGCCGACAGAGCTAAAATTTTGGCTCAGTATTATCTTATGAGCTTTTCTTAGTAAAACTTTGAACTTGTCTTAGAGCAGCAGCACCGATATTAAAAATTGCCCAACTAGCAGCTACCAGTACAGGAATAAGAACAACTAAAACACGCCAGTCCATAATCCTATTTTTCCTCCCTGAAGTTTTTAAGTTATTTTAAGTTATTTTAATTTCATTTCTTATTATACATATATACCAATTCGTTCGGTTTTCCCAAACTTTGTCGATTATTTATTCAGAATCTTAAGTAAAACCCAAGTCTGTTCCTTTTCCGGCATGAACAAGAGCTAACTTTTGATAACGCCGTGCGTGTTCTAATAATTCTTCAGTTTCTTCTTGACTGAGTTCTCGTACTTTTCTGGCAGGAATTCCGACCATGAGCGATCGCGGTGGTACATCTTTAGTAACAATGCATCCTGCACCAACTATACTACCACTGCCTACTCTTACTCCATCGAGCACTACCGCCCCAATGCCAATCAAACAACCCCGTTCGATATGAGCAGAATGAATAACAGCACGATGACCGACAGTGACATATTCTTCTAAAATAGTCGGCTTACCAGGATCGCCATGCAAAATTGCCCCATCTTGAATATTTGTGTACTGACCGATTTCAATTTTTTCTACATCCCCCCGTACTACTGCGCCATACCAGACGCTAACTCCTTCTGCTAAAGATACATTTCCTATAACTACAGCGTTATCGGCGATAAAGGCAGCTTGAGAAAAGTCGGGAGTAGACCAATAAGAACTGGTAAAAGATAGTGGTTGATTCATAGGTTAGTCGACTAATAAATCGATACAATAGGATTATGGCTACTGGAGCGTGCTATAAGGTAAATAAAAACCTTTAATAATGAACCCAGGTTTACAATATCCTATATTTGGTCCCGAAATTAACTGTCCTCACTGTCGACAGGTTATTCCGGCATTGACGCTGACCGATACCTATCTTTGTTCCCGTCACGGTGCTTTTGAAGCCAACCCCGAGACAGAAGAACTAATTCATCTCCCTTCTGGTAGACGCTGGCGACGCTGGGATGATACATGGTACCGACAGCACACTCATCCCGATGGTATTCGCTTTGAAATTCACGAAGCTTTAGACCGCTTGTATACCGAAGGATACAAAGCTACTAAAGTAATCATTGCCAATCGTTATAAAGATTTAGTTAGTTCTTATTTAGAAAGGAGTCATCCCTGGCGAGATAGTGGCGAGATGAAAAGTCCTAAATTATATGGATTACCAGTAGTATTTAGTCCCGAATCTGCAGAAGATCCTCGCTGGGAAATAATTAATTTTTCCTTAGAAAAAGAACCAGGAGTTCCTCTCCGCTATCCCTATTTTCGTCTATTTGAATGATGCACCATGCTTCTATTCGCACGGCAAATATCCATCGAGCGATCGCCTTTTATCAATTATTAGGTTTTGAGGTTAGGGAACGCTTTACCACTGGCTATACACTTGCCTGTTGGATGGAAGGATTGGGGGGAAGAGTAGAATTAATCCAAATTCCCGAACCCAAACCTGCCCCTGATGCTTTTGGTGATGAGCATTATGTTGGTTACTATCATCTTTCTTTCGATTTAACTAACCTTACTAAGGATTTACCTAGTTGGTTAAATCGACTTAAAACTAATTTTGCTCGTGCGACACAAACTAATCCAGAACAAATTCAACCACTCAAAGTTTTATTAGAACCTACTCAACAAACAATCGGCGATCGGGTTTATGAGGTTACTTTTATTGCTGATAGCGATGGTTTACCTTTAGAGTTTATTAGAATAATGGATAGTTAAGGGTCAGATCGAGCTTGTTTGACAGCGGTTTTGATTAAATCGATCGCTTCGGATACTTTGCCCAACTATAACAGCGTCTCTGTTAGACCAAATTAATTAATTAGCAATAGCTTAAGAAAATCAATTACATTAAAACTATGTCTATTGTCATAGTGGAAAACTTAAGCAAAACTTATCCAGTAGCGGTTAAAGAGCCTGGTATTAAGGGGACTTTAAATCATTTCTTCCGTCGTACCTACCGCCAAATTCAAGCAGTACGAAGTGTTTCTTTTTATATTGACACGGGAGAAATTGTTGGTTTTTTAGGTGCTAATGGTGCGGGGAAAACTACAACCTTAAAAATGCTCACGGGGTTAATTCATCCTTCTGAAGGGAAAGTAACCGTAGCTGGCTATACCCCTTTTCGCCGTCAACCTCAATTTCTTCAAAAAACCAGCTTGGTAATGGGGCAAAAACAGCAATTACTCTGGGATTTACCCGCCCTAGATTCTCTCAAAATCAATGCTGCCGTCTATAAAATTCCCGATCGAATATTTCAACAGCGACTAGAGGAACTAACCTATATGCTTTCTCTAGAAAAAAAACTAACTCAGCCCGTACGTAAACTTTCTTTAGGGGAAAGAATGAAAGCAGAATTACTGGCTGCACTTTTACATCATCCCCAAGTACTCTTTTTAGATGAACCTACTTTGGGTTTAGATGTTAACGCTCAAGTGGCAGTTAGGGAATTTTTACAGGAATATAACCGTAAATATAATGCTACTATCCTTTTAACTAGTCATTACATGGCAGATATTACCGCCCTGTGCGAGCGCGTAATGATGATTCACCAAGGACAGTTAATCTATGATGGTGGATTGGAAAAACTATTACAGCGTTTCGCGCCTTGTCGTGAAGTCAAAGTTGAATTAGCCCAATCTTTACCTAGAGAAAAGTTAGCTCAATTTGGTGAAATAGAAGCCCTCGATGGACAACAAGTCCGTTTTTTTGTCCCCAGAGAAGAATTAACTCAGACTATTTCGCGTATTATCGCTCAATTAGAAATATTAGACTTAAGTGTTAGTGAACCACCTATAGAAGAAGTAATTGGTCGTCTTTTTCAGACAGGGGAAATATAATGGCACAAATCCTGTAGGGGCGAATAGTGAGACAGTTACGTTGCGGAGGTATCCTCCGTTGAGTAAAGCGCGAAAGTGCGGTCTTGGGGAGCCAGTCCGTTGCGGTGAAGCAGTGCGTTGGGCGGGTTTCCCGACTTGAAGCAACTGCTGAACCCGAAGGGAGGTGTCCTCCGTTATAGGAACTGGCGTGGTTTCCCCCATGAGCAACTTTCGTAAGAACTGTCGAACCCGAAGGGCCATTCGCCCCTACCAATTTAATTAATAAACTTATTTTGTATGAAAATTATCAGAATTCCTGTTTTATCAGACAATTATGTCTTTGTCTTATTTGACGAAAATAAAAAAATAGCTGCTGTAGTCGATCCAGCCGTTGCCGAACCAGTATTAGAGTGTTTACGAGAATTAAATGCCGAATTAATTGCTATTTTTAATACCCATCATCACTGGGATCATGTTGGTGGGAATAAAGCTTTACTCAAACATTTTCCTAAACTTTGTGTTTATGGGGGTATAGAAGATAAAAATAGAATTCCCGGACAACAAGTTTTTTTGCAAGAAGGTGATACGGTTAAGTTTGGCGATCGAGTAGGTCAGGTGTTTTTTGTACCCGGACATACTCGCGGACATATTGCTTATTATTTTCCGCCGAGCGATGAAACAGAACCAGGAGAATTATTTTGCGGAGACACTATCTTTGCTGGAGGCTGTGGGAGATTATTTGAAGGTACTCCCAGCCAAATGGTCAATTCTCTGAGTAAACTAAGAGCTTTGCCAGATAATACCCGAATTTGGTGCGCTCACGAATACACCCTTAAAAATCTTCAGTTTGCCCTGACTGTCGATCGTGAAAATACCACATTAGAAGCTAGATATAAAGAAATACGAGAAGCACGAAGCAAAGGAATAGCAACCGTTCCTTCTATTCTGGGTATAGAAAAGCAAACTAATCCTTTTCTGCGTTGGGATAAAAGTTCTTTGCAAGCAGTGACAAAAATGAAAGAACCAGCTAGAGTATTTGGACGCTTACGAGGAATGAAAGACCAATTTTAAGTAGGTAAATCAAATTAATTAGGAAATTGTTTGATTAAGAACTAGAGAACAAGATAATTGGTAAAATAGCTACTCCAGAAATAGAAATAAAGGTAACTGCTCAATAAGCACTCTCTGGCGAGCACTCAAGATGGCGAACTACGTCGGCTCGCACTTGCAGTTGAGAGAAAGAAAGGCACTCGAGAAAGAGCTAACGGGCGCAGAATAGATTGTATCAAGTAGGGGCTGGTGCTCGGACTCTAATCACATCGGATAGATAGGCATAAATTCTACCTACTAACTCCCTGTACCACAGGTCTAACATCATTACTATCAAAAGGTTCGGGATCTCCACGGAAGTTAAAATCGCTAATACGTAAACTAATAGAGCCAATTTTCAACACTGGATTATAACGCAAGCTAATATTATGAGTACGACGGCTATATTCTAAAAGATAGTCTGTACTAATCTCATCACCTTCGTCTAAATTTAGAGATGTTTGTAATCCCAAACGAATTGGGCCATAGATTTGTTGAGTAATGCCCAAAGAAAGAACTCTTTCATCGGCAAAGCGATCGAATAAAAAGGGAGATTCTTCATCGAGAAAACCTTGGAAATAAGTAATATTAAATCCTGTATAGTCTAAATAGCTCCGAGAAAAATGTCCGATCTGTCCTTGAATGCCAATATTAGCCCGTAAAGATTTTTGACTATCGCCATTGCTGTAAAAACTGCTAACCCCAGTCAAACCAGTGCTTAATCTGAGAAAAGGTATGATAGGGACAGGACTATAGCGTAATCCTTGCTCCCTAGTAGGAGGTAAAGGTTGTCCTTGCCATAAAGAAAAACCTTTACCGAGAGAAACTGCTGCTTGATAGCGAGTCAAATTAATACGCTCTTCATTTTGATCGGGGTCAAGGAATTCTTGTCTGTCTGTATCTGCATTAATATTTTGAATCGATCCTTGGTAATTAAGATTGATACCTGTTTTACCTAAAGAAATAGTCGGGGAAGTAATAATACCTCCAACACTACTAAATACAGTTTGGAAACCAATAGAACCATTAAAAAGACGTTCGCGAAAATTATATTCAAAACTAAAATTATACGGTTTATTTAAATTGCCGATACTTTGATTAAAAGCAAATTTACCTCTTAGATCGTCCTCTAGATCGCTGAAATCGAGACTAGTAAGACTGCCATTAACCTTTATATTAGTTCTCGGAGAAAACACTGTAATGAATTTAGTTTTAACACCAAAGGAAGAAGCATCAAAAATTCCTCCATCTTCATCTTCATTAAAACCAAAAGCATCGGGGAAAATAGCTTTTTGTAAAAAGTATTGAGGTGTAATGTCCCAGCTAACTTTTGGCGTACTGACAAGATTAAAACTTCTTTCGACAAATAAACCTCCTCTTTCTTCCCCATCAAAACCAAATTGAATAATACTAGGTTGACTGGGACGACCATCAAATACCAATTGATTTTTCATCAAAGGCAAAGAAAAGTTTTGGTCGATAACAATACGAGATTTAGTAGTTTTTAGCTCACTGACTAAAGGCTCAATTTGTCTGAATTCGGCAGTATCTGCTCTTAATTCTAGTTCTGGGGGGGAAAAGGGGTCATTAGTTAGGCGAAAATTGGCTGCTTGCCACCCATCTGCATCGAAATCGATGGTCTCTGCTTGAAATCTCATTCGATTGATGGTGCCCCCTACTTGGGCACCAGGTATACTGCTGCTGCTATCGAGTAAACGTAAATCTCTGCTACTACCCAAAGATATTCCGATCCCTTCTTGAGTGGCAGCCACATCTGTCAATGGTTGATTAGCTGCCAGACGGTTACTCAAAGCTCGATCGGGAATGGTTTCATCTGTAGGTATACCAATAGAAGTATCTTGTCCCAGAGTAGGTTGAAAAACTTCTCCGCTAGCGTTAATAATTTTGCCACGGTCTTGAACTAAATAATATTCAAACTTTTCTCCCCGTAGTACTTGTTCTCCTCGTCTGAGTACCACATTGCCTTGGGCTACTGCCACGCGATCGCGCAAATTGACTTCTAGGCGATCGCTAATTAGTACGGCTTGGGCAAAACGCATGACTACATTACCCTCTGCTGTAATTACTTGTCTTTGTTCATCATATTCCTGGCGGTCGGCAATAACTTCTACTGTTTCCACATTATCGATGGGAATTTGTTCTCTCTCATTCTCCGTTTCAGGAACAGACAATTCAAATCTGTTTTGTTCCCCATTTCTTTCTTGAGTAATTAGATACGCATAATGCAAGTTTGACTTGGGATGGCGATCGGCGTAAGCTGGCACTGCGCGAGACCTTTGGTAGTCGCTGTCGCGGTCGAGTTTCTTTTTTGGCTTGTCAATCTTTGGTAATGGTTTGACTGCAAAGATTTCTGGGTTAGCTTTTATTTCTGCAATTTCAATTAAAGCAGGTGGTTCAGTAGGGGGTAGTAAAGGAATCATCCTGGCAGAATGCTTCTCACATAAACATTCTTCGTAGTATAACTCTTTGATTTCCGTTACTGAAGTTAAAAAAATCGATATTACTGCTGAGGAGGTAGGATTCTTTTGCCTATCCAGTCAATGGCTCTCCGTATTCCCCGATAGGTATTATTCGTGTCTTGATTTAGCAACATATTTTTTTTTTCTGGTCGCTCTTGTTGCTTGTTGCTCTCTAGCAGTAAGTATCCTCTTAATCAAGACTTATGCCAGAAATCTATCATCTTTGGTGATCTTTGTCCTGGCACTACCTAATAAAGCTGAATAAAATCATGGGTGAACTCAATTAAGTATATGTTCTCAAACAAATGGCAAGCATACATTTACCTTGGCTAACAGCCATAATTTTCTTACCCTTGGTGGCAGCTTTAGCTATACCAATGATTCCTGACAAAGAAGGCAAAAAAATCAGATTGTATGCCTTATCTGTAGGACTAGTCGATTTAATTTTAATGGTTTATGCCTTTTGGTATAACTATAATCCAGCAACTACCGAGCTTCAACTCACAGAAACCTATAAGTGGATTCCTCAATTAGGATTGAACTGGTCAGTAGGTGTTGATGGTCTATCGATGCCTTTAATCATTTTATCGGGTTTAATTAGCACTTTAGCTATTTTGGCTTCTTGGCAAGTAACTCATAAACCCAAATTATTTTATTTCTTAGTATTAGTTTTATACAGCGCGCAAATTGGAGTTTTTGCTGCTCAAGATTTACTATTATTCTTCTTAATGTGGGAAATTGAGTTAGTACCTGTGTACTTACTTATCTCCATTTGGGGTGGCGAAAAACGTCTTTACGCAGCTACTAAATTCATTCTTTATACTGCCCTAGCTTCTATTTTTATTCTTGTTTCTGGTCTAGCATTAGCTTTTTACGGAGATCAATTTACTCTTAATCTGACTGAATTAAGTTTAAAAAACTATCCTCTTGGGTTAGAAGTACTAGCTTATGCTGGTTTCCTGGTTGCCTTTGGGGTAAAACTACCAATCTTCCCTTTTCATACCTGGCTACCCGATGCTCATAGTCAAGCTTCTGCTCCTATCTCTATGATTTTGGCAGGGGTACTACTTAAAATGGGTGGTTATGCACTGATTCGTTTCAATATTGAGATGTTACCCCATGCTCATATTCAATTTGCTCCTCTATTAGTTATTCTCGGTGTAGTCAATATAGTTTATGGTGCTTTAGCTGCCTTTGGTCAAACCAATCTCAAACGTCGGTTAGCCTCTTCTTCTATCTCCCACATGGGTTTTGTTTTAATTGGGATTGCTTCCTTTACAGACTTAGGCTTAAATGGAGCTGTCTTACAGATGGTATCTCATGGCTTAATTGCTGCTGCTTTATTCTTCCTTTCTGGTGTTGTATACGAGCGCACTCATACCTTGATGATGGACGAAATGGGAGGAATAGGACAGCAAATGCCGAAAACCTTTGCTATGTTTACAGCTGGAGCTATGGCTTCTCTGGCTCTGCCTGGAATGAGTGGCTTTGTTGCTGAATTGAGTATTTTCCTCGGATTTGCTACCAGCGATGTTTACAGTCAAAGTTTTAGAGTAGGTGTTATTTTCTTAGCTGCCGTAGGTTTAATTCTCACTCCTATCTATCTTCTCTCTACACTACGGGAAGTATTCTACGGTCAGAAAAATCCTCAACTTAAGTTTGAAAAATTCTCGTTTGATGCTAATCCCAGAGAAATATCTATTACAGCTTCTTTAATAGTTCCCATTATTGCTCTCGGTTT
>JAAUYH010197931.1_pt1 | contig 11605 bp, 6 predicted proteins | sample 7278061 | NCBI WGS metagenome assembly JAAUYH01 (sample SAMN14350203, study PRJNA611818) | marine sediment metagenome | isolation source: surface marine sediment (0.6m) | place: French Polynesia: Moorea | collected 2018-08 | reverse complement strand
GCACGATTTAGAGACGGTTTCCGGCCTTCCACATCCGACCGGCGGCTGGCCGGTGGGCTATGACGCGTTTCAACCCTATTTCGATCAGGCCGCAGATATCCTGTCTGTCCGGGGCGAAGCCGATCCGCTGTCAGAGACGCCCGGACTGCTGCACGAGCCCGCCCCCCTCAGCACGGCCGAAAAGGCGCTGTTCGACGATCTTCGCCACCTCGGTCTGCACCCCTATCAAGCACATGAAGCAATCCGCCGCCTGCCAGGCTGCACAGGCTGCATCGGTCGTAAATGCCCGCGCAACTGCAAGATGGACGGACGCTCAGCCGGTGTGATGCCCGCATTGGCAACAGGCCGGGCCCGGCTGCTGTCCGAGTGCAGCGTCCTGCGCCTGGACCAGGCAGAGGGCCGGATCACACAGCTTTCGGCCCAAACGGCTTCGGGTCTGATCACACTGACGGCCGAAACCTTTGTTCTGGCCGCGGGCGCGCTGCACTCTCCCCGGCTTTTACTGGCGTCGGATTGCGCCAATTCCAGCGGATGGGTCGGACGCGGGTTGATGTTCCATTTGAACGAGCTTTTCGCGCTCTGGCCCCGCCGGGGCCAGCCTGTGGTCGGGGCTACACGCGCGATCGGCTTCCGGGATTTCTATACGCAGGACGGCCAGCGACTTGGCCTGATCCAATCCATGGGCGTCAGCGCGGAATTCGGAGTGATCGCCGCCTATCTGAAAACCCTTCTTGCCGGGTCGCGGTTCAAGCGCCTGCCGGGCCTGGACAAGCTGTCACTAATCATCGCCGCCATCGCATCGCGTCTGTTCGGAAATGCCACCGTATTTGTCGGATTGATGGAAGATCTCGCCTATTTCGAGAACCGGGTCACCTCACACCCTGACGATCCCGACATGCCGGTCATCGAATACACCATTTCAGAGGAATTGAAGGCGCGGCGCGGCCTCTTTCGGCGCCGGATCCGCAAAGCGCTCGGGTGGCACCGGACCCTAATGCTGGGGTTCGCGCCGGCCCTGAATTACGGACATCCGTCCGGCACGCTCCGTTTCGGCAAGGAACCGGCCACCTCGGTGCTGGACGCGGCGTGCAAAGCGCATGACCTGGACAATCTCTATGTGGCTGACGCGTCCTTCATGCCCAGTTCGATGGGCGTTAACCCCAGCCTAACCATCGCGGCCAATGCGCTGCGCGTGGGCGATATTATCGCGCAGGCCCAAAAGACCGAAAGAAAGGCAGGCTGATGGAACACAAGGATCATGTGGCCGTGATTACCGGGGCAAGTCTTGGGTTGGGCAAGGCCATGGCCATCGCGCTGGCACGCCGCGGGGTGGCCGTGGCGGGTCTTGCCCGCGACGCCGCGACGTTACAAGACGCGCTTGCAGATCACCCGATCCATCCAGTGGCGGCCGATGTGAGTGATCCGGCGGCGGTCGCCGACGCGTTTGAAGAGATCCGAGGGCACCTCGGCCATCCGACCATTCTGATCAACAACGCCGCCCTTTATCCGCATCGCGATATTCTGGATGAAACGCCCGAAAGCTTCATGGCGACAGTCAATGTCAATCTGGGCGGCGCTTTTGCCTGCTGTCATGCCGTGTTGCCCGCCATGGTGGACCGCGGCGCCGGGCGCATCATCAATGTGGCCACCTTTGCAGATATCCGTCCCGCGCCCCTGGCAGCCGGGTATTCCGTATCAAAAGGGGCCATGCGCATCCTGACGAAGGCACTTCTCGCGGATCTCGGCGACCGCTTCCCCGACATTGTGATCAATGACTGGATACCGGGCGCGCTTCAGACCCGGATGGGTCTGAGCGACGGCATCCCGCCGGAAACCGCGGCGCTCTGGGGCACCAATCTGGCGCTAATGAACGACCCGGCGCTGAGCGGTCGGGTTTTCGAGCGCGACCGCGAACATATCGCCCCCCGGTCCTTCAAGCAGAAGATGAAAGCGCGCATTTTGGGTCAGAACACCGCGCCTGTTCGGCTCGATAGCGCCTGAAGATCAGGATCCCGCACCCTGCACTCGAAGCCGGGGTTTGCTCACCAGCGGTGCATAGCTCCTACGTGGCTTCAAAACGCGGACGCGTTTCGGAGAAACGCAACTTTCCATGTCTTCAGCCACCTGCGCGTCGCTCAATTCCGCCATGTCCCGATGACAGGGCACGTTGACAAGCCGGGAATAGAGATCTGCCACACAGGGCAACGGAGCCAGAGGGCGGTAATATTTCGCATAGGTCGCATACTTGGTCTGATCGATCACGGCCTCGGGAACCGGGGCTTTCGCGAGAAACGGCATCGACGTCAGAGGGATGTCGGTTTCAGGCATGGCCAAGGGCATCAGATCGAAGTCGCGTGCAATGCGGATAATCCGCTGGCGCTGTTCCAGGGCCGGCAGCGCCCAGTCAGAGAGCTGATCCAGTCGGTCGATCAGAAAGGCCGCGGAGATATCCGAAAGCTTGCCGTTCTCGAACCAATGCGGACGCAGTTCATCAGAGATCTCGGCGCCGTAATTCACCAGCGCGTAAAGTTCTTCCGCCGCGTCACGCGGCACTAGGGCCAATCCGCCTTCTCCCATCCCATAGGGCTTGGTGTGATGCAGGCTGAACGCCTGCCAGGGCAGATCAGGAACCTTCGTATGCACACCCGACGCGTTATCGATCAAGAGCACCTTGCCGCTGCTCTTGGCAAATGAGGCAAGCGCGGAAAAATCCGTGTAAAGCCCAAATGGATTGGTAACGACAATACCGTCATAGCTTTCGAGATCGAGCGCTCCGAGCGCCTCCAGCGAAATCAGGCCACCGGCGTCGCAATCCACAAAGGACATATCGCTGAAATAACCGCGCCCCAGGTTCTGAAAGCTATAGGTCGAGCCAACCCATCTCAACTTGCGCCCGGCGCGGGCGGCATGCAGGCGCGCCATCGCTTCCAGCGCGACCCCGCCATTCGCAACAGGGACAGGAACCAGCCGCGCATCCAAACCAAGATGCTCGGCGAACCTGTCCTGTAACTCTTGATAGACCGGGCCGCGGTTGGCCCAGAAGTTAGCCTGCGCTGACTTTTCAAGCAGGCCAGCGATACGTGCCATATTTGGCGATTTCTTTTCAACGAAGGCTATGCGCACAACACCAACCATCCCCACCCGGTACAAAACTGATCCTTGATGACCCCTCGTCAGGATACATTGATTTCAGCTTACATCCATTCTTCGCCTCAGACATAGGCCTCCTTGCAGATAAATTTTCCCGCCAATCTGCCGCCGGTTCTTCGGCAGCGTGGCGATCCATGAAATTCTTCTTTTTAAACAATGCTATAAACATTCTATCCGCGCGCGTGGCCCGAATGAGTGATGGGCATATGCGCCACTATTATGTGCACGCTCTACGCCATCCGAGGAGGAACTAACGCCAAGGTTGAACAGATTAGCGAACGGACATCGAAAATCCATATGATTCTTGAGCATTGTTGTTCTTCCGTGGCGGCCCGGCTGGGCGCATAATTTACATTATGTTCAACAGTGTCGCGCCACGCGAAGATGTCGTGGTCGATCCCACTCCCCGGCCGGTGCTCGTGAAACGCGAGCGGACGCGACCTGTCACCGGCCAAGCAGGGTCAGGCTTCAGGCCGCGTCGGTTTATCCGAACGCGCCTGATTGCGCGCGCTTGGAAAATCCTTGCGACGGTAAAAGGCCATCTCGCCCCAGCATTCGAACGTGTATAGCGCCTGGAACTCCGGCTCAGCGAAGATGTAATCCAGGATCCGCGGAAAGAACGGATTGTTGTCGTAATCGGCCTGATCGCAAGCGGTAAACCGCGGCAGAACAATATCAGGCAGGTTCGCATAGAAGACCTCCCGCGAAAATCCGCCGTGATTGATATAGCTGGCCACCTTCTGGCGGTCCGCGCGCGCCATTTCGACCCAGTTCAGCCCCAGTAGGTCATAGAGATGTCCGTCATAGGTCATTGCAACGCCGCCTGCGGCGATGATGCCGACGCTCGGACGCCCTGGATAGTCGTTCAGGCGGCGCCCGATCTCGCGCCCCTCTTCCGCGATCCGGAACTCGCGCACATAGTCGCCCTTCTCAACCGAGAAGACGCCCCAGGTCACCGCGATCAACGCCAGAGCGGCCGTCCTTGGCAAGGCCGGGTGCCGAAGTCCCATCGCGGTCATCCGTCGCCAGACAAGGGCCAGCGTCAATGCCGCCAGCGGGAAGAGCAGCGGGAAAAGGAAAAGGAAGAAACGGAACGACCCGAAGTGATCTCCGCCAAGGATGACATAAAGCGCCGATCCTCCGGCACAGCAGAGCATGGTTGCGACCCAAAGCGGCAGCAACGCCCGCCAGTTGAAGCTGTCGCGCCAGACCAGAACGGGTGCGAGAACCGCCAAGATGATGACGGTCAGGTTGAACGGCGATTTCAGGAAATTGAAGGCATATCCGACACCCTGTTTCAGACGCGCCGTCCCGTCGGTCGAGACTTTTGAGTAGAACGTATTCGGAAAGATATCTCCGAAATAGGTAAACCGCAGCCAGGCCACCAGGGCAAAGGTCAGACCCGTCAGCACAGCCACCAGGGCAATTGTGCCGGTATGCCGACGGCGGCTTTCGGATGCCGGACCGATGATGCCGAGCAGCACGGCAAATCCAAGCGCCGCCGAAATGCCTTCGGGCCGGGTCACCGACATCAACGCGGCGACCGTTGCCAGAGCCAGACTTATCCTGCGGCCTTCTTCGCCGGACAGCAGCCGCATGGTCAGCCAGAAGGCAGTGGTGATCAAAAGCAACCACAAGCCGAAGTCCATCAGGCTCCAGACCACCCAGCCGAAAAGGGATGGCAGACTCAGGAACCCAACTGTGATCACAATAGCAACGGGAAACCCCTCGACGCCGGCCGTGCGGAAGAAGATGTCGCCAATCTGTGTCGACACCCAGATGATCGCAATGGCGATCAAAAGTCCAAGGCCGGCAAGAAAGACTTCTGGCGAGATCGGCAGCAGGAACCCAAGGGTGTTAATCACGGTCCATAAGGGCGAAGTTGATCCCTCAACCCGCTCCCCGCCAATATTGTAAACATACCCGTGACCCGCCGCGATGTTCTCGGCATAGCTCATGGTGATGTTGGCGTCATCAAATCCGATGGTTGGCGCCAACACAAAGAAACAAAAGGCAGACACGAGCAGTCCGCCCACAACCGGTAAAAAAACTCGCACCCCCTAAGCCCCCAGGACACGTTGACCAGGTGAAAATATCAAATGCCAAGATTTCTGTCTATCCGAGAAGGAATTAAACCGTGAAACGTCCGCCAATGTGTGTGACGCCGGGATCATGCACTTGCTCAGCCAGAATGCGCGCCAAGCCCCGCGCGGCGGCATCGGTGGATAACCGTGACTGAAAAAGGGAAAAACCGGCATTTGCCATCGCCTGCCGCGCGCCGGAAGAGGCCAGAAGCGCCTGCGCCCGCGCCGCCCAATGCGCCGGATCATTCGAGACAACACCACTCTCTGGCGTGAAAAACCGCCCGTGCTCCCCCGCATCGCTGGCGATGACCGGCACATGAGCATCCAGATAGGCCAGCACTTTGCCAAAGGACTTGCCGCGCGAAAATGGCGTTTCCGGACACAGCGGCGCAAGTCCAAGTGCCACGTCATCGAACGATGCCAGGTACTCCGGCAAGGGCATGGTCGGCACCCATTCCGTCTCGATGCCCGCCGCCATGAAACGGTGCAAAAGCGCTGGATCGTCTCCCGGCCAACGGTCATAGAGGCGCAGCCGCGCAGACACGCCCATTGCCGTCAGCCGGGACATGACGTCGAACACCAGATCGGCCTCGCGCCGATAGGTCATCGGCCGTGTCTGCGCCCATGCCACCACGGGGCCGCGCTGCAACTGAGGCGGGCGCAAGCGGGACGACGGTGGCATGCCGGTCCAGACGACATGTGCCTTGGCCCCCTGCCCCCGGCACCAATCCGCAATATAGTCCGAACCGGCGACCACAGCCGCCACCTTTGCCATGGCGTCGGTTACCGGCTTGGCAAGATGCGGCAGATGAAAGTCTGCATCGTCCAGATCATAAACAATCGGCACCCCAGGATAGAGGGCGGGCCGGTTCAATGCGTGCCGGCCGCCCTGCATGACTAGTACATCCGGACGGGCGTGTGCCAGCAACCGACGGCGCTGTGACAAGGTCAGCCGCCAGGGCAAGACCAGGCTCCGCCATCCCTCGGCTCTGATCGCTTCCGACACCATGTAGATTCGAAGAAGCGCGGCCCCGGTGCGCTCGTAAGCCGGCAGAAACACCGCCAACGGTCCGGGCGCGGACTTCTGGCGCAGAAAATCTGAGCGGACAATCGCCTCCCGCGCGAGATAAACGCCCGGACGCAAAACAGTTTTCAAGAAACTCATGGCGATGTTTCGCCAACAGGAAAACTCTGTTGCCGCAACCGCACCAATGACTTGGCGTGGCTCTATCTGTCATCAAGATCGAAGCACGAGGACTTTAAGCAGAGATCCGCGCACGGTTCGGCGGGCTTACGCTGAAACGGCGCCTTCCTGTTTCCGATCCTTTCCTGTGTTGAATATAGAACCCCAAGCGGCGGCACGTTGCCGTTGAGAGCGCCATCACAGTGTCAACATATGGATAACAAAAAGTTGTCACATTGTCGGGCTCTCTCTGCCGAGACACGTAAGAGTAATTCCTGGTTTCACCTGATACACAAAAAAAATCGGATGTCACATGAACCCGCTTTTTCTGCTCTTTGGCGTACTTGGCTTGGGAATATTTGGCCGCAATGGAGGCTCGGAAACGAGCAGCACCGCACTTCTCAGCGGCAGCAAAACCGCCAAGGTAACGACCGGCAACGGTAAGAAGACGACCACAACCGACACGTCGGACAAGGACGACATCGTCCCAGAGATCTCTCAGCCAAAAGACACATCCGAGCCGGACAGCGGACCGAAAGGATCTTCGTCTGATCCGGAACCGGCGCCAGAGCCAGAACCCGAGCCGGAACCGGACCCGGTACAGACCCCGCAGCCCGAACCGGACCCCGAGCCCGAGCAGGATGAAGGACCGACAGGCACAGCACCTGATCCCGAACCGGCGCCGCAGCCGCAGCCCGAACCGGCGCCAACCACCCCGCCGGTGTCAAACCCTACCCCCGAAGCGCCCAGTCAAAGTGGTGGCAATGGGTCCGATGTGGGAACGACCAACCAGCCCGTGGTTGCGGATGGCACAGTAAGCGTTGTGGCCGGGCGTGTGGCGACCCTGTCGCCGGCTGGCGAAGACATTGCGAGCGTTCGGATCCTGTCCGACGTTCCCAACGGCAATGTCACGGTGAACCCCGACAACACGTTCGCCCTGGTGATGACCACATCCGATTTCACGGGCAACCAGAGCTTTACCTACGAAGCCACGCATTCAAACGGCTCGACCACGGTGCATCAGGTCGGTCTGAACGTGACACGCGGCCTTCAGGACGAAGGCTGGGGCACCGGTGAAAACCACTATATGCTCGCAACGGATGCCGATGACCGGGTGACGGTTGAGCATGGGGACAATCACGTAAAAGTCTATGTTTCAGGCTCTAACAACGCGCTTAGTCTTGCAGATATTGCTCGGCTCGAAGGTCTGCCGACGTCGCAGATCACAGGCAGCTGGCTTGCCAACCACGGCGGCTATGGCCAAAGCGAAGACCTGGCACTGGACCCGACCGCTGGTGAAGCGCTTTGGCGCGAGGTATCACCCCGGTTCTCGGAAACCTCGAACTGGCTCTTGTTCGAACGCGGCCATGAATACGGCAACCTGTCCGATTTCGTGGCCCGCGGCTCTGGCGGTGAAAGCGAGCTTCATCCGCTTTACGTCGGCGCCTGGGGCACAGGTGACCGTCCCGAATTCACACAGCAATTCAACGAAGGGGACGGCGCCAACAATGTGGTGTTCCAGGATCTGCATTTCGGACAGGGCGTTTTCCTGCTGCAGTCGGAAAACACCATTTTCGACCATGTGACCTTCTCTGGCGCCGGCTCGGCCATCCAACGGTCCGAAGGCATCACGCTCCGGAATTCGGAGTTCATCGACGGCTATGCGGAATCACCTCAGAACGGCAGCAGCTGGGACCCCCATGGCGACCGCGAGCAAGGCCTGTATATGGGTCAGAACACGAACGGCGTACTGCTGGAACAGAGCCTGTTCGACCAGAACGGTTGGGATCCTGACTACGAAACCAACGGCGGGCTGCCGCCCAGCATGTTCAGTCAGAACATCTATTTCGCGGCCTCCCTGTCGGATGTCACTGTCCGCGACGTGATTTCCATGCGCGGCTCTTCCTTCGGAGCGCAAATCCGCTCGGGCGGCTTCATCGAGGACAACCTGTTCCTCGACAACAACGCTGCTCTGACCTTTGTTGGCGGCAACTACAGCAATGCGGGCCATGTGGGTCAGTATACGCTGGCAACCGACAATGTGATCACATCGGGCGCCCACAAAGAAGCAGACCTCATGGGCGCGCTCGCTCAGGGGATGACGGATGGCGGACAACTCAGTTCGCTGGTCGACAATATCGTGGCGCACCTTGCCGATCCGAATAATCCGAGCGAGCTGGGGTACAAAGAGTGGACGCACCCTGCCCTCACAGTCGAGAATACGCCCTATTACAACGATACGATCGTCTATAACTGGCAAGGAGCGCGCGGGCTGAACAGCGACCCGGGCAGCAATAACGAGAATGTCGAAGGGCTGGACACCAATGCGCTGGATCAGACCACGATCCAGCTGTTCACCGCCCAGCTTCTCGGGGATCCAAACGCCACGATCAGCGATCTGAGCGATTATCTTCGGGCTCAGGCGGATGGTGCACTCGACGATGTGGTCGATTCAGACCTGATCATTCGTTTCTTCCAGGAAGGCTTCGGCATTGCACCCGACATTCGCGATAGCGCCGAGACAATCCGTTTCGTCCCGGACGATCTGGGCGAAGGTGTTCGCTGGGACAACCGGCTGAACTGGGAAACGGAAGACCTGCCCGGGTTCTATGCCGACGACAGTGTCGATCTTGGCGGCAACGATGTGGTGTTCGGAACGAACGCCGCAATCGACACGCTTGATCTCGGACCGGATGGCTCGCTGAACGCCTATGGCGGCCGCCTCGACGTCAACGGCGGCTTCACCGGTGACGACAATGGCTCGCTCAATATCGAGGGCGCAGGCCAGGTCTGGGCGGATGGCTCGGATGCAGAGGATCTTGATATCACGGTCGCGTCAGGCCGCTTTGCCAACACCGGACTTTTCGAGAATGCTGATCTGACAGCGACGGGCGGACAGACCATCCTGGCTTCGGACAATGCCGAATTCGATCTTGGCGCCTCCCAGACACTTGCCGTCTTCGAAGCTGCGGCACAGGTCGGGTTTGACGGGGACGATGGCGGGCTTGCTATCCTTGATATGCACGAGGATGCCACCTTGGCCTTTGCCGCAAACGACGGGGGCCTGGGCACGATTGAAGAATTCAGGTCCGGCGCCTTCGATGACGCCCCCAACGTGCAATCCGGGATCGATCTTGGAAATGCCACGCTCAATATCGATCTGGCAGGGCTGTCCAGCAGCGCCGGTTCGGCTTTCACGCTGATGGACGCCGATGAGATTGTCGGCGTCTTCGACGAAGCTTTGGTGAACGGTCTGGGATCGCGCAATGCCAATATCGTGGTCGACTATGCCAATGACACCGTGACGCTTCAGCTGACATCCGGAAACGGCAGCGTTTCGGTCGAAACGGTCGGTGAAGAAAGCGATGTGTCCTCTGGCGAACAGGCGCTTTGGAACGCGCTGACATCCGGCCAGGGCGTGCTGAGCGAAACGATGCAGTCGCAAGTGCCCAACGACGATGATGCTTTGGCGGATGTGGCATAAAGCCAAACCACCAACAAAGTAACGAAAAGCCCCGGAAATCCGGGGCTTTTTCTTTGAGTCTTCCAGATAAAATCCGGATTTAGTGTTCTAAATCAGCGCTTTGGCGCTTCAGATTTCGCATGCGAAACCACCCACTCTCGCATACCGTCAAGAAACGCCGCATCAACGCCTGGCCCAGACAGGACAGCACGGCCCGCCTTGGTCTCGAGCCGGATGCCTGGCGCAATCTCTTCTGCGGCTGTCTTTGTCGCCGCCGCGGGCGCCTTCAGCGCCCGCTCCAGGGAACGCCGTTCAGCCGCCGCGTCTTCGGGCGGCGTCTTGCGCAGCGCATCTGCCAACCGGCTGGCAAATCGCCGGTCCGCCTCGATGGCTGCCGCAAGCTGCAATCCCAGTTTTTCGGGAATGGCGGTCGGAAAGCGCAGCGATTTGCCCAGAGCCTCGCGGACGACAAGGAACTTCATGATCTTGGACCGCTTCGCAGCCGGCGCATGGGCAAAAAGCCCTGCCACCGCCTCGCGCGGTGTGCGGTAGACATTCTGCCCGGCGCAAAGCACCGCGATATTGGCGCGCTCATAAAACGACAGGTTGGACCGGATCTCGTTTTCTTCGACCATTGCCTGATAGGCTTCGACCGCGCCGTCCGGTGTCTTGACCAGAGCCAGCACGTGGGTTTCTCCGAGGGCTCTCAGGGCCTCGACCCGACGCAGCCCGGAAATCAGCCCATAGGACGTGCCGAGATTGACGACCTCGATCGGGGTCTGCTGTCCGCGCGCTTCGATCGAGGCTTTCAGCACCTCCATTTCATCGGGGTCAAGCTCCAGACGATCCCGACCAAGATGGTGCAGACCGATCTTGGCAAGTGGCAGGCGCTTGACCACCCTGCCCTCTTCTTCGGCCGCAGTCATCTCGCGGGCCACCTCTTCCAGCGCGGCCAGCCCGGCGGTGTCACCGGCCACATCCGCGATGGGCATGCGCGTCCGCGGCGGAAAGGTGGATTTCGTCTCTAAATCGGCGGAAACAGTCTCTGTGGGCATCTCAAGACGCTTGCGTTTGGCCATGATCTTCCCCCTACTCCGCCGCGGCAAGCGCGGCCAGCTCATCGCGGCGCCAGGCCCCGAAGACCAACCGTTTGACTCCGGCCCATGTTTCATCGAAAGTCGCCCGCCCCCGGGCATAGGTTTCGCGGTTGAAGTCCCGGTAATCGGCTTCATAGATGCCGGCCACCTGTTCCCCCGCCTGCCCCACCAATGCCGTGAAATCCTGACGATAGGGTGAAAGCACCGTTCCCAGGTAGGCCTGCATCAGTGCGGCGAACTCGGCCTGCTGGGTGCTGTCATAGCGCGTGACGATGGCACGGACCGCATCCCATTCGAAGGACAGCCCAGGCCGTCCAAGCGCGCGGGCGGCGATGTTTTCGCCCTCTTCGATGGAGGCGAAGGTGGCATGGAGCATGTCAAAGAAGCGGCCCGTGCTCTCGAATTCCAGAAACGAAGCGCCGGTGGGCACCAACAGGATATCGGCAGCCGCCAGCGCGTTGATCGTCAGATAGCCGAGAGCGGGCGGTGTATCGAGAAGGACAAGGTCATAGTCCTGAAGCACCCCATCGGCTTCAAGACGCTCCGAGAGCGCGTCCCAGAGCTTCCACGAGCGTGCTGCCATCCGCCAGACCGGCACCTGGAACTCGGCCCAGTAGAGGTCCAGCTG
>JAAUYH010111110.1_pt1 | contig 11605 bp, 7 predicted proteins | sample 7278061 | NCBI WGS metagenome assembly JAAUYH01 (sample SAMN14350203, study PRJNA611818) | marine sediment metagenome | isolation source: surface marine sediment (0.6m) | place: French Polynesia: Moorea | collected 2018-08 | reverse complement strand
GCCAGGAAAAATGTCGTTAAAAAGTTAGAAGAGATCGGCGTTTTAGTAAAAGTAGAAGATTACAATCATGCCGTACCCTACAGCGATCGCGGTAAAGTGCCGATCGAACCGCTTCTATCTACTCAATGGTTTGTTAAAATCGAACCTTTAGCTCAAAAAGCTTTATCCTGTTTGGATGAAGAAAATTCTCCTAGATTTATCCCCGATCGCTGGACTAAAGTATATCGCGATTGGCTGGTAAAATTGCGAGATTGGTGCATCTCCCGTCAGTTGTGGTGGGGACATCAAATTCCTGCTTGGTACGTAGTCAGTGCTACTGAGGGCATAATTACCGATAATACTCCTTTTATCGTCGCCCATAGCGAAGCCGAAGCAAAGGAAAAGGCAACTTCACAATACGGAGAAAATGTCAAGTTAGAGCGAGATCCTGACGTATTGGATACCTGGTTTTCTTCCGGTTTGTGGCCGTTTTCGACGATGGGATGGCCCGAAGATACCAAAGATTTAACAACTTATTATCCGAATAGCACTTTAGTTACCGGCTTTGATATTATCTTTTTCTGGGTAGCAAGAATGACAATGATGGCCGGACATTTTACCGGAAAAATGCCCTTTAAAGATGTCTACATCCACGGTCTGGTATTGGATGAAAAAGGACAAAAAATGTCCAAAACTAAAGGAAACGGGATCGATCCTTTAGTGACGATCGCCAAATACGGAACTGACGCGCTGCGCTATACCTTAATTAAAGAAGTGGCCGGGGCCGGACAGGATATTAAGTTTCTTTACGATCGCAAAACTGAAAAGTCCGAGTCTGTCGAAGCATCTCGCAATTTCGCTAACAAACTTTGGAATGCTTCGCGGTTTGTGATGATGAATTTAGAAGGAAAAACACCCCAAGAATTAGGCCATCCCGCTACAGCAGATTTAGAATTAGCAGATCGCTGGATACTTTCTAAATATTATCAACTTGTCAAACAAACTCGAGAGTATTTAGATCGTTACGGTATGGGAGAGGCGGCTAAGGGCTTGTATGATTTTATTTGGGGCGATTTTTGCGATTGGTATATTGAATTAGTAAAATCTCGTTTGTGGCAAAAAGAATCAGCTACTAGAGTTGTCGCACAACAGACTTTAGCTTTTGTTTTAGAAGGGATTTTAAAATTACTTCATCCTTTTATGCCTCACATCACCGAAGAAATATGGCAAACTTTATGCCGAGTAGAAGGGGAATATTTAGCTTTACAAACTTATCCAGAAGTAGCCCCAGATCGGATCGATTCTGAATTAGAAACAGATTTCGAGTTTATTATTGCTGCAATTCGCACCATTCGCAACCTGCGCGCAGAAGCAGAGGTTAAACCAGGAGTAAAAGTATCAATTATTTTAGAAAGTGAGAGCGATCGCGAAAGAAATATTTTAAACTCAGCTCAAAAATATATCCTCGACTCGGCTAAAGTAGAACAACTGACGATCGCATCGATCGTATCTCAAAAAGCAACCCGATCTTTTGCTGCTGTTGTAGGAACGACTCAAGTTTTATTGCCTTTAACTGGTGTTGTCGATCTTGAAGCTTTACGGAGCAAAATAGCAAAAAATGTCACCAAAATAGACAAGAAAGTTAACGATTTAACTAAACGTCTTAACAACCCCGGTTTTGTTAATAACGCTCCTGCTGATGTCATTCAAGCAGCAAAAGAAGACCTCGCTGAAGCTCAAAAACAACTCGAAATACTTAAAGAAAGATTACAAAATCTTCAGTAAAATAAATAGGTATATCTTCCCAGAAGAAATAAGCGATAATAAATAACTTAATTACTATGAATCGATATAATTAATCGAATATGTTGTATTTAGCTCGAGTTAAAAGAAATGTTATTTCAGGGGAGACGCAATTACAATTGTTAGCTCGACAGTTTTCAGATGAAAACTGGAAAATATGCGATCGTCAATCTTTACCACTACATCACGAATTAGGATATAGTGAAGGCTTGTTAGTCTTGGTAAAATTAGATAGGAAAAACGAAGTAATTGAGATAAACGAAGCTCAAAACTGGATTTTAGAACTAGTCGAAAAATATCTCAGCAAGACAAAAATAACCCCAGAATTCGTTAAAAAAGAACGGGAAAGAATCGAACAGTGGCGACAAGAATTAGCTTCTCAAAGCCAAGATTTAACTCGCCGATCGCTGGAAATAGAAACCCGTAGAGAGCAACTTCAAGAATTAGAAGAAACTCTAATGCGAGAAAAAGAAAAGTTAAATAATAAGTTGAAAAAACACGAAAATTAAGATTATTAAAATTACCAATGAATTTGACTCAAAATATATTTTAAGCGATCGTAATCGTCCTTTAATAATAGGTTGAGAGTACGTCCTACCCTAACTAGCCAATCGCGATCGCCTTTTCGCAAGCGATAAATGTCTCTAATTGCTGCAGCCGTTAGAGATTCTGCTGGAACTTCACTAACTTGCAGTAAAATCCTTAAAAAGTCTATTTTTTCGCTGAAATGAACTATTTCTTCCGGTTGACAGCGATAAACTGCTTGATGGACTTGTGGCGGCCTGGGGGGTAAATATTGATAGATTTCACCGAACTTAGCTTTGCTACCGTTACTATTATGGGGGGATTCAAAACCGACGATCGCCGCTTTAAATTCAGTTTTGAGCATGGCAAAAATTTGCGGTTGCTGTTGGCGCAATTCTTCTAAAGACAAGCCTAAAGCTCTAGCACGGTGAACTGAATCGATCGGAGTCGTAGTAACATAAGTAACGACGGCAAAAATTTTATTACCAGACTCTTCATCCATCGATTTGACCCAACTTCCAAAAGGCGGCATTTTCGGAAAACTTAAGTCTTCTGGCTCTAAACATTGGGCTAAAAATTCGGTTGTTGCTGTCTCAATTGCTTCAGCAATGCGATCGCCGCGATCGCGATCGTCACCAAACTGAGGTAAGGGAAGGCGCATAGTCGTCAGGTATCTATCTAAATTTGTTATTAATTTAAAAGTTTCAAACCTCCTACATTAGCGCGATTCTTACATTAGCCGATTTTCCGTAAGCTTTTCTTTATACTTTATCAAAACTATGGGAAAACCCATCCTATATTTATCTTGTCTTTACCTAAGTCTAGTGTATTCTGACTAACATAGAATCGTAGCGGTAATAAAACGTTAAACACACCTAACTAGTTATCTAATATTACAACCAATTCTATTAACTGAATTAATTATATTTAACCAGTAAAACCTCGATCGCTGCGATCGAGGTTTTATTATTTTAGCCCAGTGGAGGATCTTAGGAACTTTATCAAAACCAGATAGAATTATTTTCTTTCTTTATGCCACCTTTACCCGTTTCGATTTGCTGCTGAATAAAATGTAGATATATTAAAGACAAGACAAATATACTTAACTTAATATCTTATCTACCGAACAATTCTATTACTTAACTCAATTATATTAAACCCAATAATCTCTCGACTGCTTGAGTTGAGAGATTATTATTTTATCTCTATTGGTCAGATTGGAGCTTCATCTAAACTAAAGGCGATTGTGACTTATCTTTATCCTAACTTTACCAAACTGAACTAAGCAGGGATTAATATATAAATAAGGAAAGAAAAACAGCAACTAAACATAAAAAACAGAATATTCTAAAATTTAAAAATTTACATTTTTAACCGACTAAAATACCCCAACAACCTACCAGATATATTTGGTAGGTTTTTTTTTATTTGAGATACAACAATTGAAATCGACAATAATAAAAACTTTAACGAATTGAGATATAGTTCTTAAACCCTCAAAAACTTAGGATAGGATCGACAAAATTAATAAAGGAACTAAATTGAAATGAAATACAATTTAAAACTACTATTATTTGCCCTCAGTTTATTGTCGATCGCAACTTTCCCAATAATTAACAAAGTAATAGCATCTTCTCAATCGATGGTCGAAGAAAATGCTAGAGTTGAAATTGCACAAAGCCAGCAAAACAGAGAACTAAATGCATACGCTAATAGTAAATATGATTACTGGGACGCTCGAGTGCTGGCTAGTTATTGGCAACAGTCGGTACTCGAATCTAAAGCCCGTATTGGCCGAAAAGTTATCTGGGGAGAAGCCAATATTGCTATTTTAGAACAATATCTTGTCGATGCGAGAATAGCTGCATTAACAGGAACAACTCGAGAAGCGATCGACTTCTTCAGCGAATCACAATATACCTACGACGATGCCGAAAAACTAGCCAAATTTTGGGGCGATCCTTCACCTTACGACGCTAAACTGAGAATCGGGCGCAACTTAATTTTAGGTCAAGAAGAAATAGTCGCAAGAGCGATGCGAGAAGCCAGACAAAATCCTTGGTAAATTGATTATGTTGGATTTGAGTTGGAAGATTGGAGTCGAAATTGAATTAATTGCACCCAAAGGTAAATCGAGAGCAGATGTAGCCAGGGCGATCGCCAAAGAATACGATGGGTTAGTGCGTCGTATCTTTCATTTCCAATCCGAACCCAGTCAAGTCCCTGGAACTCCCTTATTTGACAATCTCAGTTTAGGATTTGAGGTAGCAGATCGACAGGGAAATTTAATCGTTCGCTGTCTCGACGATCTTACTTTACAAGATGACTTAAATCAATCTCAGCCTGCTGAAACTGGGAGGTATCGTATTGTGAGCGACGATCGCAGATTTTTGGAACTAATTAAAATTCACGCCGATCCTGCTGAAGAAATTACTGAAGTTTTAGATCCAATTGCCAGTTTATTCGGTACTAAAACAGAAACTAGTCCCGAAGGAATGGTGCGCGTTGCCGATCGCTTGGGAAATCCAGTTGCGATCGCTGCACCTTTACCGGGAGAAAGAGAAAGGCCTTGCGAGTTAGTGACTGCGCCAATTGCTGAAAAGCATCAACAGCATTTAAATCGGTTGCTCGAAATTACTCGTACTTTGGGCTTGACAATAGCGATCGAAGGTGCGACTCACATTCATTTTGACGGTAAACCCTTGTGTTCTCCCAGAGTTTTCGCAAACTTAGTCAATATTTTTTGGACTCATGGAGACAATCTTAAAAGATTAGTGCAGACTAACTCGAAATGCAGACGCTTGGGAAAATGGTCGCCAACTTTATGGCAAACAATTAACGATCCGAGTTTCTCTGAGTTATCTTGGTCGGATGCCAAAGCAGGTTTAAAAAAATTAAATTTAACCAAATACTGCGATTTTAACTTGAAAAATTTAATAGATCCGATCGATAAATTAACTTTTGAAATCAGAATTTTTCCGGTTTGGACAGAAGCAAAAGAGATTATTGACGCAGCAATTTTAATGGCTGGAATTCTCGATTATGCGATCGCCCAACCGAAGATAGCTCCGCAACAGCCTCTCGATTGGAAATTAGCATATATTGAAGATTTTTTTAAAAAACTACCTTTATCAGCCGATTTGCGGGATCTTTGGTTGTCTCGAGCGAGATTGATATCTTGCAGTAGATAAGCTGAGACGCATTTAAAATGCGCCTCAGCAAGGCAGAAGCGCACCGCCTACGCGTCGTCGGCGCAAGACGCAAGTAGCCGGAGCAAGCAGGCAGAAGGCAGAGGGATAATCCTGAATATTTAACCCTTTTGCAAATCTTAAATGTCCTAACCTTTATTTCAACCGCTATATATGAGTTTGGTTTAAAATCAAATCAATTTAACGAAGGACGTTATTATCTTGGCACGATTGCGTTAAGATCGAGTCAAAGAAACTAGAGGAGATAGTTTAATTAATACCACAGTATCCTAAACTAATGGTGCTTTTAGAGCGTGACTTGTTCTCGTCTGTAACCTCATCAAAGCTATCTCTCTTCACAATAGCTGTTTTAATTCTTTTAATCCTCAGCCTTTTTTATAAAATTTAACAAGAAAAGCTAATTTGAACAGACCGGAAAAAGGAAAAGGATTTGAAGTTGGGATTAATAAGTAAGTAACTATCAACTCGCTAACAACTATTTGTGCTTACTTTGAATGCTATTAAAAGAATATTTCTATTCTCAATTCATTTAATCCTGTTTCCGTTGATTGTAGAAGAATAGCAACATCAAGTCATAGAGTTCTATTTAAGTGGAGCGATCGAGCCGGAGCGAAAATATGAAATCAGAAAGTGTTGACATGAGATCTGTTCTGCTCGCTTCTCCATGCAAGCATATTTAGCCTTAATTCGGTGGCATTCTGTTTCAAAAATCGCTCGATTTATGTCGATACTAATACCATTTCTATCTAATATTGTTACAGTTGGGTGGTTAGTGGTCAGTGGTTAGTGGCCAGGATAACAATTAACGGGTCTTGAAAATAATTCCTTGTATCTGTATCCTCATTTTTGAGAAATGGTATTAGAGTAATAATTTTGTTTTCCATTCGATTTTAAAACTCACTCGGACTGACATTATTAAAAATGTGAGGGTTTGATATGACATTTGAAAGTTTTTTCACAGCAGGTGGCATAGTTGCTTATCCTCTTTTAGGATTTTCTCTTCTTGCTTTTGCTCTAATTATCGAACGAGCGTTATTTTGGCTGAAGATAAATCGCCGTCAAACTGAAGTAATTCAACAAGTTATAAAATCTTATTGTTTTGACCCAGATATTACTTTAGCTAAGCTTAAAAAAAATATCAATCTTCCCATTGCTCGGATTTTTTTAGAAGCTTTATCACTAAATAACCCTACACCTGAAGAATTTCGTTTGGCATTAGAAACTGCATACCTGAAAGAGTTGCCTGGATTAAAACGATTTAATAATCTCTTTGAAACTATTATTGCGGTGTCACCATTGTTGGGATTGCTGGGGACAATTTTAGGTTTAATGAGATCTTTTTCATCTCTCAATCTGGGCGATATAGGAGGGAGCAGTACGGCGGCAGTTACGGGAGGGATTGGTGAAGCTTTAGTATCTACAGTAATGGGATTAGTTGTAGCTATTTTCACCCTTTTATTTGCTAACTTTTTTCGGAGTTTGTATTTACGTCAAAAAAATTCAATTCAAGAATATGGCGGACAACTAGAATTGATTTACCGTCAAAAATATCAGAAGTTTTCGCCCGCAAACAGAGAAATTAATATCACATAATCAGCTCAAATAAGACAATGAATATTCCCAACGAACCAGAAAATACCCTAACAGTTAATATCGTGCCGATGATTGATGTGATCTTTTCAATCTTAGCGTTTTTTATTGTTTCAACTCTGTTTTTAACGAGATCTCAAGCAATAGATGTCAATTTACCACAAGCTAGCACCGCTCGTTTGGAGCAACAAACACAAATTACAGTCACGATCGAATCCAACGGTAATATTGCTCTCAATCGCCAAAAAATAGAATTAGAAAATTTACAACCTTCCGTTCGTAAATTAATTAAATCTACAAATCGCTCTTTAGTAATAATTAATGCAGATCGAGCAGTCAGTCACGGCCAAGTAATACAAGTAATGGATCGATTGCGTCAGCTTGAGGGCGTTAAATTAGCGATCGCAGTAGAAAAGCCATAAATAATAGTTTTTCTAGTGAGATGTAAAACAAAACATTTTAAGATCTAAACCGCTCGAATTGAGGATTTTAAAATATGAATATCTCTCAATTATGCACTCTTGAACGAACCAAAGAAACACAGGCAATAAAATTTTATCTGGCCGCAGGTTTGACAATTTCAACTTTAGTCCATCTGGTAGTATTCTACAGCTTGGATTTGTACTCAAAAACTCAATTACAACAAAAACAAACATTAGTTGAAGTCGCGCTTTTAGATACGCCAAAACCACAAGAAAAAAAAATTGAACCCAAAAGAGTCGAACTAGATAAAAAGCCAGAACCGGAAACAGTTAAAGAGACGACTTCCGTATCCGATCGACCTCAAACTATATCGCCAAAACCTCAAAATCAAGTCCAAAAAACCGTTAACAACGATCGCACTCCTCGAAAGGCGGTTCGAGACAATCAACAAAGATCTCGATACATTTTAACAAAGCCCGGAACTACTAATAGTAAAAATGGTATTCCACAACAATTTACCAATCAAAGCCAAAAACCCTTTGAAAACACCACAAATACCGGACAATTTGGCTCTAATCTCAATTCAGGTGGAGGAGTTTCATCAAATACGACATCATCCTCAAATACAACTCAGAAAAATCCCACCATCTCAAGAAATACCGGAACGGTTCCAAGAAGACAACCACGAACCACAAGGGGAACTCCTGTTATTAGTTGTGTCAGGAATTGTACGCCTCCTTATCCAGCAATTCTAAACGGCACAGAAGGTAGGGCGACTATCATAGTGACAATCGACTCGAGAGGAAACCCGATCGACGCTAAATTTACTGGAGGAAGTAGAAATTTTCAAGTCATTAAGCAAGCTATTATTGCTGCTAAAAAAATGAAATTTAGTTCCCCAGGGAACGCAAATGCTACTGTTCGAGTCAATATTAATTTTACCGTTGCTGGATCGGCTTTCGATCGCAAGGCAAAACAACGACAAGCTGAATATCAACGACAACAGCAGCAACGACAAGCTGAATACCAACGACAACAGCAACAGCAACGACAGCAACGACAAGCTGAATATCAACGACAACAGCAGCAACAGCAACAGCAACAGCAGCAAAAACCCGAACTAGAAAAACAACGAGAAGCGGAACGAGAAAGACAAAGAAAAATCGATGAAATATTAAAACGCAACACTCGAATACTCGATCGGCAATAATAAGAGGTCAGTCGGTCTAGGTAGGAGGTCAGAGGTTATCAGCTTTTTCAATTTTTTTCATATTATTAAATAGAATTGCTATCTATTTTGCTATTTTTGAGAATTGGTATTATACCAATTACTTAAACTAAAACTACAGATCTATTTTAATAATCTTTTGCCTCTTGCCTCTTGCCTCTTGCCTCTTGCCTTATTGGTATTAGATACTTTTTCATAATTAGCGATCGCTTTGAAATTAAAACATATCTAACTGTTCTCCTGGATCTTCTGGAGATGTTTTAGTTTTTTTTACTGTTTTAGAATCGATACCTTTACGCAATCCTAAAGCAATTTTACTGTGCTTTTCGATTTGTTTCATGACTTGTTTGGCTCGTTGAATTACCGAAGGTGGCAATCCTGCTAAACGTCCTGCTTCTATACCGTAGGAGCGATCCGCACCTCCGGGACGAACCTGGTGTAAAAAGATAATTTCATCGGCTAATTCTTTAACAGTAACTTGATAGTTAGCAACGTTAGCCAAAATAGAAGCAAGTTCGTTTAATTCGTGATAGTGAGTTGCAAAAATAGTGCGCGATCGCAGTTCGCTAGCGAGGTATTCAGCCACCGACCAAGCAATAGAAAGTCCGTCAAAAGTAGCCGTTCCACGACCGATTTCATCTAATAAAACTAAAGATTTCGGAGTAGCGTGGTTTAAAATATTCGCAGTTTCGTTCATTTCTACCATAAAAGTAGATTGACCGGTTGCTAAATCGTCTACCGCGCCAACTCGAGTAAAAATGCGATCGCAAATGCTTAAAGTTGCAGCAGTAGCGGGGACAAAACTGCCAATTTGTGCCATTAATTGAATCAAACCTACCTGTCTGAGGTAACAACTTTTACCGCTTGCGTTGGGCCCGGTAAGTACGATTAAATCGGGATGTTTGGCATTGTCGCCTAAATAGGTAGAATTGGGAACGAAGAAACCGCTACCTAAAGATTGTTCTACTACTGGATGTTTCCCGTCAACGATCTCAATTTTTCTGTCTTCAGCGATTTCGGGACGGCAATAATTTTGATATACTGCTACTTCTGCTAAACCAATTAAAACGTCGATCGCCGCGACTGCTTTGGCAATATTGCGTATTTGGGTGGCTTTTTGCCCGACTTCTTCTCTTAAAGCGGTAAAAATTTCGTATTCTAAGCGATTTAATTCTTCTTTTGCAGTTAAGATTCTCGTTTCTCTTTCTTTTAATTCGGAAGTGATATATCTTTCTTCGTTAGTTAAAGTTTGTTTGCGTTGATAATTTTTGGGGGCTTTGTCGGCTTTACTTCTGGGTATGCTTATATAGTAGCCGAAGGTTTTGTTATAGCCGACTTTTAGATTTGATATTTCGGTGCGTTCTTTTTCTGTTACTTCTAAATTGGCGATCCATTGTTTATCTTCTTCTAATTCTTTGCGGCGATCGTCTAATTGCGCGTTGACACCGTCGCGAATTAATCCCCCTTCTTTAATATGCAATGGTGGAGATTCGACCAAATGAGAGATAATATATTTACCTAATTCTTCTATTTCTGGCGGAACTTGCTGCAAAGCCCGAAAATAGGGCGAATTACCGTAACTAGCCAGATCTGCTAGATCTCTCAACTTTACTAAAGAATCGGCTAAAGATCGCAAATCTCTAGCGTTAGCAGTACCGGCCGCAACTCTACCGGTCAGCCTTTCTAAATCGTAAATTTTACCGAGCATTTGGCGCAAGTCTTGACGCAAACCGCTATTTTCGATCGCTTCAGAAATTGTCTCGAGACGGGCTTGAATTCCTTTAAAATTTAAAAGAGGTTGCAGCAACCACCTTCTTAAAGCCCTTCCTCCCATTGCGGTACGACTGCGATCGATCGCCCAAAGTAAAGATCCGTAAAATGTCCCGTCTCTGACGGTTTGAGTGATTTCTAAGTTGCGACGGGTTTGATGGTCTAAAATTAAATAGTCTTCGATGCTGTAAGTTTTTAAAGGTTGGAGGGGTGTTTGGTTTGCTTTCTGAGTCGCTTCGATATACTCGAGTAAACCACCAGCAGCGCGGATGCACAAAGGTAAATGTTCGCATCCCATTCCTTCTAAAGATCTGACTTGAAAAGTTTCTAATAACCTCGGTTTTGCTTCGACGAGGGAAAAAGTGGCTTGCGATCGCAGGGAATAACAAAATTCTTCTGGCAAAGATTCGGGTAAATGTTCCGATTTTTCTCCGGGCCGGAGTAAACTGTTTATATCTGGGGCATTGGTCGGTACTAAAATCTCGGCGGGTTGCAAGCGCAATAATTCTAGATTTAAAGAGGATAAATTGCTTCCTTTAGTAGTGTAAAAATCTCCGGTAGAGATATCGGCATAAGCCAAACCCCAACGATCTTTAGCAATAACTACTGCAGCTAAAAAATTATTGCGTCTGGCTTTGAGCATACCATCGTCGGTGAGAGTTCCGGGAGTGATTAACTTAGTAACTTCCCTTTTGACCATGCGTTTTTCTGCTGCTGCGATCGCTCCATCTTCAATTTGATCGCAAATAGCAACGGCAAAGCCTTTTTCTACTAACATGGTAGCGTAGCGATCGACGGCTTTTTCTGGAACTCCGGTCATTGCAACTCTACCTATTTCTTTCCCCGCGTCTTTGCTAGTTTGAACTAATTCTAATTCTGTGGCGATCGTCACTGCATCTTCAAAAAAGCACTCAAAAAAATCTCCGACTCGATACAATAGCAAAGCATTGGGATATTGTTGTTTTACCTCCACGTAATGGCGATACATTGGAGATAATTTCTTTTTCTCTATTTGAGAATGGTCGGTGCAAATATTGCGATCGGATGAAGATTTTGAAGATGCGGTCATTTTAATCGG
>JAAUYH010042839.1_pt1 | contig 11605 bp, 11 predicted proteins | sample 7278061 | NCBI WGS metagenome assembly JAAUYH01 (sample SAMN14350203, study PRJNA611818) | marine sediment metagenome | isolation source: surface marine sediment (0.6m) | place: French Polynesia: Moorea | collected 2018-08 | reverse complement strand
GCGGGGGGTGATCACCTGTCGACATTGCCGATCCTGCGGTCGATCGCGCGGGAAGGGCCAGTGGGCATGATCCATTTCGACAGCCACACCGATCTTTTCCACAGCTATTTCGACGGCACGATGTACACCCATGGCACGCCCTTCCGGCGCGCGGTGGAGGAGGGGCTCTTGGACCCCAAGCGGGTCGTGATGATCGGGATCCGCGGGACGGCCTATGACGACGAAGACCGGCGGTTTGCGGAGAGCGTCGGCATCCGGGTGATCGCGATCGAGGAGTTTTTCGCGCGTGGTATTCCGGATGTGATGGCCGAGGCGCGTCAGATCGTGGGCGCGGGGCGGACTTATGTCAGCTACGACATAGACTTTGTGGACCCAGCCTTTGCGCCCGGGACCGGAACGCCCGAGGTGGGCGGGCCGAATTCGTTTGAGGCGCTCCTGGTGGCGCGGGAACTGGCGGGGGTGAACATCGTCGGGGCCGACCTCGTAGAGGTTTCGCCGCCCTTCGATCAGAGCGGGGGCACGGCGTTTCTGGGCGTGTCGATCATGTTCGAGATGCTCTGTGCGATGGTGTCCGGGGGGTGATCGCAGACACGGAATCGCCTTAACGTTGTGTGAATCGACCGAGCTTCGTAAGCTGTGCGCATATTACGTTCACCCGATTCCCTTTGCGAGGTTCCCATGCGCACGTCTGTTCCCCTTTTCGCAGCTGTGGTGCTGTCCGCCACGCCGCTGATGGCCTTTGAACAACTCGAGGGCTATTTCATCGCGACCGAGGTTTGCGATGCCTTCCAGTCGAAGAACCGGCAGACCAATCCGGGCGACATCTTCACCGAAGAAATGCGCGCCTATGACATGATCGCGATCAACAAGGTGGGCGGCGACTTCTTTCAAGTCCGGGTGCCGGATGCGCCAGTGACGAATGCGCGCTGGGTGCATGTGTCCTGCGGCGTGCATGTGGTGCGGGCGGAAACGCAGGTCGATCCGGGTCATCGCGGCGAGAACGTGGTGGTTCCGCCGGTGGGCCCGGAGGAAACCGACAACCTGCTGGCGCTCAGCTGGCAGCCGGCGTTTTGCGAGATGCGACCGAACAAGACCGAGTGCCAGGCTTTGAACGCAGGCCAATTGCCCGCCGCCGAACAGGGGCTGTCGATCCACGGGCTCTGGCCGCAGCCGCGGGGCAATGACTACTGCGGGGTGCCGCCTGTGCTGGTCGCGCTGGACAAGGCGCGGCGCTGGGAGGATCTGCCCGAGGTCGAGATGGACGCCGAGACGCGTGAGGCATTGGAGGTGGCGATGCCGGGCACCGCGAGCTTCCTCGACCGGCACGAGTGGATCAAGCACGGCACCTGCTTCAAGGGCGAGGGCGGCTCGGACGAGTATTACGACGACACGCTTTTGATCGTGGATGCGATCAACGAAAGCGACATCGGCACTTTCCTGGCCGACCATGTGGGAGCCGAGGTTGAGACCGCCGACATTCGGATGCTCTTTGACGAGGTGTTCGGAGATGGTGCCGGCGACGCGGTGCAGTTCGACTGCAAGGGCGATGGCGGCCGGGTGCTGATCCAGGAGCTGAAAATCAACCTGGCGGGTGTGATTTCACCCGAAACAGATATCGGTGCGCTGATGCGGGATGCGGCAGCCCAGTCTCTGGGGTGTCCGCGCGGGATCATCGATCCCGCGGGGCTGCAATAGGGCTCAGATCCGCAGGAAAGGCTGCGCGATCCGGGGCAGGAGCGCGTTGAACTTCAGCGGCGCGTCGGTGGCGGCGAGGCAGATGCAGTCGGCACCCTCCTCGGCCACAGGGGTGTGATGCAGGTGCTCATCTGCGACCTCGATGTCGCCAGGGCCGAAACGGTCTTCCTCGTCACGGAAGGCGCCTTGAAGCACCAGTGTCAACTCGGTGCCGCGATGGCCGTGGTCGGGCACGCTGCTGCCCGCAGGAATGCGGATCAGGCGCACGGTCGCCGAGTCCGACGTCTTCAGGATCGCCTGGCTCACGCCGCCGCCAGCCTTTTTCCACCGCACCGCGCCAAGGTCACCGCCGACATAGTCCTGCAAGGGCACGGGGAAGAGCGCATCCTTGGCGACCTCGGTCAAGATGGCGTCCTCGCCCGTGTTCTCGATCATCGCCATGGTCGCCGCGAAAGCGTCCTCGTCGAGATCGACCTCGTCGCCAGTCTCAAGCATGCCGCCCCCGACCGCGTCGAAGCTGGCCAGCCGCGCGCGGCACTCGTCGCACATTGAAATATGCGTCGCCACGACGAGACTGAATGCCTCGGGCAATGTGCCCGCTGAATACGCCATAAGCAGCGCATCCGTCAGATGATGTTTGATACTCATCCCTTCCAACTCACCTCATTGCGTGGCGCAACCTATCCAGCGCCAATCTGATCCGGGATTTGATCGTGCCAAGGGGCAGGCCAGTTGCTTCGGCAATCTCGCTATGGCTGAGATCCCCGAAATAGGCTTTCTCGATCAGTTCCCTCTGTTTTTCCGGCAAGGACGCGATCGCACTCGCCAGCTTCTCACTTTCCTGCTGCAAGGTCATGACGTCGGCCTGATCCGGCTCTGCCTCGGGGCCCCAGGTCAGTTCCTCGGGCTCGGGACGGCGCTGCTTGCGCAAAGCGTCGATCTTGCGGTTCCGGGCGATGGTGAAAATCCATGTCGCCACGCTGGCCCGCGAGGGATCGAACATATGCGCCTTGCGCCAAACGGTCGCCATGACCTCTTGCGTACATTCCTCTGCCATGGACGCATCCGCGCCCGACTTCATCAAGAAGGCCTTCACGCGAGGCGCGAAGTGCCGAAAAACCGCGGCGAAGGCCGTTTTGTCCTGCTGCGTGTGAATACGCTGCATGCAGGTGACCCAATCCACGTCGGTTATGTCGGCAGTGCCCACGGCTTTCCCTTTGGCCCGTCTTGCCTTCATCGTTTTGACGCCAGCATACGGGGCCGCGGGCACGGCCGCATCCGATTCCTTCAAGGCTTCGGTGCTCTGCAACATATCCGGTTTACGACGGCATACAGATGTTGGATCACATCGGCCGAGAAAAAAATTTAGGGGTAATCCGGTCCGCGCCGCGAGCCGTAGTAATGCGAGACACAAGCCCGAGATCGGAGACCCGCCCATGCCATTTGAATCCATCCATGCCGGAGCCCGGCGCATCGCGGTGATCGGCGCGGGTATTTCCGGTATGGGCGCGGCGCATATGCTAAGCGCCGAGCACCAAGCCGTTCTTTTCGAAGCGGAAAAGCGGCTTGGCGGGCATGCACGCACGGTGTTGGCAGGCAAGCGGGGTGACCAACCGGTGGACACCGGGTTCATCGTCTTCAACTACGCCAACTACCCGCATCTAACGCGGCTCTTCGAGGATCTGGGCGTGCCGGTGACCAAAAGCAGCATGAGTTTCGGGGCGTCTCTCGACGGGGGCCGGATCGAGTACGGGTTGCAGAATGTGCAGGCGGTCTTTGCGCAGAAATCGAACCTCGTGCGGCCGCAATTCCTGCGTATGTTACGTGATGTGCTGCGGTTCAATGCTCGGGCCCTCGAGGTGGCGCAGGATCCGACGATGACCATCGGCGAATTTCTTGCCGAGCTTGGGACCGGCGACTGGTTCCGCGACTACTATCTTTTGCCCCTGTCGGGCGCGATCTGGTCGACGCCGACCGAGGACGTGCTCGACTTCCCCGCCAAGGCGATGATCGAGTTTTTCAAGAACCACGCGCTTCTCAGCCATACCGGTCAACATCAGTGGTACACAGTGCAAGGCGGCTCGCGCGAATATGTCGCGCGGCTCGAGACCGCGATGAGCTCGGCCGGTGTCGATATTCGCCTCGGCGCTGCGATCCAGTCGGTGCGGCGGACGCTCGTCGGCGTCGAGGTCAAGACCTGGGGCGGCGAGTGGGAGCCCTTTGACGAGGTCGTTTTTGCCACCCATTCCGACGACACGCTGCGGCTTCTCTCGGACGCCACGGCGGTCGAGCAAAGCGCGCTTTCTGCAGTCAAGTACCAGCCGAACCGAGCGGTCCTGCATGCCGACACGACGATCATGCCCAACCGCCGCGCCGCTTGGTCGTCCTGGGTCTACACCGAGGACAAGGGCAAGACCTCGGACCGGATCGACCTGACCTACTGGATGAATTCGCTTCAGCCGATCCCCAAGGATGATCCGCTGTTCGTGACGTTGAACTCAACCCGCACGATCCGCGAGGATCTCATCCATGACGAGGTCACCTTCCGCCACCCGGTCTACACGCTCGAAGCCCTGCAGGCGCAGGAGCTCGTGCGCGCAATCAACGGGTCGAATCGGACTTGGTTCTGCGGCGCCTGGATGAAGAACGGGTTTCACGAGGACGGGTTGGCCAGCGCTGTCGACGTCGTCGAGGCGATCCGCACCCAGCCGGTCCTGCCGCAGGCGATTGCGGCAGAGTGACCGTCGCCGTCGATCATATCGCGGGCGAGACCTTTCACGGTCGTCGCGGTGCGGTGGACAACGCCTTCCGCTACTCAATTGACTACGTCTGTCTCGATATGGAGGAGACAGGCCGCGCGCCGTTCCTCTTCTCGCGGAACCGCGGCAACCTGACATCGCTACATGACAGCGACCATGGCGGTATGCCCAACAAGGGCCGGGGAACGGCTTGGGTGCGCGAGACCCTCGCTGCCCACGGGTTGGGCGTGTCCGGACGTATTCTGCTGCTTGCACAGCCGCGCGTCCTTGGGCACGTCTTCAACCCTGTGAGCTTCTGGCTGATCCACGACAAAGACGAGGTGCTGCGGGTCGTGATCGCCGAGGTCACCAATACCTTCGGCGACCGGCATTCCTATCTCTGCCACCACGACGACCTCGCCCCGATCACCCGGTCGGACCTCCTGCGCGCGCGGAAGATCTTCCATGTCTCGCCGTTCCAGCCAGTCGAGGGCGACTACACCTTCCGCTTCGATATCCGCTTCGACCGGATCGGTATCTGGATCGACTACAAGACCGGAAACGGCGGGCTCTATGCGACCCTTACCGGGTCGCGCAAGCCGCTCACCAACGGCGCGATCCTGCGCGCCTGCCTGCGCCGGCCGTTTGGGTCGCGCCGGGTGCTGGGCCTGATCCACTGGCAGGCGCTGAAGCTCTGGTGGAAGGGCGCGGGCTATCGCGTGCGCCCGGAACCTCCCGCAGAGGAGGTCACGCGATGAGCAATGCGCGCGGGCACAACCTGCCCGGCTATGCGCTCTTCGCCGCGATGCTGGCGAGCGCCGGGCTGCCGATCTATATCCACGCGCCGAAATTCTACGTGGACGAATACGGCGTGAGCCTCGCGGCCCTGGGCGCGATGCTCTTTGTGTTGCGACTCTTCGATTTCGTGCAGGACCCGATTCTGGGCTGGCTCTCGGAGCGCGCGCGGTCGATCCGGGCGGCGAGCGTGGTCGTGGCGGTCCTTGTGATGGGTCTCGCCATGATCGGCCTCTTCGCGGTCACGCCCCCGGTTGCACCGCTTCTCTGGTTCGGCCTGACGCTGACCGCACTCTTCACGTCCTTCAGCTTCCTGACGATCAGCTTCTATGCCCGCGGGGTGACCAAGGCCGGGGACCTCGGCCCCCGAGGCCACGTCCGCCTCGCCGCCTGGCGCGAGACCGGTGCTTTGATCGGCGTCTGCATCGCTGCTGTGGCCCCCACCGTTTTGGCCGCCAGTACCGGTTCGCCGTTCGCCCTGTTCGCGGCTGGTTTCTTCGGTCTCGCTCTGCTTGCTGCGTTCGCCATGCGCACCGAGTGGACGCAGACCGCCAAACCGCAGCCTTCCGGTTTCCGAGACGTCCTCCGCGACCGCATCGCGCTGCGCCTTCTGCTGATCGCGCTGGTGAACGCCACGCCGGTGGCCGTCACTTCGACGCTCTTTCTGTTCTTCGTCGAGAGCCGCCTAAACGCGCCGGGCTGGGAGGGGCCGCTGCTCCTCTTGTTCTTCCTCGCCGCCGCCGCCTCCGCGCCGGTCTGGGCCCGCGCCGCCAACCATTTCGGTGCCAAGGCGACGCTTCTCTTCGGCATGGTCCTTTCCATCGCGGCTTTTGGCTTCGCCGCCACCCTTGGCGCCGGCGACACAATCGCCTTTGCGGCAATCTGCCTCGCCTCGGGGGCAGCACTCGGGGCGGACATGACCCTCTTGCCCGCTATCTTTGCCGGGCGGATGGCGCGGATCGCGCCGAATGCGGGCCAGGGCTTCGGGCTCTGGTCCTTCGTCTCGAAATTCACTCTGGCCTTCGCGGCGGTAGCACTCTTGCCGCTGCTCGAGGCCTCCGGTTTCCAGGCGGGAACCGACAATCCAGCGGCGGCACTCGCCATGCTGTCGTACCTCTACGCGCTTCTACCCTGCGCCCTGAAAATGATCGCGATCGCCTTGCTCGTCGCGACGCCAATCGAAGAGAACTGAAACGTGGAAACCTTCATCTGTCTTCTGGGAGGGGCGGTCATCGCCCTCACGCTGGTCGCGCTCTGGACGCGATCTCTCGCCTTTCCCGCGCAAAAGCCCTCGGACTACGCGGGCAAAGGCCCCGAGTTCAACCTGCGCGAACATCTCAACGGGCCGATCCTGTGCGAGGGCGTGATATACGGGCCCACCGGCCGCGTCACATCGCGCTTCGTTGCCGATTTTCACGCCACCTGGGACGGCAATGTCGGCACGATGACCGAAACCTTCCGCTATGACAGCGGCGCCACGCAGGAGCGGAAATGGACATTGACCCTCGGCAATGACGGCCGGATCAAGGCCGAGGCGCCCGATGTGATCGGTGCGGGCGAGGGTGTGCAGCAAGGCCCTGGCGTGCAGCTTAAATATCGCATCCGCCTGCCCGAGGATGCCGGTGGCCATGTGCTCGATACGATCGATTGGATGTACCTGGTCGAGAACGGCACGATCATGAACCGCAGCCAGTTCCGCAAGTTCGGCATCAAGGTCGCCGAACTGGTGGCCACGATGCGCCCGGTGAAGCCCGCGTGAGGACCTGGGCCGGCAAACGCTACTGGCTGATCGGCGCCTCCGAGGGTCTCGGCCGCGCGCTCGCGCACAAGATGAGCCGCGCCGGGGTCGAGGTGATCGTCTCGGCCCGGTCAGAAGACCGGCTGGCCGATCTGGTCGCTGAGCTGCCCGGCACGGCGTCCCACCAGGTCGTCGATGTGTCGGATTTGGCGTCGGTCCAGGCGGCCGCGCAGAGCATCGGCGAGATCGACGGCATGGTCTATCTCGCGGGCGTCTACTGGCCGATGGCGGCGCAGGACTGGGACGCCGAACAGAATGTGATGATGGCCGACACTAACTACACCGGCGCCATGCGTAGCGTGGGCGCGGTGCTGCCGGACATGGTGAAGCGTGGCTCGGGACACTTGGTGTTGACCGGGTCGCTTTCGGGCTTTCGCGGATTGCCCGGGGCGGCCGGATACGGGTCCTCGAAAGCAGCGGTGATGTACCTGGCCGAGGCGCTTCATGCCGATCTGCGCGGCACCGATATCGACGTGCAGCTGGTCAACCCTGGCTTCATCAAGACCCGGCTCACGGACAAGAACGACTTCAACATGCCCTTCATCATGGAGCCCGAGGCGGCCGCCGACGCGATGTTCGAGGCAATGAACACCGATACGTTCAAGCGCAACTTTCCCGGCCTCTTCGGAGCCATGTTCCGCGCCAGCCAGTTCCTGCCGGACTTCCTCTACTACCGGCTTTTCTCGAAAACCGCTTGATCTGACGCATTGTGTCCCGGCTGCGCTTCGGGCAACAGTGAAGTGGAACACGGCGAAACGAGGCCCGACATGATGCAGATTTCTCCCCGGCGCGTGGCGCATATCATCATCCGCTCGCGGGAACTGGACGCCAAGGTCGGCCGTTGGGACGGCGCAGGCGACACGGCCGATGCCGACACGATCCTAGAGGCGCGCCGGAGCGACGCCACCGAGGCCGAGCTCCGCGCTTTCATCAAGCGGTTGCCCGAGGACGAGAAGACCGAACTGGTCGCCATCATGTGGATCGGGCGTGAGACCTTCGAGGCCGAGGAATGGGACGAGGCGCTGGACACCGCGCGCGCCGAGGCCACGACGCCGACCGAGGACTACCTGCTCGGCGTGCCGCTCTTGCCGGACTATCTCGAGGATGGGCTCGAGAAACTCGGCGTCGACGTGACCGACGCCGAGGACGATATCTACTGATCCAAAGTCTGCCGGACTCAGGCTCGCGCGATGTGGGTGTCGAACTCCGCCTTGGCTCGCGCCCAGACACCCTCATCGAGGCGGTCGAGGGTCAGCAAGGATGGCAGGAGTTGTGCGGCGTAGTCCTCGGAGGATTCCACCGGCAGAAGCGACGGCAGATTGTCGATGGCGGTGACGTCAAGCGGCGGGGTGTCATGGACCCGTAGGGCGGGCGCCTCCCAGGTTGTGGTGCGGTCGTAAACCTTGATCGGGGAGAAATCCGAGGTGGGGTCGCAGGCGATGTCTCCGATCACGGTGAGCTTGCGGTCGACGGTGGTTGCGCCGGCGGGGACGAAGACCGGGCAGCCGGGTTGTGCGAGAATCGCGTTGAGGAAGATGTCGTGGGCGAGCACCTCGGGGAAGGGGCCGCCATGGGCGGTCTCGGCGAGGTCCCATTTGGTCGGTTTGATCCCCATCGCCTCGTAGAGATCGGCGGCTCCGGTCCCGACCCGGCCGAGGGCGCCGATGATCAGCGCCGTGGGGCGGGTGGCAGGCAGGTCCCGGGTGAGGTCGTCGATCAGGGCGGCGGAGCTTTTGTAGACGCCGACCGGCCCGGCGATCTCTTCTCGCTGCTGGGCGGCCCAGCATTTCAGCGCGACCGCGGCGCCGGCGAAGCCTGCCCAATAGCCGAAGGCGGCGACGCGGCGGCCGTCTTCATTGGTTAGATATTCGAGATCGTAAAGCGTGCCGCCGCCGGCTTTGAAGCGCTGCAGCAGAATCCGGCCAGCGGGTTGGCCCTTGAAGGCGTGGCCGAACATGATGTGGCGGTGGGGCAGGGGCGTGCCGTCTTCGGGCAGTTCTTTCAGGCCGAAGATGATCGCGTCGAGCGGGGCGTCTGGCCAGGTGTTTTCGGGGGCGATGGAGCAGCCGGCCTCCCGGTACCCGTCGATCGGGATCGCGCGGGAGGAGCTTTCTTCGATGGTGACGGCTATCCCTGCCTCGATCAGGGTGGCGGCGCCGGCGGGGGTGAGGCCTACGCGTTCTTCGTGGGGGCGCTGCTCGGCCCGGACCCAGAGATGTGTCATGTGAAAGCCTCCCTTTCGGGAGCCTCATGTAGGGCAGGAAATCGGGGGAGGAAAGGCGAATCCGGAAAGTGTCCTAGCTAGGACATGGGGTTATCTATCTGATATTATTTAATATAGTTGTATTAGCGGCCGGGGACACTTCGTGAAATCTGGCAGCAGAAGCGCGAGTCCTGGGCTTCGCCATTCCGGGTGCGGTTGTGTTCGAGACTTTGCAGGGCGGTTGCGGCTGAGGGGTGATCCACGGCATGCAACGGGTAGGCCTTGCGGTTCGTTCGCAGGAAGATGACAGGCCCAAGGGAGGGGATACGATGCAGGTCAATCCGGAACGGTTTCTGAGCGATTTGCATGCGCTGCGCCGGTTCGGGGCGTCGGGTGTGGGCCGGGGGGTCGTGCGGCCGGCGTACTCGGCGGCGGATGTCGCGGCGCGGGAGTGGCTCACCGGGCGGTTCGCGGAGGTCGGGCTGGAGGCTCGGTTCGACTCGGTGGGGAACCTCTTCGGGCTCGCGGAGGGGCGGTCGCTCCTCTTGGGCTCGCATACGGACAGCCAGCCGGAGGGCGGGTGGCTGGACGGCGCGCTTGGCGTGATCGCGGGGTTGGAGGTGGCGCGAGCGGCGCGCGAGGCGGGCGGGCCGCCGGTCTCGGTGGTGTCGTTCCAGGACGAGGAGGGGCGGTTCGGGGTCACGACCGGGAGCGGGGTGTGGTCGGGACATCTGGACCTCGGTGCAACGGATGTGCTGACGGACCACGCGGGCGTCACTTTTGCCGAGGCGCGGGCGGCGATGGCGCATTTGGCGGGCGGCTGGGTGGGGCCGGAGCGGTTTTCCGGGTTTATCGAGATGCATATCGAGCAGGGGCCCTGGCTCGAGGCCGCAGGGCAGCAGGTCGGGGTGGTGACCGATATCGTCGGCATCCGCGACATGCGGATCACGCTGACCGGGCAGCAGAACCATGCCGGGACGACGCCGATGCATCTGCGGCGCGATGCGTTTCAGGGGCTGGCGGCGTTCAACGCGCTGTTGAACGAACGGTTGGCGGGCATCGTCGGCGAGGCGACGGTCTGGACCATCGGGCATGTCTCGGTCACGCCGAATGCGTCCTCGATCGTGCCGGGACGGGTGGTGTTCTCGATGCAATGGCGCGACGGGTCGGTGGAGCGGCTGGACGCCATGGAGACGGTGATCCGCGCCACCGTGGCCGAGGTGGCCGAGGCGCGCGGGCTGGGACTGGAAATCGGGCCGATGCTGGGGCTCGACCCGGTGGCGATGGATGCGCGTCTGCAGGCGGCGCTGGCCGAGGCAGCAGAGGACGTGGCGCCGGGACGTTGGCGGCGGATGCCGTCGGGCGCGCTCCACGATGCGACGAACGTGGCGCGGCATCTGCCGGTGGCGATGCTGTTTGTGCCCTCGATCGGCGGGGTCAGCCATGATTTCGCCGAGGACACCGACGAGGCCGATCTGGTCGCGGGACTGCGGGTGCTGGCCGGGGCGGTCGCGCGGGTCTGAGTGGGGCAAATTCCTTGGTAAGGAATTTGGCAAGAGTTTTCGAAAACTCTTGGTGGGGCATGGTTGAAAGCGAGCGCTGAAAGGGGACCGATTCCGTGCCGGAAGGGCTTGACCTTGGCGCGGCTTTGCGACGGAATGTTGCGCGGCTGTCCGGTTGACCTTTCGAAAAGATGCGTCATGGTGCGGACCAGCCAACAACCGCCTCAAGGCGGATGGGATCGCCGGGACAACCGGCGCTGGGAGGACACGATTTGACCGACAGTTCAGCGGCTGGGGACGCTCTGACCTCTATTCCCGCATTGCTGGCGCGCAATGCGTTGAAATACGGTGCGCAGACCGCCTATCGCGAGAAGGAATTCGGGATCTGGCAGACCTGGACCTGGATCGAGGCGGCCGAGGAAATCCGCGCGACGGCGCTGGGGCTCTTGAACCTGGGCGTCGAGAAGGGCAACCATATTGCGGTGGTGGGCCGGAACCGGCCGGCGCATTACATGGCGATGGTGGCCGCGCAGATGGTGGGGGCGGTGCCGGTGCCGCTCTACCAGGACGCGGTGGCCGAGGAAATGGCCTATGTGCTGGACCATTGCGGCGCGCGGTTCGTGATCTGTGGTGACCAGGAGCAGGTCGACAAGGTCATCGAGGTTCAGGACAAGGTGCATCACATCGAGCATTTGATTTACAACGACAAGCGGGGTCTGCGGAAATACGACCACATTCACCTGAACTGGCTGCATGTGATCCCGGCCGAGGGGCGGGCGAGCCATCAGCGGTTTGACGAGGAGCTCGACCGGCGGATCGCGGCGATCGGCTACGACGACACCTGCGTGATGCTTTATACGAGCGGGACTACCGG
>JAAUYH010007013.1_pt1 | contig 11606 bp, 7 predicted proteins | sample 7278061 | NCBI WGS metagenome assembly JAAUYH01 (sample SAMN14350203, study PRJNA611818) | marine sediment metagenome | isolation source: surface marine sediment (0.6m) | place: French Polynesia: Moorea | collected 2018-08 | reverse complement strand
GAACGCGCTGCTCTCGAGCTTGGACCCATTGGCAAGCACCTCCTTGACTTGTTCCTTGAGCGTATTATTCACATTGGTTCCATTCGTGACTGTCAGTTGCAGGCGGAAGTCCACATTGGTCTTGCCCTCCACTATGGGCGGCGAGGGGTCCACGGTGATGTCTTGCAAAATTTCGAGGTCCGCGGGGGACGGTGTTTCTACCACGGGCTCAGCGGTGTTCTGTACGGTAGGCGGAAGTAACGGTAACGGTTCAGTAGAAGGCGCAGGTGAGGCAGAAGGCGTGGGCGACGGCGTTGGTGGAGTAGGGCGACTTGTGTTAGTAACTGGGACGGTGGCATTCCTCTCGGATTCAACCGAGGGTGGAGCAGCGGGCACTGCAGGAGCAGAAGTGGCATTTCCGGGACTTACCGATGTTGTGTTGTCGACTGGCTTGGACGGCGCGGCTGGCTTCGTGACCGGCTTCTCGGCCGGCTTGGGGGGCGCCGGCGGCGCCTTGGGTGGCGGCTTCACACCATTTTGCATGGCACGTGTTGTCAACAGCGCCTGTGCATCTTGCACGGTCATCGGCTTGTTACGCACACAAGTGATGGCGTTGATCGTGGGATCGCCCTTCACTCTGAACAGGCGGACCACGAGCACATCGGCGACGATAACATTCTCGAACGTCTTCACATAGCTCGTGAACTGCGCACCATTGAGACCGGCGGTAATGTCAATGTTGTCCATACGCTGGTCCTGCACCTGTGCGTGGAACACGCGACCACCAGCCTTGATGGTTTCGATGAGCTCGGCAAAGTGGAGTGTGCATTCCCACATACCGGGAGAATCCATCGGGATTTGATATCCCCACGACTCCCCACTGAGTCCATAGCGAGAGTCAGTCAAAGCCGGCAAGTTGATCTCATCGGCACCTCCAATCGGGTGATTGGGTTTGCTAAAGATGGTGGTGGGACCGTAGTGCAGGTAGGCATTCTGATCGGCTAAAAAGCGGCCAACCTTTCCACCGCCACAATTCAAATTCAATGCGGTACCCTTAATTACAGGCCCGTTGGGGAAGGTTTCCCCTATCGGTGCGTACTTCACCTGAGACGGCAGGAAGGTGTTCTTCGGCGGGGGTGGCGCGGTGACTCCCTTTGGTAGGGGTCCGTGCTTCGCACAGGTGAGACCAGCCATATAGGCGCCCAACTTCGACGCGGGCTTCTTGGTGACACGCACCTTGAGCATTTGCTTGATGGTGATGAGCGCGGCGGTCTCGGTGTAAACGGTGAACATGGCGCGATTAGTTTTCGCGTACACATCGATGTTAGTCGCAGTGTAGGGCTTGCTGCCATCAGGAATGATTGAAAGATCGAACACACGTGCACCGACTCTGAAGCCAGCATCGGCGGTTTCAGCGAAATGCACGGTACAATTGTAGACACCGGGTTCGGCGACGGGGATGTCATAGCCCCAGGGCTTGTTTCCGAAGGACAGCTTGCCGTATCGATGAGACTTGTACATGACCTCATTGATGGGATCGGCGCCACCAATGACAGCATTCGCCTTGTTAAATCTATCTGTAGCGGCTATGCCCCCGGTGAGCCAAGGATATTGGTCGGGCATGAAGCGCCCCAATTTGGTCTCGGCACCAAAGTTGACATTGAGATCAGGTGGAGCGAGTGGTACGGCTTGCTGTTGCTGTCGCGCAATGACGTCGAATTCCGAAACCACGGTAGGCACGGCGGGCGCGGTGGCGGCGAAGTAGCAGAGTGTTAGGAGGCACGCCAGCCGCGGTGCGGCGGCGTGTCGAGACATGGCGATGGTGCGGCCGCGAGTGCGGTGGCAGTTGGGCGTGCGCGTTGGATTGCGTTAGTGGCCGCCAAGACGGGTGAGGGGCGCGCAGTCACACACACGCGCACACACACGACCTGCACGTGGGCCCGCGACGGTGGTGTTGGGGCGGGTTCCGGTGGGCGCTAGCAACGACACACACACACACACACACACCGCGCGAACTGTTGCGTTCCGACACAAACAGTTGGTCTGGGGAGAAAAGCGTTGTGACCTTGACGCGGCGCCGATATACGTACGCATGGTGGGGCCACGTATCGAAACGAGTAAAAACGGCGCAACATGGTGTGCAGTGTGACACGGGTGTCACGGTGCGGCGGGATGCTGCCGCGCCGCTTACAGTGCCCCTTCCACACATAATGTGCTGTTCTGTACTTCGTGCTCCGCTGTACAGTGGAGCGGTGTGTATGTTCTCGCGACTTTTCACTTGGCAACCTACAACTACTGCACCAACACTACGGAACAGAACTGCACTTGAAAGCATTTAAAACTTTGTACACGACAGTGTGTGTCCTGTATAATGGAATGATGTTCTACTCGGCTCACCGTGACACGGACCGCGAAACGAACATACGAACAGTCGGATAAGAAGGAGCAAGCGAGAGCAGTCGGAGATACAGTATGAACCATGCACATGTAACATGCTAACACACACGCACTTAGCAATTGTAGAATGAGGAGATGGAGAGCCAAGCAATCCGTTTAACACGCGAAATACGCTGGATCAAAGGGAATGCCGGTGTGGGCGTCCAGTTTAGCTGCGCGTGCGGGTATCCGTTGCGTGTGAACGACGACGGGGCCGAGGAGGAAGAGAGCAAAAAACAATGCCGAAATGCAAGACCGTTTGAGGCAGTGAAGGGAAATGAGGGTGATGCGCACCGAGCCGAATAGTGCAGCGGTGTGCGGTGCACTAGATTGAAATTCATGTGTACGTAACGGTTACAGCAAGGCCATGTGATTTGCTTCTGCACGCCACCGTTTTCCTACTCGCCGCCGTATCCAACTTTTATTTTTGTTTTCGCTTGATCAACGAGCATGAAACAGCGCCGCCACTGCCTTGTGCGCTATCGTAACCCACCGTTCCATTCGCCTGCGTGGGCCATCCCGCCGCACTGTTGATTCACTCGCTCATCAGCCACGCGCGCTGCCCTGGTTGTTGATTTTGTTGCCTTCTCTTCGTGTTTGCCGCACTCCCCACCCAGCACTCCACCGCAGATTAGTTCTCGGTAACGCCGCACTTACAGCCGCTATGTTGTCCACCCCGCGCGTGCCACGTTCGACACGCTTCGTGTGATTCGCCTATTCGTCATCGCCTGAACACTTTCAGTTCATACTACACCCAATCAACGTGTGTACTACATCTTTGTTGGAAATTTACGTACTGTACGATCCGCTATCCACGATACAGCACAGTACTGCATTGTACCGTCGTTTACGGTACTGTGCTCACGTCAATAAGATCCTAATACAGCACAGTATTTCCGCATTGTGCCAGTTCTGTACAGCACTCTTCGTCATCCTCCTCCGACCGCCTCTTATTCCGTACCCGATTCCCGCCCGCAAATTGTGCGGATAAACGGATAACGTCACGATCTAACGCGCCAATGACGTAGGAAGTCGCTTTTTCATATCTCCCCGTTTCTCATACTATTCACCAATTCCTTTGACCGCCTTCTCGTTTGTGTGGCCCGTAATTACACTTCTATCATTAACGTTGCGTCCATTTGTTTGCGCCCGATTCTGCTTCTACCCACCCACCATCGCTGTGCTCTTTCCTCCGTGGTTTCACTTTTTCCGTTGCTACAATCGTCTCACCAACTGCCGCTACTGTACGTGCGATAAGCTGCCTGTTCGGCTGTGGCAATCTGCAGTACGGTATTCTAAGTGTACTGTATCTTCACTATTCGTGTTGTGCCTCCTTTTCACGTGGATCACATCCTCTCACCTTTGCTATCCTCACCACACCGTACTCGCCACAATACTGTACGGTTTAGGTTCTTACATCGACTGTGGGGGTGCAACCCTATCAATGGTGGTGGTGCGGCGGCTGCCCGTGGGAAATCGTTTACACACTCAAATGTGCATTCATCGAACATAGCGTAAAGTGAATGCCGGACTGCCGTATCTGTTACTCGCGCTTGCTTTTTTACATTTCTCCGCTTTTGTGCCTAGTAACAATCCCCGTCTTCCTGTAATAACCCTCTGTCGGAGTGGATTGGTATCACCTTCTATCCCCTGCCATAGTACTGTACAGTACTCCACTGTATACGGCACTGTACTGCACCATCTGTCGTGTGTAGAGCACTCGCTTATGTTTTACAATGCTGCGTTCGCATACTGTACAGATGGCGCCCATTCTCGATATTTCTTACTCTTCCTGTCTGACTTGTGTAAACGACTGTGCTGTACAATCCTCAATTCGGTGTAGAACTCACGTTATCCGCCACAACGAATCTACGTGATAACTGGTGATTGTGATTGTGATTGTGTGATTGTTTCCGTGAGTTATCGAGCACTCCCGTGATGCACTGATACTGCTCAGTGTATCCATCTATTTTCTGTATCTGTGCTATTGTGTCGCGTTACTACTACACTACTGCACCCAAAACAAATCAACGATAACGTAGCCGACAACAACAGCAACAACCTGAGAAACAAGGCTGTTTTCTTCGCCTGCTTGTTCCTCGCGTGCCTCACAACACTCTGACGCCATCGACCGACGGAGAACTAGCACTTGACGGAAATGATCGAGTTAGTGAAAGATGATGCAATGGAATGCTTCGAACAATTTTCTGTTTACTAAACGGTTGCTTTGGGCCGCAATTCATTCTCTTGCACTACCCATAGTTTGAGCAAGATAATTTAGGACATGATGAATGCGTTTCGTTCACTATTAGTGGTTGTCATCGCTCATTTCTTTTGCTATGGTAGTCTTTTCCATATTGTTAGCTTATATTTTCCACATCGGACGAACACCCAAGTCATGCTTCTGTTGCACTTCTTGTCCGCACTTCTTCGACTACAGTACTTCGATTTTGAATGAACCCCCATGTCGAACTTCCTTCCTGTTAGCATGCCGCTGCTTATGGTTTACGCGGATCCTTCAACAATCAATCGCGTCCTCATGTGGAATTTGGTCCATTTTCTCTTTTGATTGTTTGTCCCACAACAGTACAACCAAACTGTTTGGTACACTATTTGTTTCACCGCTGTGAAATTCACCTACTTGCTACTGATTCTACTACCTCTATCTACTCGGCGAAGACGTCAGCGTTCATCATGTGGCGTCTACTGACATGTGGGCACTCCATAGTAGACTCAGCACAATACATTGTGAGTACTGTACCGACATCGTCCAGACAGCCACCTGATATGTTCAGTTCACCCTGTGTTTCAGCCTTGGTCCTTATTACGGTTGTACGAGTGTACTGTATCAGGTCAACATCTCGCTTCAATGCAAAAGCACAACAGTTCTTTCATCGAGTCCTCCCCTTCCAATCGTAAGCTCAAACTGCTTCTCGTTCACAGGAATTCTGCCTCGTGAAACCATGAAGCAGTGTCGATAATTTTGTCCACTTGATGCTCTGGCCATCGCCATGATTCCAACGGGAGGACTTCTTTGCTCATTCTCGAGAGGTGCCATAATCCCTTCGCTTCTCCAGCACACTCGGTTCTCCTTAGTACACATACTTGTAATCTTAACTGCACTTTCAAGACGATGCACATTAGCAATTTTTACAGATAAGAAGCTTTGCTCATGATATTTATTGACACCAAGTAAATATTGGGACAGTATTGTTACCAAGGCGCGCCTGCGTCAGCAACGATTCGATTATCGATGTCCATACACTCGCCTTCCTGGTATTACTGAGTTTCCGGGTGAACTAATCAGCAGTTTAAACGAGCCGCAGGAGAGCTGCAGTGCTAGGAAATACGTTCACGCCCAATTGCAATTCGACCTCGTACTTCGTTGCACCTTTGGTGACCTTGGCTACCTTACTGGAAGTGCCTTTCACTAAGCCGAGGCTTTCGATTGTCTGCTTTGCTATGTACCGCTTGAGTTTGCGAGCTATATCCTCATCTCCCCCTACCTCTCGCAGCAACTGTTCGAAATCAGCGCGTGGTGCAGCTCGCAAAAACGAGATCGATACCTTGTGACCGCTAACAATCACTGTCGCTCGCTTAGTGCGCTGCTCTGGAATCGATTGTTCTCCATTTTTTGGAGGGGTTGAACTCGATGCTGCAAATTGCCCATCCCTTGGAATTGTTTGGAGAAGTTCGTCTTCCATAAGAATCTTCGGAAACGACGTCCCATCTGTGCCTCGCCACTCAATATCCCATGAAGTTCGAGGTTCTTGCCTGACTCGAATATCAAATAGCTCCCCATCTTTCGGCATGTATCTGGAATGAACCGGCGGTGGCGCATTCATCAGTTTTGCCATCAACTTCGCTTGTGTGTTCAGCACTCCAAGAATAGGCGCAGCTTCAGTATCAACGAAGCTTTCCAGCACTTCGCTCGGATCCAAGTCGCATTTCCGTCGAAAGTCATTCACAACTTGGACCAATTTATGCGTGAGCGCTTCGACCATTTCTGGGGAAAGGGTGGTATTTAACATAACCAAATAGCTTGCCGGAGAACCAGCGATAGCCATAGCACCGACGCTGAAAAGGCGCTCCTCCGATACGATCTTCTTGTTTTGTTTAACCAATTTCACAAAACAACCATCGTCTGTTTGGTAAGAAACGCAGCGTACGTTCAGCGCCGCTTTCACAATGTGTTCTAGTGACTTTATGGAGGCGAGGACATGCTTGTTATCGTGGAATATCAGCAATTCTCCTAGTTCTTGCCTGATGTCCAAATCGCTATGGCTTCGAGCTTTCCTCCCCAAACCAATAACCCGTAATACGTGTCTCATAGTGTCTTCCAGATCCAAATCGATCTTCGGCGCTTCCCAACGAGGAAATCGCAGAGCATGAACGGATTTCGCTTGCATTTTATAGGATGCATTCGATTTAAGCGCCGCGTAGCTGAATTCAGCGAAGAACGGAGCGAATGGCGCCATCAGAATGGATAGCTTAAGGAGCACTTGATGCAGGGTAGACAACGCTACGTGTTGCTCGTCGGCAGATTTCATGCCAACCAACCTCGACCTGCCCACGGTGACGTAGTCTTTCAGAAATACTTTGATGAAGTGAAGTAGCGCATCGACCGTCGTGCTGATGAAACTACGATCCATGTTGCGCTTGGTAGTTTTGATAGCAGAGTTTAACCTTGATTCGATCCAGAGATCCATTTCATGCTTGCCCGATGAGCAACGAGTACTGCCTTTCTCAAGTTGGGACGAGAACAACAGGAAGCAGCGCAACGCGTTGACCCACGGAATAAACACTTCGTCAACAACCCTTGCGAAGCTGCCATCTTGAAAAATGGCCTTTTGCCCACGACTAGATGACGTTTGGAGAAGGCATAACCTAATCGCATCGGATCCGTACTTGCTTTCCATCTGTTGTAAATATGTGCTGTTATACTTGAGGTTCCGCAAACTTGATCTGTCGCCCCTGAAAACACTCCCATGCGAGAACACAAATTTATAAGGAGGCTGCTTGTTAAACAATGGGACTGCCAGAACAGGCATACGAAGGAACCATTGACGCGGACCATTCCTGTGTTCCTGGGTTAAATGAGCTCGACTCTCGTTCTGAAATCGATCTGCCGATCCTTCAGCGTTGGGGTAACCAAATCGTGCAAAAAGCAAACAAACGCTCTCAAACCAGTCATTGAAGAACTCAGATGTTCTACGTAATGTAGCGCCTGTTTTCCTCGATTTGATGGTAGTGATTTTGATTCGAGATAGGCTGTCCGTGTCAATATCTTTGATGCCTGACACACCAGACAACTCTTCTAACTCTTTCACGGATCCAATGACAACAGTCTGATTGGTTTCCCCGGAAAACCACACGGGCATTGGTGTTCCCCAACTGCTGCTTCTCGATACTGAGCAGTAATTTGTGGGGTATTGCGATTCAAGGCATCCCTCCCTTTTCGATGAGATTGCCGAACACAAAATTTCTCCTGCCTTATGCTTTCCCTGCTCCTCGAGCTTGGGGATGTCGATGTACCATACCCAGCGCAAAGTGGAGCTATTTTTCGAATCAGGTACGATGTTTTTCATTTTGAAAATAACGCCTCTGTCGTAAAGCGTTTTGAATGCCCACCATATCGACTCCATGTATGCGATGTCGCATGTGAAGAAAGAGTCACTGGGGTTGGAACATCCGGCAAACGCATTCCAGTACATTCTTAACGTTTCGCTCTGTTTCACGTGCTGCTTGCGATAACTAGCACACGAAGACTCGCAATTTACACCGTTGTCCTCATGTGAGTAAGCACTAGTACTTACACATCCCGCCCATCTGTCAACATGTGAACTATGATGATGATCATTTTGAGATGGTTTCATGGGAAGACGGAACTGACTTCTGTACCGCGTGATGCAGTCATTCACAACGGAATTGATGAGCTGCGCGTATTGCGGAAGACCTGGACCGAATGATGGCATCTCGTAATGCACGAATGTGTGTTGCTTCTTCTTCAACACCGGTTGTGTCGGCGAAACGAGTTTGTCACACGTGGTAAATGGTTTTTTCTATCGGGAATGTTGCAGGAATTGTTCACGTTGATGGGAATAGAAGCTTGCCTAAATTCGAACGGCACACCGAAAGTCAAGATGTACGTTAAAAACTGCATGGCGAATCTGTGATTATTTTATACAAACTAGCGACAAGTTTCAGCGTATCTGCGAATCCTACTCTTGTAGAATCAGTTTCTTTGTGTTGCTGTATAATCTTACAGTAAGTACTGCGTTGCTTAGCGAACATGTCCGGTACAATTTGAACTTTTGTTGACATTAGTGCTCTGCAACAAAAAGTCGACGACTCTCTGAGTTTTACATCGTAAATTGAACTACCGGTAAGTAGAATTCACAGATAGTTTTTTCTAAGTACTCTAGTACTATAAGGACACAAATCCGGCCCAGCACCTATCAATGACTTCTGTCGAAGCTCAACTTGTGCCAACTTCTAACTTTCCTAGAAACGTACAGTTACTTTTCATCACAGTGTTGTATCATCAGTTTCTAGCACATATCAACGGAGAAGTCAGCTCTGCTGGAATTAGTGTGGCTGGGGAGCAAAATAAGGCGGTACATGCAATGGAACTCATAGCACAACACATTAAACCAGAGAACAAGAGCACAGACACTGTGTAACTGAGAAGAGAAATTGCTCGGTACTCGTACGAAATCGCAATATAATTTGAAAGGTCACCGTAGTCCCCAAACATACATATCAGGGTCAGTACAATCATCGATGTTAGAGTGCCTGCTACCAGATATTGCCAGGTTTTCCGTCCCGATAACGACATCGAATAGCTAGCATCACAGCAGAACCCGCAACAAGTGGGCAAATTATGAAAACAGGAATCAATGAAGCCGACATACTCCGGAATAAAGTACGTGACGGTCCAATTGATAATGTAGCTGCCGATGCTATAGCACTACCTGTGCCAACTAAGGATACACTTCAATGGTCACGCAATAGTGAAGCAATTCCTGCTGTGACGAGACTGAGCACTACGCCGGGGATTGCCCCAGGCATGGATGCGGTGGCGAACACTCTTCTTACGCCAGCACTATAAGCGAGTGTTGCATACACACAAGCTGCACCTAATAGGGCGCAGAATAGTATAGCATACCATAAAGAACTTGCGGTCGACTTGGGTTTCGGATCGGAGGACGGAGTCGTCGGTAGAGTGAAATCTTCGATAACGGGCGGTGTTGCCAACTGCCCCTCGGACAAGTTGAATTTCAGATAATGCCAGCGCTATGGCTGCGTTACAATGAATGGCCAGTGTTCGTAGGCCTGGTTAAATGGTATTGGAGTGAAAGAGTTTGGGGGTAAGTACATGCTATAGACAACGACAAACCATCGCGAAGTGACGAACACTGTCTGCAGAGGTGCCCACGGAAGTGTGTAAGAGACTTGCGCGGCTTGCAGCCGAACCCAGTCGGCCACCTGCACTGGATTCAGATTCAAAGTGTCAGCCAATAAGTAAACAACACGCGCCAAGGGGTAATCTCTGACTACCTTACATATTTTTCGTCGTCTCGCTGCTTTTCCCTTTCAGCTCTATACTTGAAATATCGCTCGTTCAAGTTACCAGGATGTTCGTTCTCGTACAAATAGCGGTCAACAAGTTCACCACCGCAGACTCTATTCAATCCTAGTAGCATCATCATTTGAGCGGTCGCTAGATTTTCGAGTTGCTCCGCATCACTTCTCATTTGGTTTGTCGCAACCTCTCTTGGATAGATTGGAGGAGTTACTTCAAGAAAGAACGGATACACTTGCTTGCCTTTGCACCACTCGGCGCCCTCGTGATTTGCATGCTACTGGAGTCTGGCCTCACCTTTGGTTGTGATACCAACATAGAATCCTCGTTTTGCTCAAAGTTATCCGCCGTTTCTTGTGAAACGATATAATTTACAATTGCCAGTTGCCTTCTTCGGGTGGGTGAGAGAGAGTAGGCGTGAAAACAGGATCTGGCTCGATAAATGCCTTGGCTCATCCGAAGTCGGTTTTGCTGACGGTGACCACCATCAGTGAATTCATCAGGCAACGTGCTACTTAGGATCCAGCTGAACTTTGCTGAGAAACTACCGCAACTTCACCACTGCTCATTGTTGCAAAGCTACGTTATGCCGCATTAAGTTGTCGCGAAGCCGTGCATCTTGTGACGTATGTGTTCATTGCAATGAAATTGCTGAATTTTAAAAATTATTTCAAGTTTTGCAATTTGATTTGGACAATCGGTAATATGGAAAACTATGAGTATCTTCCTCTGCATGTTCTGAGCTCAGCAGTACAAAAGATCACACTATGCAATAATTTTAACGTAGTAATGACCTGATGCTCAGATCTAGACACATGATCTTACATTCGCCTAGTGCTCCGATTTCCTATTTTCTGGCGTTTCCTCCTCATAAGCCCTTACCTGTGACAGTGCCTCTGAACGAGTACTGACAAAAATCGAGCAAATCCATTTTCTAAAATTCTACTATTATAGAGCATCTTAGAATTCGAATAATTTTGAGACATAGTATGTGGATAGCAGAAATTTAAGTGACCGGAAAATGATCTCACTTAACCTAAAATACTACTATACTTTGTTGAAGCTATTATCCTGTTCATAGAGTTAGAAATAGTGATTGATTTCTGTGGCAATCCGTTTCTTTCACGATCGATGTGATTGCGCGGATATATTCCAACTTAATTTAGAATACTGACCTATTTTTCCAGCTTTTCTAATAGAAAAGAGTGCAGATATTGACTAGTGCACAGTTTATAGCGCACGGAGGAACTTATCTGCACAGTACGGAGTGCTGATATTTACGCTAACTCATATAAGAGACTACGAGAGTTAATGCGGCAAACAACATCACTTGCGGTACAGTGAAATGTTAAAGATGCAGTAAATGGAAGTAAAGCCGTTGGAAAAGAAATCCACAAACCCTCGTTCGTTCCTGCATCGCTCGGGCGTGCCAGTTTCGTGAAGTCTGTACTCGCCACATTACGAATTGAATCGTTTGGAGGGTGGGCTACGGTCATGTTGAAAATTTCAGAATCTGGTTTATTTCTCTTTCCAAGCGAGACGCCACTAAATACTGTCGCAAGTTATTCTCCCGATTTTGTCCTCCTCAATTGTGATAGCTCTGCAG
>JAAUYH010140345.1_pt1 | contig 11608 bp, 13 predicted proteins | sample 7278061 | NCBI WGS metagenome assembly JAAUYH01 (sample SAMN14350203, study PRJNA611818) | marine sediment metagenome | isolation source: surface marine sediment (0.6m) | place: French Polynesia: Moorea | collected 2018-08 | reverse complement strand
TGATCGCGCCGATCGCGATGGAAGACGGCCTGCGCTTCGCCATCCGCGAAGGCGGCCGCACCGTCGGCTCCGGCGTCGTCTCGAAAATCATCGAGTAAGCTTCAAAATTGTGAGGCCGACTCTGGCCCAGGTAAAATACAAGGCCCCGGGAGTGTTCCCGGGGCCTTTTTCTTGTCGGCTAGCCATCAAAGGTCTGGCGATGCATAGTGTGCAGGCAACGGCGGTCTTTGGATGGTACGGGCAATCGCCCGGCCAGGGCGGGGCATCCCCGTCTGATCGAATTGCTTGGACAATCAAGGCACGACCGTCGCTGGGTTTCACCCAGGACGGGTCGCGCAACGCAGGAGAGGCAAGGACCGTTCGTTGCGACACCCGGCCCGAAAATGACGCCGAAGCGCCTTGCCAAGACACTTGCCTATAGCCTGACCCGAGGGCATTGGACCCGCCCGGCATTGGAACATGCCTTGCGCCAACGGTTGCCCCGAACGCTTGATCGCCTTGCCCCCGACTTCGCTGTATTTCTGACGGATCACTTTTCGCAGTTCTATGCACCCACAGCCGGGGACGTCGGTCGCGCACTGAAAGATGCGCCAGGCTTCGACGTCCTTCTAAAGTACTGCCTCTGTCACGAGGTTTGGCCGGAACTGGACCAGCGTCCCCCGGAAATGGCAACATTACCGTTCTTTGAGAGCCTTGAGGTGCCGCAATTGGTCACCCCCGGCGATCTGGCCGACTGGCTTTGCCTGGATTTGCAAAGACTGGACTATTTCGCGGACCGTCAAAGCCGGTTCGAGGCCCATGGCGACGCGGCGGTGAACCACTATCGCTACATCCTTCGCAAGAAAGCAGGTGGTGGCATGCGGATCATAGAGGCGCCGAAGCAAATCCTGAAGTCGCTGCAACGCGCTATTCTTCGCGGCATTGTCGAGCGTATCCCGGATCACGGGAGTGCCTATGGGTTTGTTCCCGGTCGGAACTGCCTGGACGCCGCGCAACAGCATGTGGGCGAGCCGGTTGTGGTGCGTTTTGATCTGCAGGACTTCTTCCCGTCCATCCATGCGGGCCGCGTCTTGGGACTTTTCCGGTCCCTTGGCTATCCGCAGGCCGTGGCAAGCTATCTGATCGGGTTTTGTGTGACCCGAACGCCAGCCTGGGTGCTGGAACGCCTTCCTGTGACGGATCGGGCAGCTTATCGTGAAACGCATCTGCCGCAAGGTTCGCCGGTTTCGCCAGCGCTGGCGAACAAATTGGCCTTCGCGCTCGACCGACGCCTGTCGGCCCTGGCGCGGCGATCGGAAGCGACTTATACGCGGTACGCTGACGACCTGACTTTCTCTGGCGAGCGCAGAATTACAAAGATTCTCCTGCAGGCTGTACCAGAGATCGTGCGGGAAGAGGGCTTTCGTTTGAACCATGAAAAAACGCGTGTGATGCGCGCGACGTCACGCCAAACGGTTACCGGCGTCGTGGTGAACGACCGTATGAACGTATCGCGCCCGGCGTTTGATAGGCTGAAAGCCATCATCCACGCCTGTGGCAAGCCCGGTGATGCGCGTTTGCATGATGCGTCCTTTCGCGCGCAGCTCTTGGGTCAGATCGGGTGGATCGAGCAGGTGAACCCTCACCGGGGGCACAAACTTCGTTGCCTGCTGGAAGCGGCCTATGAACGTTCCCAGAAGAACGCTGCACGCTGAATTCCCCGAAATCGCCCTAAAATGGCACGTTTTGGCATAAATCCTTGACGATGTCATTTGGGGGCGCAATGTCTGGGGAGCATGCGGGATGCGTGCACTATCGGTCGCGCTTGCGGCCAGCTGCCTGGCGGTGCCGGCTTTTGCTCTGCCGCTGACATCAACGTCTGACGACACGCTTGCTCGGGTCTGCCTGTCACGTGCGGCAGCGCCTGTGCGTCTGATCGAAGTCTGCGATGGTGCCCTTGCGACCCCCGGGCTGACCCGCAGTGAGCAGGCGTCGCTGATCACGGCGCGTGCTGACGGGAACTTGTGGCTGGACCGCTTCGAACAATCCGAAGCGGACTATCGGGCCGCCATTTCACTCGATCCCCGGTCAATCGAAGCCTGGAACGGGCTAGGGTGGGCACTTTGGGAATTTGCGGGCGATGCCACTGCCTATGAAGCGTTCCAAACGTCCTTGTCCATTGGCGTCTCTGTTCAGGGGCTGAGCGGGATGGCAGCAACGGGTCGGCGGATGGGGCTTGTTGCCAACGACGCGTCGCGTGAGATGCTGCGCGCCGCGCTTGCCATCGACCCCGATTACATCTGGGCGGTGCGCGAACTGGCGTGGAGCTATCTGGACGACGGACATGCCAGCGAAGCGCAGGAGCAATTTCGATCAGCGCTCGAGATAGAACCCAAGGACATCAATGCCCGCTTCGGGCTTGGACGCGCGCATCTTGCGACTGGAGACGCGGAAGCTGCGCTGGGCGTCTTCAACGATGTCATGGCTGATGCCGCCGACTTCCCGACCCGCGTTTACCGCAGCATTGCGCTTCGCCAGTTGGATCGAAACGTCCAGGCGCTGCGCGAGGCCGACCGGCTGATCGCCAGCCACCCGGACCGGTCGTCAGGATACATTGAACGCGGTCATGCATTGATTGCGCTGGAGCGTCGCGATGAAGCGCTCGATACTTTTGCCCGCGCAGAACAGGCGCTCGGCCCAAACAACGCCGTGCTTTACTGGTACGCAGACACGCTGACGCTGGACAACCGGTTCAGGGAAGCCCTTGCCATCATCGAACGCGGCATTGCTCTTCCGGGTGCAGACCACACGGACCACCTGCTACACAGCTATATTGCCTTGGAACTGGGCGACCTTGCGCTGGCCCGTAAGGCCGCCGAAGCTTCGCTTGCCGCCGGCGTCGAGGACCCTTGGGCGCATTATTACATCGCCATAGCCCTGGTTCGCGGTGGCGACGCGCCAGAGGCGATCGAACGGTTCGAATTGGCACTCGCGGGCGGCCTGCCCGCCGAGCGTGTCGGCTCGTTTGCGACGGAATTGATCGATGCCGGAAAATACGTGGAAGCCGCGCAGTTGCGACTGAAATACTAGCGCAAACGGTTTCCGTCTTGATTTCGCCCGGCACCTGCCGTAACCGAAGGTCTGGCCTTAGGGGTGTAGCTCAGTTGGTAGAGCGACGGTCTCCAAAACCGTAGGTCGGGGGTTCGAGACCCTCCGCCCCTGCCAAGGCCAATCCATGGCATTTTTTCGAAATTCGACACAATTTTGCCGATTTTGGTGAATACCGTTCATATATCCGTAGAATTCGGAGATGAACGATGTTTCGTATGTTCAGCTTCCTGCCGCCGATCGGGTCTTATATCCTCGCGCTCGGCGTATTGGGCGGCACATACTTTATGCAAGCGGCCTTGATCGCCGAGAATCCTGACGCAGACGTGAACCGCATCTGGCTGGTGGGCGGCATTATCGCCTTCCTCTTGGGTTTTGGCGGCCTACAAAAAAGCATGGAACTCCGCAGTGAGGCGCAACAGCCGCGGGTTTCCAGCGCGGATGTCCTGCAGAAACTGACGCCCACGGAAACCGGCAACGCGGACGCGGAACTGGATGCGCCGCCGCCGTCGCTGCACGGTCCGGACGCCGACTCACCCCTTGGACGGGTCCGCGCGCGTTCGACACAGCCGCTGGAACAGCTTTAAGCCCATCGGTCAGGGTTGAAACGGGTCGCGTTAGCGCGTATCTGCGCCAAAACGCATGTCGCAGACAATCAGGACACCCATGGTCAACCCGCTTCAATTCATCCAGCAAGTGCGAGCCGAAGTCGCCAAGGTCGTTTGGCCAACCCGGCGCGAGGTCATGTTGACCAGCGTCATGGTGTTCTTCCTGGCTGTTCTGACCGCCGCCTTTTTCTGGCTGATTGACCGGGTGATCTTCTCCGGCCTCGAACTGGTGCTGACGTATTTCGGAACCTGATCCCTCTTGAACTCGGACGTTCGGGCAGGTATCACACACCAAAGTTGAGCGGCGTGCATTTGAAAGTGCACGCCCCTTTTAATTTCTGGCGGTCGTAATCCGCCGACTGCAAGAGAGGAACCCTTCCCATGGCGAAGCGCTGGTATTCGGTTAGCGTGCTGTCGAACTTCGAAAAGAAGGTCGCGGAACAAATTCGCCAGTCAGTCGAGGACGCCGGTCTGCAGGACCAGATCGAAGAAGTCCTGGTGCCGACCGAAGAAGTCATCGAAATTCGACGCGGCAAGAAGGTCACCGCCGAACGCCGCTTCATGCCGGGTTACGTGCTGGTCCGGATGGAGATGTCGGACGAAGGTTATCACCTGATCAATTCGATCAACCGCGTCACCGGGTTCCTCGGCCCGCAAGGCCGCCCGATGCCGATGCGCGACGCCGAAGTGAACGGCATCCTGAACCGCGTCGAAGAAGGCGAAACCGCGCCGAAGCTGATGATCAGCTTCGACGTGGGCGAACAGGTAAAGGTCAACGACGGCCCGTTCGAAGACTTCGACGGCACCGTCGAAGAGGTCGACGAGGAAAACCAGCGCCTGAAGGTGACGGTTTCGATCTTCGGCCGGGCGACACCGGTGGAACTCGAGTTCACTCAGGTCTCGAAGCAGACCTGAGGATTGACCGCCCTTCGGCGACGCCGGTCATCCGCGTTCAGTTGCCAGACGCGTGACCTTTCTACGCTAGTCGAGGGAGGTACTGCCGCCGCCACTACTATCACTACCACCATCGCAGCACTCGCTCGCGACAATTGCAGCCACGGCCAGTCCTGCTCCAATCAGAAGCGGATCAATCGGCTCTTCTTGCTGAGCGCAGGCAGTGACCGTTGCAGAAGCCAGGGCAAAGGTGACGATGGTCTTAATCTTACAAAGCACGGGTGTTCCCCCCTTTTGATCGTTTCATGTCACACACGCTGCGCGTGGGATGACGCCACCGATCCTAATTTTGTCGCTTGAACCGCTATTGCGATTTGTCAATTCAGCCAAACCTGCAAAAAGGTCCGGGCGCGAAGCGGATCTTTGTGTTCCAAGGGCATGGTCGGCTCATGTGCCGGTCCGGACGAAGACGTCGGGCGAAAGCGACCATCTCATCAATTCGACCAACCACGTCACCGGGTTTTCTTGCCGAACTTTCCTTCAGACGCCATACTCACCCGGTCTTTGAAGGGGCACACGATCATGCGCACTGTTCTTCGACTTGGACCGATCACGACCTTTGCCGTATTGCTGGCCGGTGCCTCGGACGCCGATGTCATGCAAGCCACAAGGAACGCAAAGGCGGGTGAGTTCGTAGCGACCGGAGAAGTGGCCTGCGCGCAAGAGGTGGGCGAGGAACTGGGAACCTGTTTGGCCAAGGTTGCGCGTGACGACACAGACGCCGCCGCTGTCGTGGTCACATTCCCGAATGGGTTTTCACGTACCTTGACCTTCGAGGGTGGCGCATTCCTCCGCGGCAACACCACCATGTCGGGCGTCGGCACGGATACCGAGTGGACCCTTGAAGACGGGCGCTACCGCGTGCGGGTGGACGACCAGCGGTTTGAGATCCCTCAAGCGCTGGTCGCCGAAGACTAGACCGCGCGAGCGACCCCGCGCGGCCCTTGCGATCAGCTTCCCGGTGTCAGCTTGAAGATCGCACCTTCATCGATGGCCGTGTAAAGGCTGCCGTCCGGCCCCATCACGACCGAGCGGAACCGCCCGGGGTCCATCGGAAGGGTCATCTCGGTCACGTCCTCGACATCGGTGTTGTCCTCGTTGAACTGGATCACGTCGATGCGCTGACCGATGGGCGTGCCGCCGAAGCCGATGCCCATGATGCCAACGACCATCGCGCCGTTCCAGTCACCCCAGGCGTCACCCTCCAGAAATGCCGCCGAAGATGTGCCCTGCGACCAGCCGTTGTTGTTCCAGATTGGCGCCATCGCGTCGGGATAGGTGTCGAAGTCGGTCATCGGCATCCAGGCCGCCCGTTCGAAGCGGTTCATGCCGTCTTCCTGGTTCGGGCTGTAGCCGCAATAGTCGTCCGGGCAGTCACCCCGTCCGGCCATGTTTGGCCGCGGGTCCCATCCGGCATTGCCGCCGTTTTCCAAGATCGTGATCTCGTCCGAATGCCACGGCCCGTGCTCGGCGGTGATCGCTTGCCCAGTTTCGGGATGGAAAGCAATTCCCTGTACGTTCCGGTGACCGAAGGTATATGTTCGCTTGTCGAACCCATCGGGCGGCTTGTTGTCGGGATGCGCGTTCCCATCCGTGTCGATCCGAATGACTTTCGAACCCATCATCGTCGGGCTCTGTGGCACTTGGCCGTTATGGGTGTCTCCCGTCGTCAGCCAAAGCGCGCCCTCTGGTCCGAACCGCACGCGCCCGCCATTATGCGCACCGGGGCCGCCAAACGGGTGATTGGACGCGGCCATCTTGTAGGGCACGTCGTCGATGATATCGGTCCTGTCCGAGACAGCCGTGAAGTCGTCGTTCAAAGTAAACCGCATCAGCCGGTTGGTGTGCGGGTCCGACATATTCGACGTTGAATAGACATAGATCCGCCGGTTGTTCGCGAAGTCCGGATCAAAGGCGACGCCCATCATCCCGGCCTGACCTTCGCAGAACAGGTCTGCACCGTTGGAGGCGTAACCGGCCGTATCGCCAACGCCGTAAAGCTTGTTGACGGTGCCGTCCGGCAGGCGGACCGACAGCCCGTCGCACTTCTCGGTGAAAAGCATCGTGCCGTCATCCAGAAACGCCATGTCCCAGGGGCTGTTCAGCCCATCGAGCACGATCTCGCTGGTAAGGCTGGTGGTGTTCATACCACTTTGGGCAAAGGCAGGTGCTGCCATGAAGGCAGCTCCACTCAGAAGGGTCGCGGCGACTGAAAAAGCCGAAAAAGACACAGAATGAACCATGGTATTTCCTCCCTTGAGTATTGAAGTCGGCCCGCCGGACGGCACCTTCAGGGGCTCTGGAAGATTGGCGTGACCTAGGATCAGGCTAGGCCTCGGTTTCCCTTGGGTCAACGATTCTGCTCTGGGGCGAAGCATGAAAATGTGACTGCTCCCATAAGCGACAGGTTCAGCGCCCGCGCGTGTTGTCTCAAACCTCTTGAAATGTCGGCTTGGGGGGTGTACCTCCCGCCAGTCCCCATCGCTGGGGATCACTTGTGGGAGGCGAGGGCGTCGCGACGTCCGGACCGGACCACATCAACCATATTCGTCGATGCGCGCATCGACGGAGTTGAGAAAGGAGGCCGAAATGGCCAAGAAAGTTGCTGGCACCATGAAGCTTCAGGTGCCTGCCGGACAAGCGAACCCATCCCCGCCGGTCGGCCCGGCCCTGGGTCAGCGCGGCATCAACATCATGGAATTCTGCAAGGCGTTCAACGCCAAGACGCAGGACATGGAACCGGGCGCACCCTGCCCGACGATCATCACCTACTATCAGGACAAGTCCTTCTCGATGGACATCAAGACGCCGCCTGCGTCCTACTTCCTGAAAAAAGCCGCCAAACTGAAATCCGGCGCCAATAACCCGTCGCGCGAGACGGTTGGCTCGGTCACCACGGCCCAGCTGCGCGAAATCGCGGAAGCCAAGATGAAGGACCTGAGCGCGAACGACGTCGATCAGGCAATGAAGATCATCCTTGGCTCGGCCAAGTCGATGGGCATCGAGGTGAAAGGGTAAGTCATGGCAAAGCTTGGAAAGCGTACCAGAACGGCCCGCGAGGCCTTTGCTGGCAAGGAAGAGGTGACGGTCGAAGAAGCCGTTTCGTTGGTCAAATCCCACGCGACAGCGAAGTTCGACGAAACCGTCGAGATCGCGATGAACCTGGGTGTGGACACGCGCCACGCCGATCAGATGGTGCGAGGCACCGTCGATCTGCCGAACGGCACCGGCAAGTCCGTGCGCGTGGCAGTCTTTGCTCGCGGCGCGAAGGCGGATGAAGCCAAGGAAGCGGGCGCCGATATCGTGGGCGCCGAAGACCTGATGGAAACCGTCCAAGGCGGCACGATCGAGTTCGACCGTTGCATCGCCACACCGGACATGATGCCGATCGTCGGTCGTCTGGGTAAGGTTCTGGGCCCCCGGAACCTGATGCCGAACCCGAAGGTCGGCACGGTGACGATGGACGTCAAGGAAGCCGTTCAGTCGGCCAAGGGCGGTCAGGTGCAGTTCAAGGCCGAGAAGGGCGGCGTCGTCCATGCCGGTGTCGGCAAAGCCTCGTTCGACGAAGCAAAGCTGGTCGAGAACGTGCGCGCCTTCGTCGACGCGGTCTCGAAGGCCAAGCCGACCGGGGCGAAGGGCACCTACATGCAGAAAGTGGCTTTGTCTTCGACCATGGGTCCGGGCATCACCATCGACGTTTCCAACGCCACCGGCAACTGAGCGCCTGCAAAGAATTGAACGGGGCGGTCCTTTGGGGCCGCCCTTTTTCGTTGTAGCCTGTGCCTCATGCGCGCGTTTTTGCTTTTGCCCTTTCTGACGTTTGGATGTGCCGATGAAACCATCTCTGGGTATGCTGACCCGGAGGCGGTCTACCGGCTGGTTGAGTCGGATGGCGAAGCCTTTCCGGCCACCGCGACAATTGCCTTTCCCGAGCCCGGGCGCGCCCAAGGGACCGGCCCGTGCAATGCCTGGAGCGCGGCGCAGACAGCGCCGTATCCGTGGATCGAGCTTGGGCCCATTGCCGCGACACGACGCGCTTGCCCGGACCTTGAAGCAGAGAATCTATTCTTCGAACGCTTGGCCAAGGTGAGTTTGGCGGAAGTAACCGGGACGGTCCTGATCCTGACGGACGAGGACGGTCGCGAGCTTGTGTTCGAAGCGCAGTAGCGCGCCGTCTTAGCTTCGGCTCAACAGGTCGATCAGCCGTTGCCGCGCCTGCGGAAGCGGTTTCGTGCCAAGCGAGGGTGCCAGACGCGTCATCAGGAAATGCCCCGTCACTCGAAGGCCGCTCATGATGTCCGTCGTTTCGCTGCTTTCGCCCGTGAGTGCCGGTGACAACGGCAGCAGCTTCTCTTTCCACGCACCGGCACTTGCCTCGGTGACCGCGCGGCCCGACTTTGGCGAGATGTACCTAAGGTTCTCGGTCGCTCCGCTGATCGCACAGCTACTCAGATCAAGTCCGAATCCAAGTTCGTCGAGCAACGAAAGCTCCCACCGCAAATAGGCCAACGGCCAAAAGTCACCGTCCATCATGTCAAGGACTGTCATCGTTTGACCGTATAGCCGCGCGTGCGGTTCGCGCTCTGGCAAGGCAAACGAGAGGAGCGAGCTGAGGGCATTCAGACCAGCGAGCGTCTTGCGATCCGCCATAAGATGCGCCCGCGACAAAAGCGGTTCTGCCGTGAAGGTGCCCAGGTGGTCTTCGAGCCGCGCGCGCCAGGTGACATCCACTTGGCTGCCGGGTTGCAGCGTTGCCGCCATCTTGCGCGATGCGCCACCGCGAACGATGCCGGCGTGACGTCCTTTTTCTTCGGTGAATACCTCGATGATCGCGGCGGTTTCGCCATGCGGCCGTACCGTCAGCAAAAGCCCTTCGGCGCGCCACTCCATCAGGCAGCTTGCGCGGCTTTGGCGCCTTTGTCGGTCAGTCCGTAGATGCCCTTTTCGACCCGTTCGAACCATCCATAATGGTTGTCAGCCATCAGGCGTGTCGCTTTTTCGACCCCGGTTTCCTTTGCCACCACGGCCCCCTTTGTCGGACCGGCGTTGGCCAGATGCGCCGCACAGCGCAGCGCGTCCTGACGATAGGCCGTGACCAATCCCTGGCGCGTGGCACCGCCGCTGTTCGGATCCCCCTCGCGCTTGGCGAACTCGCGCAAGAGCACGGCCTTGCGCGGTTTCGATTTGCGGGGATTGTAGGGCGCCGGGTCGCAATGAACCTCGACATGGGCGTCCTTCAAACGCACCGTGATCAAGCCCAAACCCAGCCTGCGACAGAGCGTCTTCATCTGTTTCAGCGCTGTCAGATACCGTCGCCCCTTGCCGCGCGGTGCGGCTAAGTACACCGTATCGGTAATTGCCTGACGCGCGACGGCTTGATGCACAAGCGACAGGGAAAAGCCTGTCTTCAACTCCACGATGACCGGGTCCTCCGCGCCGCGACATGCCACGACATCCACCGGGCCAATCTCGGCCTTGACGGTATAGCCCTGGCCTTCAAGAAAGGCCTTTACGGGCGGGTAAAGCTCGGTTTCCTGCATGTGCGTTTTCGCCTCTTGGGGCGGAATCCTAAGCCCGGCACGGGCCGGGTGACAAGGGCCTTGCAAGCCGCTATGAGGGCCGCAAATTGGCAATGAGTGAGACGTCCTCCCATGACTATCAAAGTTTTCGGTCACAAATCCCCCGACACAGACTCAACTGGATCGCCGATCATCTGGGCTTGGTATCTGAGTGAGTGCTGCAGCACGCCCGCCGAGCCGCGTGTTTTGGGCGAGCCGAACACGGAAGCGACGTTCATGCTGAACCGCTGGGGTTTTGATCGTCCCGAGTTTCTGGAAGACGTCGGCGCGGACGATACCTGCGTCATTGTGGATACAAACAACGTCGCCGAGCTTCCGGATGGGATCAATGACGCCAATGTGACTGCAGTGATCGACCACCACCTGCTGGCGGGTGGGTTGAAAACGAAGGCGCCGATCAATATCACCATTCGCCCTGTCGCCTGTACGGCCACCATCATGAACGACCTGATGGGCGAGGATGCCGAAAAGATGCCGGATGCAATCAAGGGCGCGATGCTGTCCTGCATTCTGTCGGACACCCTGGAGTTCCGCTCGCCCACCACGACGGACGTCGATCGTCAGTTGGCGGAAAAGTTGGCGTCCGAGCTGCGGTTGTCCATCCCGGACTATGCCGCCGATATGTTTGCCGCCAAATCTGACGTATCGTCCTTCTCGGACGCCGAGCTTTTGCGGATGGACAGCAAGGCCTACGAAGTCGACGGCAAGAAATTCCGCGTCTCGGTTCTGGAAACCACGTCACCGTCGGCGGTTCTGTCGCGCAAATCGGGCATCATGGATGACATGGGCCCGGTTGCCGAAGAAGACGGGGTGGATCAGGTGCTGTTCTTCCTTGTCGACATCCTGAACGAGGAGGCCATCCTGTTCGTGCCGAATGATTTCGTGAAGGACGTTGCCGAAAAGAGCTTCGGCGTGACTGTCGAGGGCGACATGGTTGGTTTGCCGGGTGTTGTGAGCCGCAAGAAGCAGATCATTCCGGCGCTGAAGGTCTGATGCAGATCATCGAGGCCCTCTCCGATATTTCGGACCGCTACGACGCCGTTTTCTGCGACCTTTGGGGCTGCCTGCACAATGGGATCACGGCTTTTCCGGAAGCCGTCGAGGCGCTGCGGGCGTTTCGCGCCAAGGGCGGCAAAGTCGTTTTGCTGACCAATGCGCCGCGGCCGCGGGCAGATGTGGCCAAGCAGTTGGTGGGGTTCAACGTACCCGACGATTGTTGGGACACGATTGCCACCAGTGGTGACAGCGCGCGCGCCGCGATGTTTCGGGGCGTCATCGGCGAGAAGGTCTGGTTCATGGGATTTTCGTCCGATCAAGCCTTCTTCGAGCCGCTGAAAGTGATCGAGAACCCGGTCACCGTTGAACAGGTGCCGCTTGAAG
>JAAUYH010087216.1_pt1 | contig 11608 bp, 6 predicted proteins | sample 7278061 | NCBI WGS metagenome assembly JAAUYH01 (sample SAMN14350203, study PRJNA611818) | marine sediment metagenome | isolation source: surface marine sediment (0.6m) | place: French Polynesia: Moorea | collected 2018-08 | reverse complement strand
CACAAACTGGGTCAGGTCAGTTGCAGGAGAATCTGACCCCTAACACAAACTGGGTCAGGTCAGATGCTCTGGAGAATCTGACCCCTAACACAAACTGGGTCGGGTCAGATTCTCTACTGCACATAAAATGATGACACTAGTAGTAATAGAAGTTGCAGGGTAAGCCTAGAATTGCGTCACGTTGGGCGTCTCCACAATGTGACACTTTTATGACCTTGTGGGATCAGAGTTTTTGGATAAGACAATGATCAATAGCTAACAGACTATTTACACAATGTTTACATTGAGCGCACCCTTACCCCCATGTCATACTGCATGTCCAATGTGGGTGAAGAGATATCATGTGAATGCTGATTTGCCATAGATGACTGAGTCTGTTCTGCTTATTGTTATCAGTTGACATTCCCTATACCTCTTCCCTTAACCCAGTAAGATGCCCACTTTGGTAAGGAGGGACTGATAGGGGATTCAGAAAATGTTTTATTTTATTATTTATCATAAATAAAATGACACGCTTGGCTTATGTGATGTAATGATTTGAAGTGAGGGTCTTAAAGGGGTTTTGGAATAATGATAAGCTATAGGTAATAATCCCTAAATGTCCCTCTGATAGGTATATAAGCAGGGAGAGGTGATCAACTGTGATCATTCAGAGAGTTTGCAGCAGTAGTTGGTGATTTATGTGATTGACGACCTTGCTGTGAGGGCATCTGTGTATCAACGTGACATCAGCGTATTCAGTGAAAGGGCATCTCCTGTTCCCTAGACTATAGGTCATTTGAGTCTGCGCAGTGGAGTGTTTTGTGGCAATCATCGATTGATAGATAAATCAAGGTAAGGTGTGAAAGATTGGGTTCTCATTTTGTGAAGTTCACCATGTTTAAGTGTACTCAAAACTGTAGGTTTTCATGGGAACATCATGCACAATTCATGTTCGAAATTTGGACTGGTATGTCTTTCAGTTTTCTTAACCAACCTTGGTATAACTCTGATATGTTGGAGGAAATTCTTTGTTTTGGTAAATGTTCATGCATTAGCTTCTCATCATTGCAATTAGCAAGTTTTTGTCAGAACAAACAGTCAATCAAACGTTTGTTACAGTTAGGTTGTAATACTACAGTTTTCAAATTTCAAAGACTTGATCTTTCGCCTGCAGAAGTTGAAGATAGGACCTTGTGTGCGGAAAATTGTCACTCAGATCAAGAAATAGTTTTGTCGCAAATTATTTATTTCCAACATATTCTAGAGGGAACACCATGCATTATTTCTTTACTGTATAAAAGATTTGATCATGACAACAATAGCGAAAATACTGCAGAATGTTTAGATCTTCTATTGAACTCCTATGATGTTTCCATGAAATGCTTTCCAGACTTTGCAGTGATGAAACAAAAATGTATATGCAATGCTTTTATTCAGGGATTAGTTGCATATAAGCTTGTGCCTTCCATATACATGCTGCTTTCAAGAAAGTGTAGTCTCCCAAAGTTTAGTTTCATTATTGGTGATGACCAAATAGCTTGTGATACACTTTATTCTGAACTTGAACATAGTGCAATATATGTGGCCGTTTTTTACGATTCTATCCGACAGAAATATTGCCTGGAATTGAGGTATGATTATGCTCATCAAATAGCTTTATTCAGACCACTGTTTGCTGAAGTTGATACAGATTTAGAGACTCTTTTAGGCAAATCAAATGTTCAAAGCATCTTACAGATGCTTTCTGTTCTATATCCAACTCCAAAATTTGAAGTAAGGAACGCACATGGAGCACAAATTTTGAAACAACTTTCAAACTTGCATGCATATTTTAGACAGATGAAAACTTTGAGTGAACTCACAAAGTGTGTGATAAACCAATCTATAGTAGCACCTTACTCCACAAATGTTATGACACTCAGTTTACCATTGCTAATCAAAGACCATGTCGCTTTGAAATAGTGAGTTTATGACATCAGATTAGCAAGAATATAACTCAAGTCATTTTTTTGTTTTTGACTATTGTTGTTTGCATTGAATGCATTAACTAGTTTCATGATAAGCATGATAAGGATATTCTCATTATGTATTTAGTTATCTTATCAACCTGCTGGTCTAGTTGTATAGGTATATAGGTTCACATTCATTTGACTGCAGCAAACTAAATATATAGTATATGGATGTGAAACAGTATAACTGAAGATATTATCACAATTATTTATGTTTCAAACTTGTTATATTTTAGGTATCTTCATGTTTGCAATGCCCTTCCTTGAGTTCCTTTTGATGAAGGTCTGATCTTGGTGATGTGACTATGGATTCCGCTTTAGGCAACCAACAATCAACCCAAAACCCAGATTCTCAAGCTGCTGTGACTAACAACACACCAAACCCTCAAAATGGGAGTTCCTTTGTGTGCAATGAGTGTGAAAAAACATTCAAGAACCGTGTTTCATTGAGGACCCATAAATACCACTCACACAGAGATGAATTTCACACTTGTCCAGTGAGTAGTAAATTTGAAAATATATTTTCCTCACTTATATCACAGAAATGAATTAGCATTAGAACCTAGTCTTTTGTCTAGCAGTCTCCACAGATAATGAGGTTTTGTGAGTGAGTGGAGCACAGTGTATTTCAACCTGTAAACGATAGAAATATATGCTCAAACCCCTAATTTAGAAATTAAGAAATAAAGTGCAATGTTTTTTCTTGCAGTTCGCCAGTTGTGGAAAGAAGTTTAAACGTAAATATGACCTCAACAGGCATACAGAAAAAGTTAGCCACAAGAAAATGAAAGTAAGTGATAACTTATACTAGTACTCATTCTTTTATTGACTAAATATGTTTAAGCTGTGATAGGAGGCGGTCCCAGGCAAATAAAAGTTATCAAGTAGCATTATCTTTTCTTTTATTATTAAATCTTATGCTTCATTTAGTAATTTTTATTTTACAGTTAAGCAATCCTTTTGAGACGCCACAACAACCTACTACAGCATTGCAGTCACTGACTAAACAGTCTAGTGCTCCTGCAATGAAACAGAGACTTCAATATGGACCTCCTGTAACAGTATCTCCAGATCAACAGATTCATCCAGCTATGCCCCAAAATGCCTCAACAGCTGCTTCGCATCAGCAACAGCCACCATCTTCCATTGCTCCTAGTGATGCAGCGCCCTCTAGTGAGAAAAGTCCTTCGTCTACATCAGGATTAGCATCTTTTGCCCGTGACAACCCAGAGGGGATAAGAGTGAGTTTAACCATTGCAGTTATTTTACATTAAATACATACTTGGTGTATAATAAAACATAAACACTGAAATATTCTCAAACATAGGACAGAACTATATTTCAGTTTTTGTTGCAGATATAACCAGTGTAAAAAACACAGTATAGTTTATCATAGAAAATAAAAGCATAAATGTTAGCTTCCTATGAACTGCTGCTGATATATGTTTATAACCAGAAAAAAATATGTTATAAATCTTGTATTTTCAAAACTGCGTATGTTCTGCATTTTGTTAAAGTTTTAGGTGCAATCTTCAAGTCTTTTCATGGTAAAATTTCATGAAACATTTCATTTTTATGAATGATTTTTTATTTTCAGATCCCTTCATTACCAGTTGGTGAAGAAATGAGACGTTTTGGGGTTGAGATCAGTGAGCTGTTGAAGAAACATCATCCTGTTATTAACCGTGATCATATGATTGGAAGTCTCAAGGCAGAATACAACTTCAGGGTTGAACAAAACTTCTTATCAACTCAACAGATTACAGAACAGACGGATTTTATTTTCAAGAATCAAAAGTCTGCGTTCAAAATAAACTGTAGTTTTGGATTCATTTTACGAAACATAGAAACCCAAAGACTGAGGTATTACTATGCTCATGAGAATGATCAGGGTTTTGATCTACCTGTCACTGTGACTACCACTTATGACCTTCCTGGTTTGGTGAAGAGAATCGCAAATATTGACCTTATACATCACGTCACCAAGAACAGACCTTCAACAAAATGGGTGGTTTTTAAGCTTTGTAACATTAGATACACAGTTTACAAACTGAACTTTACTTTAGGAGCTGGAAAATTCCCTGCTTTCATCAAGAATAGCAAATGTGTAGAAACATTGGATTATAACAAGTCAACTGGAGCACCACTACCTGATGACGGCACATGCATGTTTCGCTGTCTTGCTAGACATTTTATGGGTACTGCAACCACGAATATACGAAATTTCAACTGTCATGTGCAGTGGTTTTTTAATAGGTGGTTGACTGCTGAAAATATGACAAGGAAAGAGTTCACTGGAGTGAATTTACATGAGATACATAAACTCGAGGAGATGTTTGATGTTGGCATTCATATTTTCGAAAGTGATGCAGAAATGAATTTATCCTCTATTCATAAGCCAATGAAAAAAAGAACAAACGTTATGTATTTGATGTCATGGGAACATCATTTGTGTTATATTTCAAACTTTCAGCAGTTGAAGCAAAATTACAAATGTAGATCATGCAGCAAATTGTTCAAAAGGTATTGGCTGTTGAAAAGACATGAAACATCATGCACAACCACACAAGCTTTGGTGTTTCCAGGAAAATACTACAAACCAGCAAGCACAATATTTGAACGGCTAGAAACAGTTGGAGTTAATGTAGCAAAGGCAGACAGATTTTTCAAACATTTTGCAGTGTTTGATTTTGAATCAATTTTGGAAAAGATTGTAGTTACTGAACTTTCACCCACAAATTTTACTGCTGAACACCATCCTATCAGTGTGTGTGTTACCTCAAATTGTGTGTATGTTGAAGGGATTGATTTTGTGTGTAATTATGACACTGACAAACTGATAAAAGGATTTATTGACAGTCTTGAAAACATTCAAACTTGTGTGAGCAAAATGTATACTGCAAAGTTTAGAAAGATATTTGAGTTTCTAGACAGAGAGATAGAGAACTGTAGTGACATTTTGGGAGAAACAGATACAGATGACGAAACTGCCAGAGAAATGTTTAACTGTGAAACACTCCTTGAAGATGAAATAGATGTACCAATATGTGATGATTTTAATGAGAAAATCAAACAAAGAAACACATTTAGAAAATTTCTCCAAAGAATGTGTAGTATAGAAAGTAGTGACTCATCAGATGATGAAGCTGAAACTGAACCTGGTAGTCAGATGAACCCAGCAAGTGTGACTTTCCCAACAAGGCGTATCACCAATATGAATGAAAGGGTAACCAAACTTTACAGAGATAAATTGATGAGTTTGGAAAGAGATTTGCATGCATATTGCAACGAACTCCCTGTGCTTGCTTTTAACTCCCAAAAGTACGACCTCTGCATCATCAAGGACAAACTTGCAAAACATCTTGATTTACCAAAAACCCAAAAGTTTGTAGCAAAGAGAAATTCAGCTTATTCCTGCATTTCAACCTCAAAGTACAAATTCCTTGATGTTTCCAACTTTCTAGCTCCTGGATACTCCTATAGTGAGTTCTTGAAAGCCTATGATGTTGATGTAGGCAAGTCTTATTTTTGCTATGAGTTTTTTGATGATCCAGCAAAACTTGAACTCACTGAACTTCCAGAATACAAACATTTCTACTCAGAGCTCAAAGAGTGTAATGTGCTTGAGGAGGAGTATAGTCAGTTCACAAAGCTTAAGGAGCAGATGAAAAGTGAAGAGAAAGCAATGAAAGCAATGAAATTAACAGTTCCTCCTAAAACTGGTCCTGAAAAATACGCTGAACTTCAGCAAATTTGGAAAGACAAAAACATGAAGACATTCAAAGACTACTTGGAGTACTATAACGCCGCAGATGTCAGGGGGTTCATAATAGCCGTAGAAAAGATGCTTGAGTTCTATTTTGACTTAGAAATTGACTTACTCAAGACTTGCCAATCAAGTCCGGGCGCGGCCAGAACTTTGATGTTCAAGGACTTGAACCAAACATATTTCAGTCTCTTTAGTAAGAAAAATGCAGATCTCTACCATATCCTAAAATCGAACTGCACAGGTGGTCCAAGCATTGTCTATCATCGTTTTCATGAAGCTGGAAAAACTGAAATCAAAAATTCCAGAAAATTGTGCCAGAAAATTCTTGGCTGGGATTGCAATGCTTTATACCTGTATTGCATTAGTCAAATCATGCCCAGTGGGTATATGATTAGAAGGAGAGCTGAAAACAATTTCAGAGCTGAAAAGGATGAAAAATATCTAGCTATGTTTCATTGGATGGACTATGTAGCAATGAAAAAGAATCTGAAAATTGTTCATTCTTTGAATAATGGTGGAAAGGAAGTGTTTGTTCCTCCTTATAGACTTGATGGTTTTACTGCAGCCCAAAACGGCCTGAAACCTGTCGCTTATGAATTTGCAGGCTGTTTTTTTCATGGTCACGAGCCTGAAACCTGCCCTATTACTGCAAAAATTACTGACCAAAATTGGCTTGCAAGTCAGAAATCAAAACTTGAAGCTTTGAGAACAAAACAAGAGTATCTTGAAAAAAATGGATACCAATTTGTACTCAAATGGGAATGTTCATATAGACAAATGTTGAAAACCAATCCTGAACTAAGATCATTTGTGAGTCAACAGTATGATAACAGATATATGAAACATAGAACAGAAATGACTCAAGATGAGATTCTTCAAGCAGTTCAGACAGAAAGCTTTTTTGGATGTTGTGAGGTTGACTTGCATGTACCAGAGAATCTTTGTGAGTATTTTGGAGAGATGTCACCTATTTTCTGCACCACAGAGGTTGAGTTTGATAGTATAGGTGAGCATATGCAAAATTTTGCAAAATCAAGGAACATTTCTACAAATCCCAGAAAACTACTGATAGGAGGAATGAAGGCTGAAAAGATATTGCTAGCTACTCCCCTCCTGAAGTGGTATATCGATCATGGTCTGAAGGTCACGAAGGTATACCAAACTCTAGAGTTTGAAAATAATAACAAATGCTTTGAGAAACTGTGTAATAAAATTACCCATGCAAGGAGAGAGGGTGACAAACATCAAAACAAGAAAATCATTGCTGATAGCATGAAGTTGATTGGTAACTCGTTATTTGGGGGCTCGTTGCTTGATCGTTCACGTTATAAACAGTTTAAATATGTGAAATCCAAGACTTCTGCTCAAAACTTTGTGAATGACCCAAAATTTGTTAATTTGGAAGAATTGGATGCAGAAATTTTCGAATTTGAAATGCAGAAAAAGAGAATTCTCCAAGATGTTCCAGTTCAGATTGGCTACTTCATCCTGCAATATGCAAAACTCTTCATGCTCCAGTTTTTTTATGATTTTCTAACAGTGTTTTTCAAACCAACAGACTACTGTCTGATGTCAATGGACACAGACAGTTTTTATGTAGCTTTTGCAAGTGAAAACCCCTTTGATCTTGTTGATGTGAGTCTTAGAATGAGATTGTGCACAGAATGGGAACGCTGGTTTCCCAGAGAATATTGTTCAAAACATAAATCTGATTTCATAGCTAGCATAATGAAAGGTGATCGTAGAGAATTTAAAAGTTGTGAAAAATGTGTTGAATGTTTCAAGTATGACTCAAGGCAACCTGGGTTGTTCAAGGTTGAGTTTGAAGGCACCAAAATGATTTGTTTGTGCTCTAAGATGTACTGTATTGATAACCAAAATGTGCAAAATTCAACAAAGCTGAGTTGTAAAGGGGTGAACAAAAGAAGAGTGAAAGATCCAGTCAATCTATTTGAGCAAGTAATAGAAACCAAACAAACAATGTCAGCATGTAACAAAGGGTTTATTTCTAGAGACAATAAGGTGTTTACATATGACCAGACCAGGGCCTCTTTCACATATTTCTACCCGAAGAGGAAAGTTTTGGATGATGGGGTGACCACCACATATCTTGATATAACGTTAAAACCATTAGTGCACTCCAGTGTGTAATTTGTACTATTTATGATAATAGTTTCCAGGTGAAATAAAGAAACTATAATATGATGTATATATTACATAATAAGGTTGAAAAATCACATTACAATGAAAATATATTGTATTATATATTTACAAGATATCATGGGTATATTTTCATAATAAAACATTGAATATAAACTATAACCTGTTGTCAGTATTTCTTCTTATTATATTACATTATTCTACTGTTAGACTAGATAAAATCAAAATACTTATATTTAATATCAAACATTTTAATAACACATGACCATAGACAGAAAATATTAGTTTGCTGCCGTGCAGCATGACATTTCAGGATTATGTTTTTAATGATAATACGCATGCCACCACCAGTAGGATTAGATTATTAATGAACATGGACAACTTGCTATTACAGTGAGTTTGCATGTGACTACAAATAATTGATTTGGTTAACAGCATACAAGTAGTTCTCACAAAATTAAAATCATTACATATAGACTAAGAATATACAATGAAATATGTGTAAATTTCTACAAAAATATGCTAGCTACTGCAATCATTTCAGTGAATGATTTCTACACTCCTTGTTTTATCTATTCTTATTTCTGAGTCATATTGTGCATAGAATATCACATTGATAGATGTCTCCAGAGGTTCATCGAATATTATCTCACATCTGACATTTCCTGAACGAGACAGGGCTTTAACATTTGTTGGATCATTACTTGCCATTTGATCTAAATCATAACACATCATTGTATAACCTGATGAGTACTCAAGTCGGGAGATGTCATTACTGGTTCCTTTTGACATTGCCTTAAAGTTTTGCAAACTTAAGAACCCTGGTAAAAAGGTTCCTTCAGCTTTTTCAGTACTGAACTTAGTTGTAAGTGGTTTAGTTGACGGAGTGTTCTCTCCATTGACTTGAAGACTGATATAATTGGTTCTAAAATGCTTAAAATTAAAGGGGTTCCTGGAATACGAACCTGCCACAGATTGAGCTTCAACCATAGCCAGGACTATCTGATTAGGCACCTGCGCTAAAAAGACATCATCAGCTGAGAAACTGTAGGATCCGGCACTTACTACATATCTTTTTATCTCTGATCTTTTGAAAGGGTAGATAGCAGGGTGATCAGCGGCTAAGACTCTTGCGTGAGCTATCAATATGTGTGGAGATACATATACATGACACACATTTAATGTAGCATTTAGTATCTTTGTTCTGAATCTCTTGCCAGGACTCCCACACATTAAGTGAAATTCTGGACTACTCTGCCACAGAACAAACTTTAAATCTACATTGTTCAGCATGAACCTTGACAACTGAGAAATATCAGTGTACAAGGGTCCCTCCAGCTCTAAAACTCTACTCTCCTTTATGTATTCTGCTCTCTGTTTCAACCCAAAGTTCTGGCCTAAGTAAGCATCAGGATCGTCCATTCCAAATGCCGCATCTTTGTAATATAGCTGACTTTGTAAGTTTGAGGACTTATTTGAAAGGTTCTCTCCTAGAAGGACGTCTATCATTGCTTTGTAAGCATAATTGTTATTGCTTCCTCCAATCAATTTGTCCTGTAGATATACATCAACCTGTTGAAACAAACTGGAATGAAACAGGTTGACTGGGCCTACATCTGAAAGCAAATTAAAATAATAAGTTTTCTGTAAATTACCTGAAAATCTCATTTAGAACAGCTCTGGTTATAGGTTAGGGTAGACAGCTAACAAAAGCAAAAGTGATTTCTCACATTACATTCAGTCTCTCAACGTGTATACACTGTAAATAGTAATTACTGTTATATTACACCAAAAGTTGCAGGCAGCATAGTTGCCTGCAACACTTGCTGTAGTTTGACAGCAACTAGGTTTGGTGTACAATAACAAGTGGAGTCATTCTAAAGCAACATCTCCTGTTTTGTCATCTACAGCAAGATGACCTATGATATAACAGCAAGATGTCCTGTAAATCTACAATTACTTTTTAGTAAGGAGTCTACTTACTTCCTTCTGATTTTATTTCCAATCCAGGAGGCATTTTTGGTAGAACTGTACCATCTTCCTTTAACACCTGAACTTGCAGATTTAAAGTTGTTCTTGAGAGATCTATATAAGCTGAACTATTGTTGTTGACCACAAACTCCAGCCCTCTTTCCATTTGAGTAACAGGTTTATAAGGAATCCATCTTGTTTTTTGCACCCCAGAGTCTATCATGGATGGTTTAAACAAACTCAGTTCAGATGTATAGCCAAATTCCATGTAATCATCAGAGTCACCCATTATGAAAATATATCCTTTTGTTTTGGTTTCCTCTTTTTCTGGGGTTGAGTCTTAACAGATGACTGGTTTCTTTTTCTTTTCCTAGATTTCTGGAGCTCTTCAACACCTTCGATGACAGTTATTTCTGGAGGAATGATAGAATTATCTTTAGGTGATTTTTTCACAGCTTCTTTTGCTTGATCAATATTCTGTGAAACTGGTGATACTAGTTTCACTGCTGCATCAGTTTTCTTGTTGGTGTCTTTTTTTGCTCTCACTACCACTAAATTATTTTTTGAATATGATAATGGATCTTTGCCAGCTGCCTGTTTCATGAAATGTTTGACAAACGGCTCATAGTTGAGAGAAAGCAAGTCATTTACTTCCATCCTAAAATATATCATGAAAAATGAACATATTTTATTCTACTAATTTGTTTAATTCAGTATTTACTTCACTAGCTTTCACCCAAGAATTGAAGTCTTTTGAATAATTTTCCCATTTAACTAGCAAATATTTCTCACCCTTCACAAATTTACTGTTTAAGACTTTTTCTATTTTGTACTCAGTTTCATCAGTGATTTCAACTTTTTGAATTTCTTCATTCTGGAAACGCCCGTCAAGTTGTTTATTGTGATAATCTTTCACAATGTAATACTGAATATTCTGTTTTGTATATCTCTCAGAGATAAAGAACACTTCCGTAGTCCATCTTTGGGAATATTCTCTTTGAAACACATACTTTGAAAATGCTAATTTCACAGCATCACCTAACTGATATTTGTAAATAGTGGCAGGGGTTTTGAGTTTTGCAGGCTTTTCTTTCATTATTTTCTTTTCAGATTTTGGTGAAAATTCAAACATTCTTTCCCATATTTGAACTTCTTTGTCTTTACTAGCTTCTGCTGGACGCATCCCTATTGTTCTGTGATATGAATTATTATATGCTTCAGTAATTTTAGGCAACAAATCAACCCATTCATGAGAATTTCTTGCTTGCATTGCTTTCATCAAACGTGATTTAAGAGTTTTCAGTCCACGTTCTGCTAGATTTGCCTTAGTCACATTTTGTGATACAAAATGAGAAATTCCATATTTTTCATACATTTTCGCCATAATTTTCGCTGAAAATTCCATACCTTTATCACTGCGAATTCGTTCTGGAGGGTCATAGTTAGTGAAAATATCCTCAAATGCTTTTGCAACTTCTGTCGGTTGTTTTGATTTTAATGGTCTGGTGTGAATAAATTTTGAAAAACAATCAATTGCAACCAGAAAATATTTGTAAGATTTGTTATATTTAGCTCTTGAAATTAAGCTAGCTAAATCCACGTCCCATTGATAGTTTATGCTACTTGTGATTACTGCTGATTTTGAAAATCTATGAAAAACCTGTTTATGCTCAGTGTATGTTTCTTGTTTTGCTAAAAAGTCTTGAATATCTTTCCT
>JAAUYH010149509.1_pt1 | contig 11612 bp, 3 predicted proteins | sample 7278061 | NCBI WGS metagenome assembly JAAUYH01 (sample SAMN14350203, study PRJNA611818) | marine sediment metagenome | isolation source: surface marine sediment (0.6m) | place: French Polynesia: Moorea | collected 2018-08 | reverse complement strand
CCTTCTTTTCCAACAAAATCAGACAAATGCAAGCCGCACAGTTCTGATAGAATAAGAATTCGAAATTATTCAACATTGCTACGAGATTATTCTCAGAAGCAAACGAGGTACAAGAAATATTCTCTACCTGACTAAAAGTTTTGGTCAAGGTTGAGGAGCGGTACAGAGGGAAACGGAGAAGAGAGAATTTGAAAAGATCAGGGCTGCACTTGTCTTTGAGTAAGGTAGCATTTCCAGAGCGATCCATATTCCATTGCGAAGAGAAAACGCTCTAAGAACAACTTGAAAAAAAGTTTAGGTTCGGCTTTCGCATGTGCTACCGTTTTCAATGATTTCATATCTAAATGTTACATTCGAATAATCATACTCACGTGTCCTTTGAAAATCTAACTTAATGCAAAGGTGCTTTCTACACAATATTAAGGCCAAATATAACGGTAGATCAGCTAAGACCAGTGTGGAATCGAGTGAGATAAGGAGAATGGGAGTACAGGGTGTCCTCGTTATAAGCCACCCTCGACATTTGGCAGACATCGCTATCAGGCACTGTCACGGTTATGATAGCGATACACAAAAACCATGAAGGCACATCATGCAATAAAGCAGAAATCATCAGGACTGTAATGAAACAAGTGGCGAATATACGTGTATGACCAGAACGTTCAGTACTATAATTAGACAAGCGTCAATCCGATCTCCCGGGTATGTTACGCGAAACCACTAAGCTAAATTCTTTACTTCATGTCGAGTGTTGTTCAATTCTTGTTACATAATACATTCCAAACAAAAATAGATTAGATTAATCTATACATGAATCAATTTTTTAAACCCTCCGAATTATGTACTCAAAGTAATATACTACAGCATCATTTTAGGTAGATCAGGATTATTTGCGCGGCACTACTATTTTTTGGTATTCCCTATATCATCTCTCAAAATTATTCGAATTTCAGGCTGCTTTATAACATGCGGAATTTCAAAAAATTGCCAGTCCTCGATTATTGTCACTACTCGATATTCGGCAGTGTCTCGGGTGGGGGCTTATAACGAGGACACCCTGTAAGGGATAGGGTATTGTAATTATTCTTGATTGAATAATATGTCAGAAATCAAAAACCTCAAGGCAGTGCTTCTACGTTGCTCGATTAAAAATTAATCTCACAATTTTTTTTATAGATTTTAAGAGGATCGTATATCCTGAAGTGGTAGCGAAATCTGACAGTAAAAAAGTTCTTGTAAGCTGTCGAGGCTCACCGATTGAGCCATGGACACTGAGCATGTTCTTACAGTCTCCTAGAAATACAGTAAATTTAGTGTAAAAGTGGTTTTACAGTATTTCCTCAGAAACACTGAGTTTCAGTTTAACTATTTGTACTTGTTAGTCCTGGTTGCCTTTGGTACTGGAAACTCTCGAATTGCTGTCTTCACGCAGGCTATGATTTTCAACCGGAACCTACTTGGCAAAGGGGGGTTGGCTGATTTTTCAAAGTACCTTGACATCCAGTTCAAGAAAACAACTGATTGACATGTTCTGTACACTTGAAGCGGGATAAATAAAAATACAGTAGTCAAACACCTTATTTTCCCCAATGCTACACAGCTGCACCATTGTTTCGACAATTAACCGATGGTAACAGTGCCACGATATGCGTCCAATGATGCAGCAAAAGATGGTACCGTTATTCAGCGGGTAGGGTGAGGTTCGTACTTGTTGAATATGAAGTAGACCAATCTGGAGGGTTGACATGCTCTTACCATCACAGCTGTACCTGATTCAATTGATGTGCACTTCTCGAAATTTTATAGCTGCATTTCTTCTAATTCATGTGAGTGAACGATCGCACAGCTAACCAACCCACCAGGAGAACATGATGATTATTCGCACAATCGTCTTTTTCGCTACCTTTCTCATCTTGGTTCAATCCGTTGAAATCGGCGAACTTCTCGTCGACAATCCGTCAATGTTCAAACCATGTGAAACGAATCTGTGCTTCATTTTCAGGTCAGAGAAGCCAACTATCCATCTCGACCCGCTAATGCGCACAGCAGAACAGCAAAATCTTTTCAAGTGTCGGGAGCGAGCAAGCATATTTCCACTCTTGAACGGCCCTTTCTTTGACCTACTCGATGAAATACCTGAGCTGCGGAACGCGTCTTGTATTTGGGGCGGTCCTAATGAGACATTCGATGGTCTTGTCAAAGTCATACGCAATGTATCGCTCGGGCAGCGACCCTTGCAATTCGTTGCTGGGGGTATGTTGTTCCAGATGGCCCATCGTATCTCGAGTGGCTCGATTCCATCCGCTACAATGTCGAGCAGCAAACCTGTCGTGGTATCCATTAACCGACCTGCGGAGAAGGCAGTCAGCGATGCGACAAAAGCCATTGTTGGTCCGTTCGGTCACGGCGCCTGGTGGTTACTGTGCGGCCTTATCCTGTTATTCGTTATACTCTACGTCCTAATTAACTATTGTTTCTTGACAAACTGTTCATTGCCAAGCACGTATAACGCCATGCTCGAACTATTCGTCCCCACCCACTGGCTGCTTCAAAATAGAATTGGTGACATGGTATCGGACAGCAACTCGACGGAGTCGCGTGCATACCTGATTAGGGTGTGGAAACGAAGCGCATTGTTATTTCTCGTGATTTCTGCACTACTCTGGGAGATTGGAGTTGTGAATTTCGTGACCAATGACCGACCATATGTGTTGCGCTTCAAGCTACGCGGCATGCACGAAAGCACGCTCAAACGGTTCGTTGTCAACAAGGCCGGCGCATTCGAAACTATGCTGCGAAATCTCGCACTACCCAACGAAATAGGCCACAATGCACGGCTCAGGCAAACTGTCGCCAAATTTGATGACGTCTTCGACACGCTCAGTGAAACCAAGAACGGCGAGCCGCGATATACTTTTGTTTCCGACCAAACTGCACTGTACGAGCTCAACAATCGAGGCCTCTGCACAAAGCTCGCTATGCACAACAGCAGTGACCGGCTCCCGGACTACCCCACTGTGTTGTACTACAGCACGCACGTCGGATTAACCACGAGTAGTACCCTGGATATCCGCATTTCTCGATTGCGTGAAGAAGGTCGAATCCAGAAGTTCATTGAAAACAGCGTTGGCAAATTGACGCTCTCGTACGGATTGACATCCTACTCAATTTCGATTTTCGTTCTGCTCGTTCCACTGAGTCTTGTGCTGTTCCCGTTCTTCATCTTCATTTTGAGTGCATTGCTAGTACGTTGACTTTGGAAAGGCGCAAGCGAGTGGAAGTTGAAGGAAAACATTCTGTGGTCCATGCTGTGTCCACGGAAAGCTAAGAGAAGAGAGACTTGTACTCTTAATCCAGAATAAAAGTAAAACGAGTTTGACGTTAGACATCGATCCGACTCTTTTAAATACAAGAGTGAAACAGTTCCGGTACCGCACTGTATAAGTCACCAAAGACGGCTAACTCTTACAGAGGTAAGGGGAGATAGTCAAACGGAATAGTGATTTTACTCATAAAACTTATCTGTATGAAATAAGGTGGTTTGGCTTTCGATTCGCATCAAATACCTATCGAATAGAGTGTCGTCGGCTACCGTAGCATAAATTTATTACTTAGAGATTCGTAAAGCGAGAATAACCACTGTCGTAGTTGTTCTGTAATTCTTGCTACTCATAGACAGAATGCAAACCAGCGATAGAGAATCGTCGTTCTATTGTTGATACAATCGACATTAAAAGAGAAATTTCGTTTGTTCTGTCGAATAATAAGGTCGAAAGGATAGCTCGATGGATTTTTTAGTAGAATGGTTCCGAGACCGAGCCAGAAGCAAAAAACTTGAATTCTATTGGTCTACTAAGTTTAAATGAAGGGATTAAGTACTTCATCGAGATTGGTGTTAAAGTGGCAAACAACCTACTTTAGCAATCTTGTTGATTGAAAGTGTTTAGATAAATGAAGTGAAGCAGTAAACTATCAAGATGCTGTGAGCGTGGGTAAAGAAATAGCAGTAGTGCCAAAAAATCCAATGCCAACATATTAACTCTTCTGTTTTTTTAAAAAAGATAAAATTATGTTACCTGATCTCTCCTTTCGTTATATTGATCCGTGCTGCTATTACAGAACTAAAAAAACCGTTGGAAAAATGAAACTAAATTTCTGAAGTACACTAATTGACCTAACTTAATAATGGCAGCGCCTCAAATAACTGTGTACGTCGAATTATACTCATAGATAATCCATTTTGCGGACAAAATTCAGATCCGAGAATACTCTCAGTAGTTGGTGTGATTTTCATTAGTTTAGTATCTTATTTGAATTAAAAATACTAATGCCCTAGGAGTATGTGTTTGGTCACGTTCTGAGTACGAGAAAAGCACATGAATAATCAAACGCTTCAATATGCTGTAACCTTTTGTTTTTCTCTAATTGTCAACTAAATATTCAGTCTAGGAGAAACAACTGGCAAATCTATCGCGACGATGGTTCTGATAAAACTCTTAGATATGTTTCCAAAATCCTTACAAGTTCTACTCTTCCCTAGTGGAGCAGTGACTTAATAAATGCATTTTTCGTTCCTATTTCTTGTAAGGATGAGTGCGAAAAAAGGAAAAATTCATGTTCGCACATGGAACAAAGACACGATACCTACAACTCTTAGTGGCGTTCATTATAGATGTCAGATCTGAACTAAAATCACAGAGAAATTATTGGGAACATGCGGTAGATTGATAAATATGAATTTTTTATCTTTGATTCTATCACTTAAACTTCCCAAAGTTCGAACATGTCTATCATGAAACATTTATTCGGTTTCCTAAAGAACACGATTGACGAGGTACAATATTTCATGTTTACCATTGTTCGTCCAAAGTATTGCGTGGCAGAAAATAATTAAAATTTCCATAGTATAACATTCATGGTGAATTATAGAAACTTATCAGCGCACTAAGGTCAAAAGGCATCGAAAGGTCGATGAGAAAGTACTTGATCTTTCATCGAAGTGCAGCACTCTGCAATCTAGCTTCCTATTATTTGAGCGGTCAATTTGTGAAACTACTTACTTCACTTCGATTAGTACGCCTAACTTAGCTTTCGGAAGGTTCTAGTGAGTATTTTCGGGATATCAACATTTACAAGATGCCTGTTTTTGTATTTAAGTTTTAGAATGACTATTTAGCTACTTGTCAATCATCGTTTGTTTGTTGCATGACCTTTTTTATTCAGTAGCTGGATGCAAAGTGCTCTGGTATGCCTGAAGACAGCAAAATCCTGAGTTTTGCTTTCCTATCCCAAAAGTAACCTTCTTCCGAGTTGAAAACCGTATTGGCAGTTCGTTAGAATCTAATGAACTGTATGCGAAATACCCAGATGCATCATCAGAGATTTATTGAAGGCACAAACCGCAAATATTAAGCAGTAATGGTGTCGTGATAGTATGGCTCGAAAATAAGCATACTATTAACTCTGAATATGATTTTAGGAAGAGACTTTCCGTATTCTCCGGATAGTCTACTCCAAGTGCAGAATCATAGTAAGGAAGATATCTGGATACTAGCTCATTTTCCTTTCAATCATTTTTTGTAGCTGACTTATCAGAGTGCAAACAAATCTTTCCACTTTTGCTTTTCATCTGAATTTTCATGTTGTAGAGATACAGTTTCAAAGAATCATAGCTCAGTATTTTATAGTTTTTTAATGAGTGAATGAAATTGATGTAGAATCCCTATATTTAATGGTATACATGGATCTGGCGGCGATCCAGAAGAGTAAGACGAATATACAAGCCCGAGCAAAAATAAGCTACAACAGACGGGAAAATAGTGACGAGGGAGGTAGCAGTAACGTGTTCTATTCCGACGAGAAACACGAATTTTGCGAACAGTGTCATTTCATCTTCCTTGCACATCTACTATTTCACCTACCTATTTTCCACGGGTTGTAACTGCGTGAGGCAGGGGAAGCTTCGAGGTGATCAAATTTAGTACCAAATCGAAGTAAGAAGATTTGTGAAATCGACTTGCCGGGAAGTTATACAATGCAGTGAAACACTGTGTCGCCGAATATTGTTTCTATCGCTGAAAATGCGCCATAGATTTGTATAGGGCAAACACACTTTACCTAAATGAATTAAGTAACTTCGGCCATCTGTGAATTTTCAGTACTGATTTCACAATATAACGGTCGACAAAACAAAGACTAAACAACATGAAACATTAACCTTTTTTCTAGATATGTTCATTTTGGAGTCACAGCAAATCAATGGACGATTTCGTAACAATTCACTTGAAAAATATCTCAGTGTGGAATTTTTTGTTCCATATCTATCACTGATCTGAGTTAAATTGATGTAAAAATTGACTTTCGATTGTTGCTGCATTAAGCATTAAATCTTCAATCAGGCTCGTCAATGATTTTACAAAAATTTTTAGAGTTCAAATCTCATAACAACCTGATATTTAACCATCAGTAGCTCCTTTTCCTTCAAATATTAGGAGTTAATCTGAAAGAACAATCAAAGAATTGTATGTATCAAACCTAATTAAATAATTGCCTTTTGTCAATAGCTGTGGAACTCGGCAACCGGCTCTGAAATAAACAAAAAGATTCTTTTCAAACTTTCCAACGCATGAAGATGATTCAATTAGGATTAATTTCTGTAACATGGCGCTCCATAGATTGAATATTCTGCATCGGAGCATCATGTGCCGTTTGCTTCATTGTAGTTATCCTGTGAACAGCAGTTTTTCAGAGACATTGCCTACCATTGAAATATATTAAAAGTCTCGCGCAAGCCTGTCAACTGCCATTTTCAATATGACCGAGAGGACTACAATGATTCTCGATCAATGCAAATAGTTGAATACATGCAATTGGTGATCCTTGGTTCTATTGGAAGAATACTGCGTATTGTTTTCAAGTACATTCGAATTTAATTTGCGGAAAGTTCTCCTTGTATAAAATTACTGCAATACGCCTCGAATTGAAACAGATCGACCTTCAAAAACATTATTTTATTATAGATTACACTTTTGTTAGAAGGGCCGCATGGAGAATCATTTCGATTTCATTAGCCTCAAACATCAAATTTGATCTAGATGGTATGGAAAGAAGTTTTTCTCAGATATCTTCATGTTACTTGGTAATAGAAATTCATGAACATGGACTCGGTACTATCCAAAGTATATATCCGAATTATAAGTTTCCGTTCATATTTTTTGCAGCTTACAAAAATGGAGTTGACATACTCGCAGAGTTTATTCGAGCGAGGCTTGGCTCTTGTTGCGCAAACGAAGAAATACCAGAGGAAGGATTCAATGGAGCAAAGTGAGGCGATCTAGACTCCAAAGTAGAGGTCGGAGCTACAACTCCTTGGTTATCAAGAAGTGCCAAGGTCTTGGAATCAGCCAAGGACTTCGAAGCTACGATCGACGACTTAGTATCTCCTGTATTGAATATCCGATATTCCGATGAGTCAGAAGTACTTGAAGAGTCTGAATGACTTCATATGAAGGTCCATGAAAATAATTTAGGTACCGAGATCCATTACGAGGATGAGCCAAGATCTGGGACATGAATACCTTCTCGTATCAATAAATTGGATGCTACTGTGTTCATGATAACTAGAACCCATTAGTATCACTGTATCCATCAGCCCATTACATGTGAGGCAAAGTTTCAGTATGCTGTACTAAGTTTGGGCCCATAAGAAATTCTTGATCATTCTCGGTACCAGTTCTTTTCTCGACAATTTTGCCTGTTTTTGGTAGTGGTACATGTGAACTGCAGAACCAAGCGGCGGCAGTGTTCGGTTGAAGTTTGCTAGTATCTTATACAACGAGTTTGGAACACAAAGCACGATTGTTCTGTTCATATACGGAAATATTACCGGATGAAAGAGTGTGCATCGGATGTTCTACTAATTGATTCGCAAGCAGATCATACCTTTCGTTGATATTTGCAACTGACATCCAAAGCTTCAGATTCGTCACCAGCGGATCCGAGTCGGCCATATCCGAATATTAGCTCATAGGCACATTCCGTGTCCACGAAGAATCTTTCAAGCTTCTTCTGGTTCATTCCTCTCACAGAAAAGAAGAGAAAATGAGGCCTGCTACTGAACAAAATACTTAAAAGGCCAAGTTATAGAAAACGAAAGGTAAAATCAAGAACAAAGGAGTAGCTCGGATCCATAGAGGATTCAGATAATCATGTGTGTGAGGAGCATCACTTAGATATATATATTGTACCGCTTGCATCTCTTACATCCCTTTTCATCCTCTGACGATGTTATAACTGACTCGTTTTTCACTATGAAAAAATAGAATTCTCAGATTCCTGGTTTACTGAATAATTCAGTTGCTTTGGCTTGCTTCTCTTTTTCCAATTAAAACTTTCTTATTGATATGCTATATTGAATTTTCAAATTGGAACCCGGACTAAATTGATCTAGGTGTTTATATGGTCGCTGAAAAACTGAATTTGTGGTTTAGTTTTTTTCTCATTTCAAATTTTCCGTCCCATTGAACGAGTACTCATCACTGTCTTTAGTTGAACTCAGAATTATTGTCGTCTTATCGTGTTTCTGACCACCTGTGAATCATAAAATTCAGACAAGAGATGCCAAATATACAATGCATGAATTGTTCTACAGTACCACAAGAACATAAAACTAACGAATCATTGTGCATGCAAGAACGTTGCAGACATTCTCATGTACACAGTCTCTCAGTCGCAATTGATAATTTGCGTACAGAATACGGATGCTTGTATGAAACATACTTTCCAACTCATCCCAGGTGTCGACGGCGTTTTTTCGGAATCGTCTCTCGACTGCGCAGCCCACAATCGAATTGTCCATAAATATTTGGAAAGCGCAGTTTGACCTCCCACTCTCTCATTTGGAAACAGGGCCAATACTGTACTTCACTTTGGGTGTGCAGGTACTATAATCATTCACAATAAAACAACGCCCCTCCTTTTGATAACGACAATTGTGAACTACTTCCGCATCCTACAAGGTTCTTCAAGCTACATTAAAAACATTCATCTGAACCGCAGTATACATTTCGATCATAATTCAACCCTATCTACTAGATAAATGAAATTAAATATGGCAGCACAACCAATGTGTTCGAGTAGTTCGTGTAAATCTATATGCCAATTTACTATAATCTTCTCGACTGTAAATGAAACTTGAGCTCGTGTCAATGGAATTATATAAACTGCTACCAGATACAATATTAGCTTTGTATTCATAGGTAGGCATGACAGACTACATCTTTCATTTAAAACGAAACGGTGAGCAACTATTAGAAGAGAGTCGGTAGTAGGATGAGGTCTAAAGCTGTTAGCATAAGATCCCGGGTTCGAACAGAATGAGCCAATAAAAATAATAAAAGACAGCTGTTGCAGTCAGGAGCCTATAGGAGGCGACGCACGATCCAGAACGTGCCGAGATGCAGGAAAACAGCTGTGCGAACCAACAATCGATCATAGGCAAGTCATCATAAGCAATCTAATTGGACTCAAAGAAACAGCCACACAAGAAAACGATAAATAAGAGACGATTCATTACAAAAATCAGATTGGCTGAAAGGAGCAGATGAAGTTACAAACAGTCAATAACCAATGAAGTATCTGAAAAAAGCTAATTTCCTAATGTATAGGAGCAGCAGCAAGATGAAGAGCCATTCAGAGAGCGAACACAAGCTGGGGGCCGATCGACCAAAATCGAGGAAAGTCCCGAAGAACCATAATAGATAATGCATATAACGGATTCACTAAAATTAATATGAAATTTGAGTAACAGTCCATAAATGAAGCAAGATGGCTCAAAATAAGAGCCACTGAATCACAATTGTTACTAATCAACATTTAACTTGCACTTCAGCGTTCAGCGCTGTGGCGCAACCACAGCTCATTAGAACGAACGAACCACAGCGCTCCAGCACCACAACAGGGACAGGGCAATTGATTGTAGAGAATCGGATCGTGTGACACACGAGGTTAGAGAAGACTGACCAAGTACGGGCCCACAAGCACAGAGGGAGAAACCTACACAATACAGAGAGTGACACTCTTGATTACAGCAGATTGGTCCAAGGTTTGGTTTAGTGTATCGAAAAACTATGCACTATATACTAATAGTTACTGTAAAGCGAAAATATAGCTATTAGCTCCTCGGTGTGGCTGAACAGCCAATAACTTCTAAAAATCTATAAAACAGTTACTAAATAAATAAAAGATTGTTAGTTGGGTAGAGTACCCTCCTGATCGGAGACACCCTTAAATGGAGTACCAATGTACACCCAAAATCGAAGCGTATTGCGCTACAAGCGCGAGTAAGACAAGAAAGGCAGAAAGTAAGCCAAGTACTAATCTTGTCTTTTACTTATCTTCTCAGGAGGCTCCTCAGAGGTAGTTCGTGCCGTGTACCACTGCTCTAAAATAGTTTTCGAACAGTCCACACAGCTGCAAAGCTACGACAACTTAGAATGCGCACCGCTGTGTGTATGTAATGTTACCCAAAAGAGAAAGTTTGTAGAAAATTAGATATTTACGCATCATATAGCATCGTGTTTTGGTTATAAATTTACGCAAATAATGATACGGATAACAACTTGACTTCTTTCTGTAAATATTGGAGCTCTTTTGATCTCAATTCGGTGTGTCGAATATAGCGACGTGATTATAACTTCAAAGCATTAACTTAGAACGGAAAAACATTTATTCTGTTTCGACGACCCTTGTATTCGCATCCTCGTCTTCATCATTTTCAGAATTTTTATCGGATGAATGGAAATATTGAGATATTTTTTGTCTTTTCTTCATTTCAAATAGTTGAAATCTGAAGTTTATGAAAGCCATGCTGCACTAACTATGACTCAAAATCAACTAAATTTCGTTTAAATCAGTCTGGTCGCCTGCGAGACAATATGTATGTATATATTGAAATTTCCATCTCTATGCCCGCAATTCACATTTATTCCAGAAGCCTCTTTTTCTCATCTTCGAAGTTTCGTCACACGCACTGAATCATATATGAATTATGACGTTCGAAGTTGCGATAATTTTTATGCTTCCCTTCCTTATCCACGTATAGATGGCACTTGGTGAATATATAATCCGCATTACTTGTAATTATGAAATTTTTATGTAAGAAAATCGAATTTTACCTAATCGTAGTACCTTTTTTGCTGATAACTAAATCATAGTATGCCTTTTGAAGACAGTGCACTATTTTTTTCGGAAATTAACTTGACATTTTTCCTTCAGAATTGTATTTGAGCCGGCAAACTTGCAAAATTAGACTGCTATTGGTTATCTAGTTACTTTATGCTAGGAAAATTTTTCATCTATGGGTAGCCCATACGCAACATACTTTTAAAATGTCCAAACTTGTGTGCAATTATAAGCGTACAAATCAGATGGCTGAAATTCTCGTTTGTACTCAAACAAAGAATTTAATCTAGTGGAAAAGAAGCAATAACTGCAAATTTTGACCGATACTACAACTACTACTACAACTACTACTACCATTGCATTTTTTATTTTTAGTAATTTCGAGAACCTGATCAAAGAATAGTTTTCGAAATTAATTTGAGATTTTTAAT
>JAAUYH010257586.1_pt1 | contig 11613 bp, 12 predicted proteins | sample 7278061 | NCBI WGS metagenome assembly JAAUYH01 (sample SAMN14350203, study PRJNA611818) | marine sediment metagenome | isolation source: surface marine sediment (0.6m) | place: French Polynesia: Moorea | collected 2018-08 | reverse complement strand
GACAGCCTGATGTCGACCGCACACCGAAATCAGCATTCCCGTTTGAGCGCTTTGAAGTTCTCGAACGACACCAAGCTTGCGCCGTATCGCGTCGGCAATCACCAGAGAGACGATTGATGGATTCCAAATTATCCGGTGTGAAAAAGTGGATTGAGGACGAAGGGCATTCGACTGCCATTGCGCCAGCCCACATGGTTGATGAGTTTAAAGCAGGAATGCCTCTGGAAACGGTCCATTCCTATGCAATCGCACGCGAAGAGTTGCCGAACATTGACGCTGTAGTCCTGCATAAGGGTTTCATGCATAGGCTTGACCCGGCAATTGGCATGGCGATCCTGACCGAGTGGGACCTGGGATATGCGAACGACGTGTTTTGCTGCTACTCCAGAAAGCTGCAGGAACCGGGCCGTAGTGAAAAATTCAAAGCCCACGTCGGTCCAGTGGTAACCTGGTTAAAAGAGGTGCATCCTGAGCTCGGCAGGCCTTTCGGCAAGAGGATAGAGTCCGCTGTCATCGCATCAGCTTATGGTGCTGGAAATGTGGGTGATGACCTCGTCACACTGGCGACCGAACATGTGCTTCGAAGAGCTGGAGTGAAAGAGGTATTATGTTCGGGGCCGTTTGTGAAATTCGACCACCTTCTCAAGCATGAGGCTGTCGTGCTGGGGGGCGGCGGCATTCTTTACGATACCGACGATCGCAATCTGGAAAACTATATGTGGCCACTTCGCGTGGGCGCACGGATGGGCAAACTAACGGCAGTTCTTGGCGCGGGCACACAAGGCTACGTCACTGATGTCGGTCGCGCAGCTGCTGCTCAGAGCCTCAGAGCCGCTGGGCATGTGTCCGTCAGGTCAGCACAAGATGTCAGCATTCTGACCCAGATCGATCCAGCGCTTGAAGGCCATGTCGAACGCGGAACCGATCTCGGTTTCTATATGGGGCCTTACCTGCGGGAACATGCCAACCCGGCAGCTGATACGCACGGTCCAGTGGTGGTGTCGCTCTCGTCAACCTCGACCGATCCGGCACTCGGCGAAGTCCCCATGGAAAAGGTGCTCGATGACGTTCTGGCCGATCTGCTGGCCAAGGGGCATCAGGTCATCATTGGACTTCAGTCCGAAGACGACCGACCCATGTACAAACGCATGGCGGACAAGTACCCTAGAGTGAAGTATATTGATCTGTCCGCCATGGGGCCTGTTGCAGCAGCTTCGGTCTATGCCGCCGCCGGCAGCGTTATCACGTCACGCTTCCATGGTCTCATCTATGCCTGCATCTTTGATAAGCCGGTGATTGCCATAAACCGGGGCGAGTGCAAGATTCACCGCCTCATACATGGCGAAATTCCATCGCTGTTGCAGCAACTGGTGACCGCGAAAGATATCGACGGGTCCGTTGTCCTGAAAGCCTTTGAGAATGTCGGTGCACCCAGCAGGGCAGAGGTTGCTGACTGCGAGAAACGTGCAGAACAGATGGCTCAGTCACTTATCAGTTACATTCAGCAAGCGTGATCCCTTGACCAAGACCATCCTCATCGACGGATACAATCTCGGCCTGGAAAAAGGGACCGGTGTGGCAACCTATGCGCGCAATCTCAGCTATGAGATCCACGAATTGGGACACCGCGTGTCAGTGCTCTATGGCAATCGGAGTTCGCATCAGCGCGACGATTTGCTGCACGAAATCGCATTCTTCGATGGGCCACTCGAGCAGCACCGTTTTCTGGAGCTGCTGGAGCGCGCCAAGCAAGCGATCCGGGGACCGCTGAGCTATCGCGCCAAGCAGGTGCCAGTCACAGGCCGTGTCGTAACACGCACCTTTTCCGCTCGCTTGCCTTACTTTGATACGCTCTACAATTCCAACGAGATCTTCAAGAACGCGCAAGGTGCGTACTGGATGTGGAAAAAGCTGGTCAAGGTGCGGTTGCCTGAGCAGCCTGATCTTGCGCACTGGACTTACCCTTTGCCGGTGCGGCTGGCCGATCGCCCCAATATTTATACGCTGCATGACCTTGTGCCGTTACGGCTTCCTTACACCACACTGGACAACAAGCGGCGCTATTTGAAGCTGATGCGTCTTCTCGGGGAGCAGGCTGATCACATCGTGACTGTGTCGGAGAATTCCAAGCGCGATCTGGTTGAGCTTATCGGCATCCCGGAGGAGAAGGTCTCGAACACTTACCAGTCGGTGCAGATCCCCGCGAAATATCGAGACAAGCCTGAAGACCAGCTCGCACGCGAAGTAGAGGGGGTAACCGGTTTCGAATACAAGGGGTATTTCCTGTTCTGGGGTTCGCTTGAACCTAAAAAGAACATCGCCCGGATTATCGAAGCCTACCTTGCCAGCGACATAGAAACGCCGCTGATCATTATCGGAGCGCAGGCCTGGAAAGCCGAAAAGGAGCTCGCCCTGCTGAATGAGGGTTTGCGATCGGAAGAGGACCGTCGTGCAGAGAAAGATGCGCCTAACCCTGTCATCGCGGCGATTGCCCGGCAGCGCGGGGCGAGGAAGCGGATCGTGCGAATGGACTATGCCCCTTTCAGCCTGCTCGTAAGCCTGATCCGCGGCGCAAAAGTCGCGCTGTTTCCTTCGCTCTATGAAGGCTTCGGCTTGCCCGCACTGGAAGCCATGTTGCTGAACACTCCAGTCATCTGCTCCAACACATCGTCGCTCCCCGAAGTGGTTGGTGATGCGGCTTACATGGTCGATCCTTACGACACCCAGGCGATCACACAAGCCATCCGCACGCTGGATGCTGACGCGGACCTGCGCGCTGATCTTGTTAAGCGCGGTTCCGAGCAAGCGGCAAAGTACAGCCCGGAAAACTATCGCACTCGACTTTACTCAGTCTATGAGAAGTTCCTGTGAGCATGACCGAAACTTCCAGCCCTTTAGTCCGCGCATTGGCCGCAGTTCTGCTCGCAATGATGGTGAGCGCTTGCTCGACACTGGGCGCCGCTGGGCCCGGAACTGGTACGGTACGCGGCGCTGAGGATGAGACATACGCTGCGGCTGACATCGCAGTGCTTGATCTCGATGGCGAGACAAATGCGCGGATCGCCACAGCGCGAGAAGCGCAAAGCTTTGCGCAAGTCTTCGGGGATGCAGAGTTTGTGGCCCCACGTCTGGCTAAAGGCGATGTGGTCAGCGTCACTCTGTGGGAAGCGCCGCCAGCGGTGTTGTTCGGCATGCAATTAAGCGGCGCCGCCCCGCTTGAAAGCAACGCTGCGCAAGGCGGCTCCGTGCCAGACCAGCCCGTGGATGAAACTGGCGCAATCACAGTGCCTTTCATTGGCAAGGTCGCTGCGGCTGGCCTGACGACGACTCAGGTGCAAGATGAAATCATGCAGCGGCTCTATGGCAAGGCGAATGATCCGCAAGTGCTTGTCCGACTGGTCGACAATCAAGCAAACAACGTAACTGTGATGGGTAAGGTCGCAACCACGAGACGCGTGCCCATTTCCTCGCGCGGAGAGCGGCTGCTGGACGTTCTGGCGCAGGCTGGTGGTCCGAGCCAGGAAGTGGGAGAAACAACGGTTCGCGTTGCGCGGGGCAATGTCGCAGCATCCATGCCGCTCGATTCCGTCATCCTCGATCCCGCGCAAAACATCGCGCTGCGGGCCGACGACGTCGTCACAGTTCTGCATAAACCATACAGTTTTATCGCTCTGGGTGCCATTACACGCAATGCTGAGGTGCGATTTGAAGGCTCAGGCATTTCTCTCGCTCAAGCCCTGGGAAGGACGGGCGGACTGCAGGAAGACAGAGCCGATATCCGCGGCGTTTTCGTGTTCCGCTTTGAAGACCCTTCCGCCATTGACCCGGAATTGCTGGGCCAACTGCAAACGACACAGGATGGAAAAGTTCCAGTCATCTACAGGTTGAACCTCTCCGATGCTGCCGGCCTTTTTGTCGCGCAGGATTTCCAGGTGAGAGATGACGATGTGCTATATGTTTCCAGCGCACCAGGCGCTGACTTGCGTAAATTCCTGCAAACGCTATCAAACGTGGCCCTCTCGACAATTGCCATCACCAACGCACTCGATAACAACTAAAAAATTTTTCGCGGTTGAGGCACCTTTGCGGAATTCGAACGTTCAAAAGCAGTTGTACAGAATTTCAATCCGATCTTGAGACGTACCTTAAGGGGATAACCATGAAGAAACTGCCACTTACTCTTGGCGCACTTGCACCAATCGCTTTGCTCGCTGCATGCGGCGGCGGAAGCGAAGAGGCTGCTCCCACAGACGATGCGGCACCTGCCGCGACTGAAGATGCAGCGGGTGAGGAAACAGCTGCAGCCGAGCCTGCTGAAGAAGCACCGGGTGCACCGGCGCCGGACAACACGGAAACGGTCGACGGCACCATTCTCGCGAACTTTACGGGTGATGCAGCCGCAGGCGAGAAGGTCTTCCTCCAGTGCAAGTCTTGTCACGTGCTTGAGCCGGGCCAGAACCGCATTGGGCCATCGCTGGCTGGCATCATTGGTCGAGCAGCTGGTACCGTTGAAGGTTATAACTATACTGAAGCGAACGCGAACAGCGGCATCACCTGGACGAAGGAAAAGATGTTCCAGTATCTGGAAAACCCAATGCGGGTTATTCCCGGGACCAAGATGGCCTTTGCTGGCCTGAAGGATGCGCAAGACCGCGCAGACGTGATCGCCTATCTTGAAACGGCTGGCACTGAGTAAGCCACACTTCGAGGGTCACTGACGGGACATCAGACAATATAGAAAAAAGGGCGCGCTCCGCTACAGGATCGCGCCCTTTTCCTTGCCCGGTCGGAGGGAGTGTCCGGGCCTGTGCCCTGCTTGACCAATGGGAGCAATCAAGCGGGGCAGGTTTGCCGAGGGACCGGCAAAACCGAAATGCTTACCCTGTCACGCGGCAATCTCTCCCCTTGCCAACTCGCATTGCGACCAAATGTCGCTAAGGGCATGGATCAACCGATCAATATCGCCGTCGCTGTGTACAGGAGACGGTGTAATCCGCAGCCGTTCCGTTCCTACCGGCACGGTGGGATAATTGATCGGCTGCACGTATATCCCGTGATTATCCATCAGCCAGTCACTGATCATCTTGCACTTCTTGGCGTCCCCTACCATCACTGGGATGATGTGGCTGGGGTTCGGCAAATGCGGAATGCGGAGCATATCGAGCTTGCGTCTTACAGTCGCGACGCGGTCTCGCTGTGCCTCGCGCTCGGCATTGCTGTGCTTCAAATGCTTGATGCTAGCGCATGCACCTGCCGCAACCGCCGGCGGAAGCGCGGTCGAGAAGATAAACCCACTCGCAAAGGTGCGCACGAAATCGACCAGATCGGCTGATGCTGCGATGTAACCGCCCATCACGCCGAACGCCTTGCCGAGCGTGCCTTCGATCACTGTGATCCGGTCCATCAGACCTTCGCGCTCAGCGACGCCACCGCCACGTGGGCCATACAACCCCACGGCATGGACTTCGTCGATGTAGCTCATCGCGCCGTGCTTTTCGCAGACATCCAGTATCTCCGCGATCGGCGCGATATCGCCATCCATGGAATAGACGCTTTCGAATGCGACCAGCTTGGGCCTTTCAACAGGAAATTCTGACAGGTGCCGATCAAGATCTTCAACATCGTTATGCTTCCAGATGCGGCGTTCGCATTTGGAGTGACGGATGCCTTCAATCATCGATGCATGGTTGAGCGCGTCTGAAAAGACGACACAGCCCGGAATGCGCGCGGCAAGCGTTCCCAGCCCTGCCCAATTCGAGACATAACCGCTGGTGAAAAGCAGCGCGGATTCCTTGCCATGCAGATCAGCCAGTTCCCGCTCGAGCAGGACATGATGGTGGTTCGTGCCAGAAATGTTGCGTGTACCGCCGGCGCCCGCACCGCATTCATCCAACACCTTATGCATGGCGTCCAGAACAACTGGGTTCTGGCCCATACCGAGATAATCGTTGGAGCACCAGACGGTCACATCCTGGGTCCCATCATTCACATATCGAGTCGCATGAGGAAAACTGCCACGATGCCGCTCGATTTCCGTGAAGACGCGGTAACGCCCTTCTTCGCGGACCTTCTGGAGCTCATCAGCAAAGAATGTGTCGAAGTCCATGATTTCAGCTTTCCTCTTTTGTGATCGGGGTTTGCGCCACTGACGAGCGGGCAGAAACGGATTGTATCGAAGCGTTGGCCCGCCATGCAGGCTGCGGCAAAGCCCAGCCCCACAAGACGCCATCGCGAAAAGGTAGCGCGAGAAACAGGTGTTCAAGCAGGCCAAGGCAAGCGAGCGCGAAGAGCAGGCTCGCGCCGATCGCCTCTGCGCTTCCAGGAGCCGCCTGATAAGCTGAAAGCCCGATTGCGCAGCTCAGTGCGCCATTACCGATGATAGCCAGCAACAAAGCCGGGCTGATGCGGTTCGCACCGTAATCACTGCGAAGATAGCCGAGGTGCGGAGGGAGGATATCGGTGTGCGTGTTGGGTACGCCCGCATAGATGCACAGTTTTGCGCTCAATCGCAGTCCATACAACAGCGCAAAGGTCATCGCGCCGATCTGGTTGACGGCATTCCAAGTCAGCGAAATCAGCATCAATGCAGAAAGAAGCAGCGCAATCTCGTGGTAGAGCAAGGTCGCGCTGGCATGGACGAAACGTTCCCACCCGCGCGCGCCATCAGGGCACGCCTCGCGCCGCGGTCCGGCAGCTGCACCGGTCAGAAAGCTCACCTCATGCCAGGCCCAGACCATCAAAGCGCCGCCAAAGCTCGCATAGATGGCAAGGCTCGCGGTGCTCGACATAGACAGCCAGATCACCAGCAAGCCGCCCACGCCGACCAATCCCGCGAGCACAAGGCTCCGCGGAAAGGTCGTACGCGTACGGTTGTCGATCCATGCAATCAGGCCTGTCGCCAGGAACCAGATCAGAATCGTTACCAAAACGGGCAGGATATGGCCGCTCCAGCTTACCATGCAGGCTGCAGCCTCGTGGTTTGCGGGAGCGCATTCGGTTTGGTGCGGTGGACGTAAAGCCGCGCGAAGCTGAGGCCTGCGCCAACCATTCCCGAGACGCGCTGTAATGCGCCTACAACACCACCGCGTTCCTTGCCCGCTTCGATCTTCTGCGCAGCCTTCAGCAGGGAATCCATCTTGCGGCGAAATGCAGGATCATCAATGTCGAGCTCGACCGGGAAGACCTGCCGACTGATCTGATTGCAGATCGAGAACACCTTGTAGTCATATTCGGTTGGATCGACACCAAGCGCCCTGTGGAACACTGGACGGTTGTGGTCGCGCACATACATTGTCGCATAGACCGACAGCAGAAAGAAACGCACCCATAGCTTGTTCAGGCCGGTCAGGAGCTTCGGATCCGAACGCATCAACATGGCAAAAGCCTCGCCGTGACGGAACTCGTCATTGCACCATTCTTCAAACCAGTTGAAAATCGGGTGGAACTTGTTCTCAGGGTTTGCGGCAAGATGACGGTAAATCGTGATATAGCGCGAATAGCCGATCTTCTCGGACAGATAGACAGCGTAAAAGATGAACTTCGGCTTGAAGAACGTGTATTTCTTCGTGCGCGTCAGGAAGCCAAGATCGATCCCGATTCCTGCATCTTTAAGCGTTTCATTGATGAAACCGGCATGGCGGCTCTCATCGCGCGCAAGCAGCTTGAACAGCTGCTTCACATCCGGGTTCTTTGTCCGTTTGGCAATCTCGGCGTAGAGGACGCAACCAGAAAATTCCGCAGTCAGCGAGCTGACGAGAAAATCGATGAACTCTGCACGCAGTTCCGGCTCGAGCCTCTCAAGCACACCATGAAAAGTGTCATCCTGCTTGAAGTGTTTCTTATTTGGATCGCCGATCATTTCCTCGATCAGTGCATCCCACTCCGCGCGCACAGGTGAAACGTCGATCGCATCAAGCGCGTCAAAATCGGTGGTATAGAAACGGGGGCTGAGAACAGTGTTCTCCTTCGCCATTGCCATGGCATCTTCGCGCGTGATCGGTGTATGTGCGTTCATCGCACCCTCCCTGGATTAAAGCTGACCTCATAAAGCTCCTTGAGGTCCAAATAGGCCGCCAATTTCGTCCATGCGCGTTCGATCCGGCTTGCGCGTGTGACTGTGGCCATGCGGTTGAAAGTGACCCGCTCCCCGAAGCGGACCTGAATGGGATCACCGTGAACGCGCACCTTATCGCCGGGTTCGATGGCGACATCCCCATCAAGCTCGACATGCGCGTGAAAATGATCCTCACTTTGCTCGACGCTGATCAAGCAAGGTGTATCGAAAGTACGGATGCTCATGATGACTCTCCCATTGGCAAGAGCCTTGCAAAGGTTGCGCGGTTGTCCGCGCCGAATGCGCCCAGCTCGATCATCCGGCCGGTCGCCGTATCGGTGAGCGAGAGCGAACCATCGGCCCATGCAGTAAGGACAAAATGCGGCTTTGAACCGATCCCGTGCATTCTCCGTTCGCGAGCAAGCCCACGCATGACTCCCCGAATAAAGCCGCCGCCTTCTGTCTCTGCAGCGATGACGGCGATGGATGAGCCATCACTCGCGTCAGAGATAATGACAGCACCATCTTCACGATCATCGAAGCGAATGTCGCGCGATGCGATGGCTTGCACGTGCGCTTTCTCACGTTCGAGTTGCGGGATGGCTTCGCGGTCAAGAAAGCCGAGTGAAACGGCAGACGTAAGGATAAGCGTAAGGATGACTAAGCAGCATGCCGAGATCAGCGCGGCGCGCGGCACTGTGTTCTCGTGACTGTGTCCAGCCCCATGAGAATGAGCGTATGCATGCGTCATGCTGGCGCTCCTGTCAGGCGGTCGCTTTCAGTCGCATCTTCCGCTTCTCGTAGCACCTCACCTGTATGATGTGGCGCAATCGCTGCACAGCTTTCCGCCAGCAGCCGCGCGACATGTTCGGCCTGAGGCAAAGCGCGCAGCATCGGCTGTGGCTGACGGAAGTGGAATGGCCGGACATGCGGCCAGAATACAGCGTAGCCCAGCCTGTGTGCCGCCGTTAGCGATACGGCAATATCGCCGTAGCCAGCGCCATGCGAGCGCAGGTCTGCTGCACCGATCACTTTCAGTGGCAGGTTGATGCACTTGTTCAGTGCGATTCCGATTCTGAACACAATCCGCTTGTTGGTGATGGTGTAGACAGTCGTTTTCGCCACCAGCACAGCGAAGCCCGCGAGAAGAGCGAGCGCCACAAGCCCAGCGAGGCCTGTCGCGATCGCACCGCCTACGCCGCCGCTTGCAAAAGCGAATGCGGCGAGCAGCAGGAAATAGCCTGCCACCCAGCGGGTATAGAGCGCGCTGCGCGCAAACACCCGCCAGTCCGGTGAACCTTGCCACACGATATGCTCATCGTCCGGCAGGTCCTCCGGCAGCCCGCGGATCGGTTCAAAATCGTATTCCATCATATAAACGGCTCCTGCCGGTCACGGTTCGCGTAGAGGTAGCCGCCGCCGAAATAGGCCACGATACGCTCCTCTTCGTCGCGAGTGATTTCGCCCGGTGTCGCGACTTGCGGAACGCCTGCGTAATCCTCGGCGTTGATTGCATCGAGCAGCACGCGGCCACCCCAGATGCGCGCCATGGTCATGGGTGCCAAGACCTTCACGGTGCCGGTGTCCACTTCAAAATAGCGGATCACATGCTCGGCATGATCAACCCACAGGTCGCTGACAGTGCCAGCGGTCTTGCCGTCAGCGGCGATCACAGGAAGACCTCGTGGATCCTTGCTGAGCGGTGCAATCGTGATCTTGTCGGTCGCTGAAATCGGGCCAATCCGGTTATGCCCATGCGCGTCCTGATCTGGCCACTTCGCTCGCTGCGCATAGCCAGCCGGGCCGATACCATCGGTCAGCGGATTGCCTGTCGGAATGTAAGGCGAGCCATTGAACGGTTCCCGCTGCTTAGCCGCGATATCAACTGGATCTCGATCATCGGGGTTCGGCACACTGTAGGTGCCTTTGCCATTGGGCAAAATGAACGTCTTTGTCGGCGCTTTGCCCAGTGGGCCACCATCCGGGAGCAGTTTGCCATTCTCTTCTTCCAGAGGATAGCCCTCGCGGCGATCCTCTCTACGGATCCATACAATCAGTGCGAAGAAGAACAGGAAGAAGAGGTAGAGCGCGAGCTCCGCCACATCGATCGTTCCTACAATATTGCCATCATCCATCGGTCTTTCCTTTGCCGCAAACTCAAGTTGGGAATTCAGCAAGCCCAAACGGGTCTTGCTCGCTTGTATTCTCGTCAGGCTGCTCGCGCCCGACCAGCGGACCGATCACTATCAGCGTCGCCAACAAGAGCAGGATTTCGAGAAAATAGACCGCGCCATAACCAGAGGCGCGCGTTGCCAGAGTGGAGCCCAGTGCATCGCTGAGCGCGAAATAGGCGACGACATCTCGCAGAATGCCGCCGACCAGAATGGCAAGGCCAGCGCAGGTTGCTTGAACCGCTCCCCAAGCGCCTAGCGCGATGCCGGACGAACCGCCTCGCGAAAGCGCCATGACAGCGACCAAGGAGCCTACTGCAAACAAGCCATTACCAAAGCCGATAGCAAGCGCGCCAAGGGCCAGCAGAATGGCAAGCTCCAGCGGCGCGGCAAACATGATGAGAAGGAACGCAAGGATTCCGGCTGCAAGCCCGTATCCCGCAATCCTCAATGCACGGAAGCCTTTAGTCAGCATGCTTCCAGCTAGCGCAAAGCCGAGCAGCGTGCCCAATGCCCATCCGCCCGTAAGGCTAGTGGTCGCACCCACTGACAGAGAGAGAATTTCGCCGCCATATGGCTCAAGCAAAGCGTCCTGCATCGCAAAGGCGGCCGCTCCCAGACCAATCGCGACCAGCATCCGGCGGGTCTGAGTATTGCTCGTAAAGGCTCTCCACTCAGTCGCGAAATCAGGTCGCGGATCGTCCTGGTTTGTGAATTCGGGCCGGCGCGCCTCTTGCTTCCACAGAGCGATGAGATTGAACACGAAGGTTAGCGCGGCTGCGCCCTGGATAACCTGTACTAGGCGCGTATGCGTGTAGTCGACCAGCAAGCCGCCCATTACGAACGCGGCGAACATCATTCCCACCAACAGCATGACGTAAAGCAGCGCAACCGCACGCGGACGTTTGTCCGGCGGAGCGAGATCCGTCGCAAGGGCCAACCCTGCTGTCTGCGTCACATGAATGCCAGCGCCGGTCAGGATGAATGCAAACGCACTTGCGCCAACGCCAAGCGCAAAGGTTTCAGGGCCGCTCAGCAGAATCAGCGCGAACGGCATGATCGCGAGCCCACCGAACTGCATCGTCGTGCCGAACCAGATGTAGGGTACACGCCTCCACCCAAGCGCGGAACGATGCGTATCAGACCTGTGTCCGATGAGCGCGCGGAATGGCGCGATCACCAGCGGAAGCGCGATCATTGCAGCCACTAACCAGGCAGGCGTACCCAGCTCAACAATCATCACGCGATTGAGCGTACCATTGAGCAGCACGGTCGCCATACCAACACTGACCTGGAACAGAGCGAGCCGCAGCAATTGCGACAACGGCAAATCAATGCTCGCCGCATCTGCGAACGGTAGCCAGGACATCGCTATCCGGCTCCACCGTG
>JAAUYH010040632.1_pt1 | contig 11614 bp, 6 predicted proteins | sample 7278061 | NCBI WGS metagenome assembly JAAUYH01 (sample SAMN14350203, study PRJNA611818) | marine sediment metagenome | isolation source: surface marine sediment (0.6m) | place: French Polynesia: Moorea | collected 2018-08 | reverse complement strand
GCTTGTTTGCGATCGCCTTTAGAAGTAACAGGTTGAGTATCTATTTGATCTTTTACTAGTTCTAGCATCTCTTTACCAGTATCATTTCTCACTACGATCCATTGCCAACCAAAAGGCGCACCCATATAACCTACAACTAAATCTGCGAGAGAGTTAACATAATCAAAACAACTCATACAAGAAGGTGCAAATACATCTTTGAGCTTGTTAGTTTTTAAGCCAAAAAATGGTACTTTCTCGATTGAACCATCTTCATGTTTGAAATGTACCCGAAAATCTTGCATAAACTCGTAATGAACTACAGTATCAGGAGATTTACTAGTAGTTTCAAGGAATTTGTGTAAGCCTTCCCGACTCACATTATCCACACAGGGAGTACCTAAAACATAGAGTTTTTCTAAGCCTAATTCTTTTTCTACGGCTCTGAGAGCTTGGATTTGACAGCCTACTCCAATTACTAGGAGTCTTTTCATTCCCGACTGTTCTATCTGCTCCAAAACCGATAAGTTAGGGGATAAAGTAGGTTTATTAACTTTTGCTGCTAAAACTTCTTCAGGAGTAGTAGCAATAATTGGCATGGGTTGAAAGCGGTCTTCTTTGGTATTCTGGACACAAACAACCCCTTCTACTAAACCCTTGTCTAACATTTCACAAGCAATGGTGCTCACGATACCAGTCCACTGCGCCCCTTCAATGGGCTGCTTTTTCCTGGCAGCCATCATTTCTTGACTCACACCAAAATAGAGATCGGTTTCATTCTCTAAATTTCTACTCCGTCCGTGAGCTTCCTGTTCTAATTCCGCTACTTGTTGATTGAGAAAAGCACAAGCTTCTTTTACGTAGTGAATATAATAAGTATCGCACAGTCCACATTCACTACAGAGTTCCTTTGCAGGGCGACGACTACCAGGTTTTAAGGCTTTGGCTTTTTTGTGACGAGTAACAGGAGTCATATAAAAGGATATTTATTAAACAATTTTGGCTAACATTTGTCAGGTTAAAACAATCGTCAAGCTAAAACCCAAACTTTGTCAAGAAATGTAATAGAAGTTTTGGGGCAAACCCATATCTTCCTTCTCTGCTATTCAAGAGTCGCCAAGTTAGCCAAAAGAGAATAAAACAGAAATAGGAAACGCCCAATTTAGCGAGTTAGTTAATGAAAGAGATATTGTTAGAAGCGGAAGAAGAACGCCAAAAAATTCGTCATTTATTAGTAGTACAAGACCACAGAGGAAAAAAAACCTTTGCTCTAGAAGCTAGTACTTATTCCTTGGGACGAGATGCTCGTAATTCTATTGAGCTTTATGCACCATCTATTTCTCGACATCATGCGACCATTTTGCGCATTACCATACCCGAAAAAGATGATTCCTTTTTCCGGATCATTGATGGCAGTCTTAATGGAAAAAGAAGCACTAACGGTTTATTTATTAATCACCATAAATGTCTTTCTCATGACCTCAAAAACGGTGATCTGATTGAGTTTGGTAGTGGTGTTAAAGCTAAATACTATGCTTTATCCAATCTTTTAGACTCTCAGTTTGATGATTTTTGTGAAACTGACGATGTTTCAGGGTTTCTTTCTAATGCTCCCGACGCTTTCAGTACTTTAATTGCGCCACAAGAGAATACTAAGGATTCGGGGGATGTGGCTCTAGCTCGTTTGGCTTCTTTTCCTGAGTTAATTCCTAATCCAATTATTGAATTAGATTTGACAGGCAAAATAACTTATCTTAATCCCGCAGCCTTAAAAATTTTTCCCCGATTAAAAGCTCAAGGCATTAAACACCCTATACTGTCTGGATTTCCTGAACTTGTTACCAAGCAAGAAAATAATTCTTTAGTTCGAGAAATAGATTTTGAGGCTCAAACATTTGACCAAGCCATACATTACTTACCTCAAAGTGAGCTGATTAGAATTTTTATTACTGATATTACCGAAAGAAAACAAATAGAAATCGAGAAAGAGCTGCGCAGTAGAGAAGTTAAGTTTCGCGATCGCTTATTACAAGAAGTTATTGGCGTAAAAGACCGAATTTTTCACAAACGACTCCAAAATCTGTTAAAAATTGGCTGTGAATTTTTTAGACTGGAAGTGGGCATTTTTGTGGTCAAAGAGTCCCATTATTGGAAAATCAAGTCAATTTATCAGGATAGTAAGCAACTGAAGTTATCAAACTGCAACACTAAGTTAAGCCGTGATTTGTGGCAGGAAACCTTAACAACTAAAATGCCAATGGTTTTTAAACAATCGATTTACGGTTTGAGAGAATCTGACCCCAAAGAACAAAATCTGACTCATCAAGAGTCAAGAGATTTTGGGTTAGCAACCTATTTGGGGATGGGAATTAATGTTAGAAAAGAAGTAGAGAGTGTTCTCTGTTTCTTTAGCTCCGAATTTAGAGAGGATGATTTTGCATCGGGAGAGAAAAAGTTACTAGAGTTAATGATTAAGTGGCTGGAAAGTGAGATAGAACGTCAACAAATTGAACAGGATTTAAACAAGCAATTTCTCCAAAGTGTCTTATTAAAACACATCACCCAAGAAATACGTCAAAGTTTAGATGCAGAACAAATTGTTCAAATTACGGTAGAGCAAGTAACCGCAGCTTTTGGAGTCAATCGTTGCATTATTCATCAGTATATCGAAGGTTCTCCCAGTCATATTCCTTGTGTAGCCGAATATCTTAATGGTAATGTGCCATCCATGATCCATAGAGAAATTCCGATTGAAGGAAATCCTCACGCCCAAAAAGTTTTGAGTCAAGATGAAGTAGTAGTAACCAATGACATATCACAAGATCCTTTTTTAGTACCAGTAATAGAAGTATGTAGAGAACTACAAATTGAATCAATGGTGGCAGTTCGTACCTCTTATCAAGGTAAAGTAAATGGGGTAATTGCACTGCATCAATGCGATCAAATTCGAGAATGGAAACAAGATGAACTTGATTTATTAGAAGCAGTTGCTGCTCAAGTTGGTATTGCTTTAGGTCAAGCGCAGTTACTAGAAAGAGAAACTGTGCAAAAAATTCTATTGGCAAAACAAAATCAAGAATTAAATGCAGCCAAACAAGCAGCGGAAATTGCTAACCAAGCTAAAAGCGAGTTTCTGGCTACTATGAGCCACGAAATACGGACACCAATGAATGCCATTATCGGCATGACAGGTTTACTGCTTGATACAGAACTTACCGCCAAGCAAAAGGGATTTATTAATACTGTCCGCAACAGTAGCGAAACTCTCCTTACCCTGATTAATGACATTTTAGATTTATCAAAAGTTGAGTCAGGAAATCTGGAACTAGAAAAACATCCTTTTGTACTAGAAAATGGTCTCCGAGAAGCTATGGATTTATTGGCTTCTAAAGCCTTAGCTAAGAAAATTGTCCTAACTAATCACATTATGGAGGATGTTCCACCAGTTATTGTGGGGGATATCGCCCGCTTGCGACAGGTTTTGGTAAATTTGATTGCTAATGCCGTTAAATTCACTGACAGTGGTGGAATTGAAATAGAGATAAGTTCAGTTTTAATTTCCGAAGAGAAATCTCTTTATCAACTAGAATTTTTGGTCAAAGATACAGGTATTGGTATTACTCGTGAGCAACAAACAAGATTATTTAAATCTTTTAGCCAAGCTGATTCTTCAATTAATCGCAAGTATGGTGGTACAGGTTTGGGGTTAGCCATTTGTCAGCAATTAATCCAATTGATGGGAGGAAAAATCTGGGTCGAAAGTCGGGGAAGTGTAGCGGGAAATTATCCTCAAAATTGGCAAATTTCCTCTCAAGAAGAAGATATTGGTTCTACTTTCTACTTCACGATTTTGGCTCAATCTAGTTCAGAGCCTCCTGTTCCCAGTAATTCTGACTTGTTCTTTGAGCCTATCTCCTCTTTAGAGTCAGTACCTCTTAAAATTTTGATTGCGGAAGATAATGGGGTTAACCAGCAAGTCTTACTGCTGTTATTGGAAAAATTAGGCTTGCGGGGCGATGTGGTTGGCAATGGCTTAGAAGCGATCACAGCTTTGAATTCTATTCCATACGATTTGGTTTTAATGGATGTGGAAATGCCTGAAATGGACGGAATTACAGCTAGTAAAAGAATCACTCAACGAACAGATAATGATTCCAAAAAACCTTACATTATCGCCCTTACCGCCTATGCTACCCCAGAAGATCGAAACAAGTGTCTGGCTGCGGGGATGAATGACTTTCTTACTAAACCAATTAGAATTAATGATCTTCATCAAGCAATTAGTAAAGCTAGTAACGCCTTGTCTCTTGAGCTGGGAGAGATAGAAGTAGAGAAAGTAGAAGAATTCAAAAAGACAGAGGAAGTAGAAAACAAAGAAAATAGAGTGTTGGATATTCAGGTTTTGGATTCTCTGCGTGAGTTAGCAGGAATCAAGGCTCCTGATTTAATCAATAAAATTGTTAAACAATATTTTGAAGATAGTCCAGGAAAGTTAAAGGCGATCGCCAAAGCAGCAGAGGAAAAAGATGCTGAAGCTTTATCCAAAGCTGCTCACGGACTACGATCTAGTAGTGCCAACCTAGGAGCCATTAGGGTAGCTGAACTTTGCAAAACTATAGAAAATATCGGACGCACGGGTACAACAGCAGACACATTAGACTCAATTGCCCAACTTCAAGCTGAGTATGCCAAAGTTGAGGTAGTTTTACAAAAAGAATGCCAAAATGACGCTTTATAATAGTAGAAATAAACCTTTAATTTTAATTGCTGATGATGATCGCTCCATGCGTGCTTTATTAAATTTAGCTATGACAGAAGAAGGGTACGAAGTAGCAGAAGCCAAAAATGGTAAACAGTGTTTAGCTGAGTATCAACTCTTAAAACCCGATGCTGTTCTTTTAGATGGGGTTATGCCCGATCTCAATGGATTTGCTTGTTGCGAGAAAATTCGCCAACTTCCAGGGGGTGAATCAATTCCTATTTTAATAATCACTGTACTTGACGATCAAAAATCTATTGACCAAGCTTTTAGTTGTGGGGCAACCGACTATATTACTAAACCTATTCACTGGGCTGTTTTATCTCAGCGTATGCGGAGGCTCTTAGCCACTAATCAAACACTCCAAGAAGTACAAGCAGTCAAACAACAATTAGAAAAACAGCAGTCAATTATCAATCAATTATGCAACTTGGCAGTGTTTCTGGCTCTGCCAAATACTGAATACTAGACTATTTTGAAATTATGGCAAAGCGATCGCTAAAAGCCTCGCCCACGGGAATTATTCAAGCCAAAAGAGCTTTTGAACTGACAGGATGGACACAAGAATATTTAGCTGCTGAAGTGGGCTTATCAACTCGCCAATCAGTTTGGAAATTTTTTACAGGAAAGCCCATTGAACGTTATATTTTTATTGATCTCTGTTTTCAATTAAATTTAGAGTGGGAAGAGATTGCTGATCTACCTCATAAATCAAAATCTTTATCTTCTCAAGTAACTAATAACAATTCATCTGCAAATATTGAAGAGTTATTCAAGGTTTTTAAAGAAAAAATCAAAGGACAAATCAAAGCTCAATGGGGTACAGTACAATCTTTTTTTGAATATGGAAAACCTTTGCAGTTAGATGCTGTTTATACAAATCTAAATTTACTAAGCCACTTAACCAGTCAAAGATGGTTAGAAGTATCAGATTTACAAAATAATAATCTTTCCGAACGTCCCAGTTTTTCTCATAATAATGAGCAATCTATACCTGCTTTTTCTGCTGTTGAAAACTACGACAAATTAGTTTTATTAGGTAAACCAGGAGCTGGAAAAAGCACTTTTTTACAATATTTAGCTCTACAGTGTATTCAAGGTGATTTTAAAGCCAATTGTCTTCCAATCTTGATTCTTCTCAGAACTTGTGTTCAACAATACAAAGAAAATAACAATTTTAGCTTTATTAAATATCTAGAAAATATCTGGGCTGATTATGATATTACTTCAGCACAAATAGTTGATTTTTTACAACAGGGTAAAATATTAATTCTGCTTGATGGGCTAGATGAAATACCTCAAAAATATGAAGCTAAAATATTAGCTGAAATACAGCATTTTTCAGAAAAATATTATCAAAATACTATTATAATTAGTTGCCGTTTATCTAGTCAGCAATATCACTTTAATAATTTCACCTATTTAGAATTAGCAGATTTCAATCAAGAGCAAATAGAAACCTTTGCCAAAAAATGGTTTATAGCAACAGCAAATAGTAGAGAAATAGGAATAAATAAATCTCAGCAATTTTTAGAACAACTACAACGGAAAGAAAATCTGCCAATTAGAGAATTATTGACCACTCCAATCTTACTTAATCTTGTTTGTTCAGTATTTAAAGAAAGATTATCTTTTCCTACAAAAAGAGCTAGATTATATCGGGAAGGATTGGATATTTTACTATTACGTTGGGATCGTTCTAGAGGAATCGCTAGGGATATTGTCTATCAAAAACTATCTTTGCCAGATAAAATAAAACTGCTAAGTCATATTGCTGCTCATAACTTTAAGCAAGGTAGTTTTTTCTTTGAACAATATGATTTAATTCAAACTATTAGTGATTATCTCTTAACTTTACCCGATGTTCATAATGATCCTGAAACTTTAAGATTAGATAGTTCGGCAATTCTCAAATCAATTGAATTACAACATGGATTATTAGTACAAAGAGCTAGAGATGTTTATTCTTTTTCTCATTTAACTTTTCAAGAATATCTAACATCAAGATATATTGTTTCTAGTCCTAACCAAAAAGAATTAAACCAAAATTTAAAATTTTTAGCAAGTAAAGTTTTTAATCTTCAATGGCGAGAAGTAATCTTATTGACTGTGAGTGAATTACCCAATGCAGATTATTTAATACAAGAATTAAAAAAAGAAATAGACTTATTAATACAACAGGATAATTATTTACGAGAGTTTTTACAATTTCTTGAAACTAAAGCTCAATCTTTATCCGTTTCTTATAAATTATCAGCTATCAAAGCTTTTTACTTTAGTTTATTTTATAATCGAGATTTGAATTTAGCTATTAGTTTAGATAGTAATTTTGCCAATAATTTAGAAAATAACCTAGCTTTAGATTTAGCCTTAGAAAGAGCTTTTGCTATGGCAGAAACATTAGTAACCAATCCTACAATTCAACAAATCCTGAATTTTACCTTTTCTCTAGATATGGAATCTAGTTTTGAGTTATCTCCTGAAATGAATCAAGCTTTAAATAATATAAAAAAACAACTTCCTGATCCAGCAGATGGAAAAGAAAAATTATTAAGTTGGTGGAAAAAACAAGGCAAAGATTGGTTAGTTTTATTTCGTCACGCGATCGATGATTGTTGTTATCAGGGAAAAAAATGGAAATTTAATAGATCGCAGCAAAAAATTTTGCAACAATATTATATAGCTAATCAATTTTTCTTGGAATGTCTCCATAGTAATTGTAAATTAGTTAATAGAACCATAGAAGAACAAGAAGAATTGATATTAAGTTAAGATTTAATTAAATACAATTACATCTTAATTAATGGGATTAGATATATCAATAAATATGCGAGGATAAACTAGAATCTACCAATTTATTACTCAAGCCATTTATAAATGGAGAAACTTTTTTAAGATATTGCTAATTATGGATCGCTGAAAAGCTTTCTGTAAAAAAAAGTAATAGGGTTTAGATCTATTCAACAAACCATACACTATTAAACTAGAGTACAAAAATTGATATAAATACATTAAGTAAATAATAAATAATTAATCTTTAATTTACTAGTTTAGTAATGGTTTCTGTCCATCTTTTAGGATATATTTGATTGTAGGTAAAAGTTTCTTCAATACAATTACTATAGAGTTTGTTTAAATAGTTCAAGTAATCTTTAGGGATGCTAATTTCCAGACCTTGATTGACTCTTTGGGATAGTTTATTCCGAATAGAATCGGGAGTTTTATTAACATCTACCTGGAGGAAATCACAAATTTCGGTTAAGAAAATAAAAGGGTCATCAGCAAGCTTGTCATAGAAATTGACATGAACATTTTCTAAGGGAAAATATTTTGTCCATAAATCTATAAGATTTTTATAGCTAGGTAATCTGTTAAATTCTTGTTCAAAATGATCGTAAAATTCTTCTTGTTTGACTTCTTCTAGTTTTAAGTTTGTATTTCGACAAAGATTCATTTTGGCTTTTGACCAAGATCTATCTATGGGATTTCGGATCAAAATAATAATTTTTAAATCGGGAAACATCCGACTAATGTGATTAATTTCAGATTCTGGTATGCGATAACATAAAGGATCGATATCGCCAATAACTTTATTCAATCCATCTTGAAATAAGGAGTAATACCAAGTTTCTGTATGAGGAAAAAATAAATATTTAAAATCCCAGCTCAATCTTTTCCAAAGAGCTTTATCTAGACTAAATACACTGTTGATATTGTTAGCATAAAATTTAGTACGCTCCTGAAGATATTTTCGATATGCAAAACAATGCCAATGAGAACTGGTGAATCTTTTAATTAAATTTTCATCAGGAAGGAAAGCTCTTTCCCAAAAATAGCGAATTTCTTTAACAGGTGGTAAGTATAACTGAGGATGTTGAATTAGAGTATTGTATAGCCAGGTTGTTCCTGTTTTTTCTGGTCCAATACATATAAAGTTTGGATGTGGGTGTTTTGAGTTCATAGTTTGCTATTAATTAACTAAAAAGTAAGGTTATTTGTCTAGATTTGACAACTGAATTCAAAATCATCTTGTAAATGTGAAGTGGAAAAATTTTGTTTCTTGTATTTTAAAAATATATATAATCACTATCTAAGATTGGGTATATTTATTTGTTCAATTTAATAATGTCGTGTATATTTTATCTAACTTGTAGAAAAAATTTTGAATACATAACGAGTTGCCCAAATAGTAAATAAGGGCATTAAAACTCCATGAATTATCAATACTGAAGCTGCTACTCCTTGGCTTTGCCAATATACTCCTACAAATAAAGCGATCGCGAATATTTCAGTAAAGATAATATTCCACTTTAAATCTATTTCTGGTTTATCTACTGCTAATAGTAATTGGGAAGCAGAGTCAGCAAAAGGACGAGGAATTGCTGATAAACAAATCAGAATTAAAACTGGAATTGCGGGAATCCATTTTTCACCAAAAACAATAGGAACATATATAGGAGCTAAAATAGATTGTAATAAAACCATGGGAATAATTATCATAGCAATAGTCTTGAGACTATTAAAATAACGAGATTTAAACTTATTGAGATTGTCTCTAGCTCCACAGAGATGAGGTAGCAAAGCCGACTTAATAGAAGTCATAATGCCCAAACTAATTCCTAATCCAGCATTAAACGCAAAATAGTAAATACCTAAAGCTTCAATACTGAGAAATCTTCCTACAATCAGATAATCTAAATTACTGCGTAATGTTTTAAGTAATTCCACTCCTAAAACACTACTACCAAAGCGCAATAATTCCCCCCAATTTTTATTACTAAATTGCCACTTTGGTCGCCATTGATGATTTTTCAGCATTACGATTACCCAAATGGGAGCTACTAAAATTTTAGGTAACACAATTGCCCACATTCCCAATCCTGCGATCGCGAATATTAAAGATAAAATATTATCAGTAGAAATTTGAAGCATTTGCACCAGAGCAATAACTTTAAAGCGATTTTCTCGCTGAATTAAAGCTACTTGAACTAAGCCATGAGGTAACAGTAATAAACCTAGTCCCATAGCACATATGGGCAAAATCAATTGCTTATCGCCATAAATCCAAGCAATAGGAAATGCTGCCAAACATTGAATAATAAATAAACCTGTGAAGATTAACCAATTGAGCCAATAGGCAGACTGTGCCAAACTTTCTAAATTATCTTCTTTGGCTTGAATTAATCTGATTCCTACACCATTGCGAGTAAAAACTTTAACAAATTCGTTAGTGGTTAAAACAATAGCTGCTAAACCATAGTCATATTGGGTTAAAAAACGCGCCAAAACAATAGTAGTCAATAACCTTGTCAGTCGATTAACTCCCCCTGACATACCCAACCAGCCAAGGTTACGGACAAAAGAGCTATTACTCTGATTACCCTTGAATAGTAGCTGAAAATATTTCATCCAATTACTTCCTGTAGTAACATATCCCAGTTATTGAGAAAATGCTCCCAACTGTCAGTAACCGAATTTCTCCCTATTTGTCCCCAAGCAAGTAAATCCTTTTCTGGTAAAGATGTAATTGCTTCTGCTAACTGCTCACTATTGTTAGGAGAGTATAATAAACCACAGTTTTCGAGATGTTCGGGAAAAGCATCTATAGCAGGAGCAACAACTGGCTTTCCTGCTGCTTTCGCTTCCAAGCAAACTGTACCTCCTGGCTCCCAACGGGAAGGAATAATCGCAACATCACACTGGGAAAGAAACTCAGGAACATCTTTAACCGTACCAACTAACTTAACTTGGGGTAAATCGTGAGCTAAAGTTTTAATTTGTTCCTCCTCAAAGCCATAACCTCCTAAATACAAGATAAATTCTTCTTTGGGAAGCAAAGCCATTGCTTGTAATAAAATATCAAAACCTTTTTGACGGGCAAAACGACCATAAGCTGCTAAAACTAAAGGCTTTTCAGTTTTTTTAGGGCTAATTTTCAATAAATCTTCTATTTTTGTCCCACCACTAGCTGATAAGGGAATTACTCTTAGTTTTTCTGAATGAACCAACTGTTGATTTAGCATCCATTGTTTTTGTCCCTCAGATACGCAGAGAACTCTGTCAACTAAACCATAAGTCAACCTCAGCATCATATGAAAACGAGCTAAAGAAGGAACCTGGTTTTGTTCAAATCCTTGACAGTAGTGGTGATCTACCAAAATTATTTTGCTATTAAGTTTTAACTTAATTAGGGGAATCAGATATCTCCAGGTAGAAGGATAATGAAACACAATTACTTCAGGAGAAGTATTACGAATATGCTTGCATAATCCCTCTAAACGAAACACTGAAAAATCATAGTGATCGCTTAATTTAGAGCTTATTAATCTTTGTACGTAAAGATTTGAACCACCAGCTAATTTATCTCCAATCAAGTGCATAACTTTCGGTTTCATACTGTCTCTCCTAATAACCAGGAAGATAAATCCCGTTGAATTAAATCTTGACAAGCTAAAATATCTTCTCGAAATAATTGGCTGAGTTTGGCTCTTGTTTCAGAATTCATTTGGGGTTTAGCCAGATTTTTATGTTGAATTTTTTGTCGCATAGAAGCAGGAAATAAAGGTTTGAGTAAACTTTTTATCGGATTAGGCTTCATTAATAACTGATGTAATAATTTGTTTTTAGGTACTCCTGATTTATTAGGACGAATATTTAATTCAGGAACAAAACTATGATTAACTTCTAAAAATCTAAATATATCTTGTAGCAACTTAATAGGAGATTGACTTAAATCTTCGTATAAGTAAATAGCTATTTGTTGGCGATCAAATAAATCATAATAACGTTGAATTTGTTGGCTGTAATAGCCTACTTGTGTATAGTGCCAAAACCATTCCCAATTATTTCTGATTCTTTCGGATTCTGCTGCTAAAG
>JAAUYH010080487.1_pt1 | contig 11616 bp, 14 predicted proteins | sample 7278061 | NCBI WGS metagenome assembly JAAUYH01 (sample SAMN14350203, study PRJNA611818) | marine sediment metagenome | isolation source: surface marine sediment (0.6m) | place: French Polynesia: Moorea | collected 2018-08 | reverse complement strand
TCTCAGAGGTTGTTTGGCAAGTCTAAAGCTTTAGGAAAAAAACTGACTATTCAGAAACCTGGTTTCTTAGCAAATAACTACGAGAAGATTCCACATTCAACTGAAAGAAACCCGGTTTCTCGACACCGATGAAAACGTTTATTCTCAGAGTTAAATCCCAGTCGAATTTTAAAGTGTCGATAAAAGTCAGATTTTTTATAATTCAAATTGGGGAATAACTTCTGTTTCCAATTTTGCTGCATCTAGCCATTCTTGCATCGCTGTCAGATTTAAAATTGCATTTGCATAAGCTTGAGAAATTGCATCTAGTTCTACACCATAAGTTTTAAAACGTAAGACAATTGGGGCAAACATAGCGTCAGCAATGGTAAAATGACTGAATAAAAAATCACCACTACCAGCAAAGTTTTCTCGACAATCACGCCAAATAGAAATAATCCTATCAATGTCTTTTTGTACTTCAGGAGTCATCCCTTTACCAGGAAGTTCAGCACGACAATTCATGGGCATATTTTGGCGTAAATTTTGAAAGCCTGCGTGGATTTCTGCACAAATAGAACGAGACATTGCACGTGCAAATGGTTCTTTTGGTAATAAGCGTTTATGAGGTAGGGATTCAGCTAAATATTCACAAATTGCTAAAGATTCCCAAATTGTAATTCCACCATGATGTAAAACAGGTATTTTACCACTGGGACTATGTTGCAAAATTTCTTGATGGGTGGTTTCTGTATTTAGGGGAATTCGCACTTCTGTAAATTTGATGCGACAATATTTTAAAACTAACCAAGTTCTTAATGACCAAGAGGAATAATTTTTATTCCCAATCACAAGGGTGTAATTTGACATGATTTACGGTTTTTTTGCGAACATCTATATGGTGATGGTATCGTTTTTTTGACTCCTATTCATATTTGTATTTCTATGAGTGAAATTCTCCCGGAAGCCACACCCCTCCACACGCTTAATCCCCTGACTCGCTTCTCTGATAGGGTGGAGGATTATATCAAATACCGTCCTAGTTATCCCACCGCAGCAATTAATAAAATTCTGGAAGGGTTACCTCCTGAAATCATCGCAGCTGATATTGGTGCGGGTACGGGAATCTCTTCACGCTTGTTGGGGGAAAGGGGTGTGAGGGTAATTGGGATTGAACCGAATACAGCGATGCGAAATGCAGCTGAACCGTCACCAGGTGTCGAATATCGGGATGGAAAGGCAGAGTCTATAAATTTACCTAATGCATCAGTAGATTTAGTTACGTGTTTTCAAGCTTTTCACTGGTTTGAAGCAGAACCGAGTTTGCGGGAATTTCATCGCATTCTCAAGCCTGGGGGACGTTTAGCGGTGGTGTGGAATAACCGTGACAAGGAAGATAAGGTAACTGCGGAATATAGCCGACTGGTAGGTATTGCATCAAATAAGCACCCAGCAGAATCGCGGATGAAGCGGGTTGAACCTTTGTTAGCAACTCCTTATTTTATGAATGTTCGTGAATATACCTTTACTTATCGACAACAGTTAGATTTAAATGGATTAATTGGACGTGCCCTTAGTGCTTCCTATGTTCCCTGTGAAGGTAAGGCTTATGAAGAATTAATTGCTGGTTTGGGGGATTTATATCAACGGTTTGGGGATAAAAGTGGTTTTGTTTACATGGTTTATCGTACTAGCGTTCACCTTGCGCAAGCAGCACCATGAGTCAAACTAACTCCAAATTAACACCGTTATATATGAAGAATCCGCTTACCCATTTTTCGGAACGAGCAGATTATTATGCTAAATATCGACCAAGTTATCCAGAAGTAGCTATTGATGCGATTCTGGAGGGTTTGAGTAAGCTTTCCCAAGTTGTTGCGGTGGATATTGGTGCAGGTACGGGAATTTCCTCCCGGTTGTTGGGAGAACGAGGTGTCAGAGTAATTGCTATTGAACCGAATATAGATATGCGGGAAGTATCTGAACCATCACCGGGAATAGAATGGAGGGATGGAACAGCGGAGTCTACAAATTTACCCGATGCTTCAGTGGATTTAGTTACGTGTTTTCAGGCTTTCCACTGGTTTAATCCGGAACCGAGTTTGTTAGAGTTTCAGCGTATTCTCAAACCATCGGGAAAATTGGCACTATTATGGAATTTACAAGACCGTAGGGATAATTTTACAGCAGAATACTGCCGGTTGGCAAGTTTAGGGGTGAAGAAAACAGGAAAACAGAAGCGTCGGAAGTATACGGAACCTGTAGAAGCAAGTCCCTATTTTCACAATTCGCGCAAATATATTTTTGTTTATCAGCAAGAGTTAGATTTAACTGGATTAATTGGACGTGCAATGAGTTCTCGTTATGTACCCCGTGATGGTTTGGTACATGAACAAATAATGTCTGGGTTGGAGGATTTATTTCAACGTTATTGCAATGAGTGTGGTTTGGTTTCTCTTGTTTATCGCACTATCGTTTATCTTGCGGAAGTAATTAAGAATTAAAAAATGGGAATACTTTAAATTACGGTAGGGGTTTAGCAATGCTAAAGCCTTACTGATGGTGAAAACTAGTTTATAAGCATGGAGAAACCGGATTTATAAATGAAAATTCAGGTTTTGAGAGGTTCATATTCTCAATAAACCTGGTTTCTGACTTAGGTGGAAGATATCAATATATTCCTAATCACAAATTTAATTATGACAAAAGCACGTTATGAGGGTTATTGCGTAGATACCCCGACAAGATTTGTTCAAGAAAGATTTGATGATATCAATGTTTATAACCAAAATGCTAAATCGTTGTTAACTAAAGCCAGTGGTTTTATTAGTGCTTATGATTTTACTTTGAATCCGTATCGGGGATGTCAATACGGCTGTAGTTATTGTTATGCTGCGGCTTTTAGTCCTAATTCTAATATGCGAAAAGATTGGGGTAAGTGGGTAATTATTAAAGAAAATGCGGCAGAAATTTTAGAGAAAGAGTTAAAAAATTGGTACGCCAAAAATCCCAATCAATATCCGAAAATTTATATGAGTAGTGTTACCGATCCTTATCAACCAATTGAGTCTAAACATCAATTAACTCGTAGGTTATTAGAAGTAATGCTTGATTATTATCCGACTCCGACATTAGTTATTCAAACTCGTAGTCCAATTATTACCAGAGATATTGATTATTTACAAAGATTTCAACGGTTGCGGATTAATATGAGTATCCCTACTGGAAGCGAATTGGTAAGGAGAGATTTTGAACCTCGTTCTCCCAGTATCAAAGCTAGATTAAATGCTATCGCCAAATTTAAAAATTCTATTGAATATCTCAAAGGTTTTATTCCCAAAATTTCTATAACTATTACTCCTTTACTTCCCACTCTTCCTGCTGATGAAACTAGTTTTTTTGACAAACTAAAAATTGCAGATAGAATTGTCATTCAGAATTTTCACCCTAGCCAAAATCGTTCCCTTGTGGCATCAACTAGACAAGAAACTGAAGAAATTAAGCAAAAATACCCTTGGTGGTATGAAGATGAAAAATTAAGCTATATGCAGTTTAAAAAAAAGTTAATTGCGCAACTTCCTGGAATAGAAATCAAGGAAGGTAAAAACGGTTTTGGTTATGATTAATTCCATTGCGAATTGGTGGCGGAGTCAACAATTTAAATCAGCGGTTAAACGGGGTGATATCAAATTAGCAATCAAGGTATTAGAGGAAATTCAAAAAGCGGGGGCTAAGCTTTCTTGGTTAGAAAGACTATTTAGAGAAAAGCTGCAAAGTGAGCAATATTTACAGCAATATAAACAAGAAGCAGGAAGTTTAAATATTAAGCTTAAAGAAGCTTTAAATAAGTTAGAGTTTTTAGATGTTCAAGAAGTTTTTGATGAGTCTGTCGATGTTATAAAACCAGACGATGAATTTATCAAGTTTGTATATAAAACATTTAATCTAATCCAGCATGATGAACATAAACTCCAGTGTACTGGGATTGATGAGCGGATATTTGATGATTTTGAAGCTAGGTTAGTTGAATATCTGAAGGAAGAATTTAAAAAGATATCTGAAAAGCATTTAAAAGTAAAGCTAGAAGATGCATTAGAAGATATTAATACTTTAAAAATTGGACAAGACCCAGATTATCGTTTTAGTCTGACTCCTCACGTCTACTTTATGAAGTATTTTCTGGAAAATGTTTATTGTCTTTATTTAGCCTGGTTTTTAATTTATAAAGCTGGGTTGTTACCCCAAAAAGTTAATATTCTCGATATTGCAGCGGGACCGGGAACAGTTGGTTATGGTTTAGCTTTATTTCTACAAAGTATGAGTGGGTTTTTTCAAATTCCCCAAATACATATCTCTTACTATTCTTTGGAGAAACAAGACGCTTTTCAGTTTCGCGGATTGCAGTTTTGGCGAAAATATATAGAATCTCGCAAGACACCTATAAATACTTTCTTCCGCTTTGTAACTGAGGATATTTTTAATTGGAAACCGCATTCAAGCAATATTCCCAATAACTTTTTTGATTTTATAGTCATTTCTCATTGCTTTTTTAATATTCCAGCTAGAAGCCTAGAAGCAAACAAAATCTATAAACAAATTATTGACTCTAGTTTGAAACAGTCAGGTTACGTTCTGTTAATTGTCCAAGATAAAAAATTATTTAAAGCTTATAATGCCTATCAATCAGAAGACCACATTCAAGAACAAAAAATTGTGAATATGTTTGTTAGTGATTTGGGATTAGATTTAGTTTGGTACCAATATTTAACATCTACAGGTTTAAGAACAATTATTAAAAGTGCTGAGTTTGGCAAATTTGCTAGAGAGAAGTTACCAAAAAAAATATATATGTCTCCCTTAATTCACCATTATTTTAATCAAAAGTACGACCAACATTATACACTTGATGATTATGTCATTTTAGCTCAGATGAAATCCAGATGATTAGTTATCGTAAAAACCTCACCCCGTCCTACGGACACCCCTCTCCTTACTAAGGAGAGGGGAAGGGGGTGAGGTTTCTCTATAGAGTAAGTAAATCAGCAGATTTAATATCAAAAATGAGCAATTCTATAGACACAAAAAAATCTTCTGTCTGGCATGGCAAATTAGATTTAAAATATGCTCATAACCAAGACAAAACCCAATTAATTCACAGTTACCAGCAAGCACCCCTAAAAATCCAACGTCCCTTTTACCCAGAAGGAAACAAAGTTTGTCATAGCGTGATTTTACATACTGCTGGGGGAATTGTGGGAGGAGATCAACTATCTACAAATTTTCACCTAGAACCCCACGCACAAGCATTAATTACCACAGCCGCAGCTAGTAAAATTTATAAAAGTAATGGTTTACAATCCAGACAAAATATTAACATCCAAGTTGATACTGGTGCTTGTTTAGAGTATTTACCCCAGGAAACAATAGTCTTTGATGGTGGAATTTATCGCCAAGATTTACGAATCCAATTAGCTACAAATTCCAGTTATTTAGGCTGGGAAATTACCAGATTTGGACGCAGTGCGAGGGGAGAAAAATTTTTCCAGGGAGAATGGCGTAGTAATACCGAAATTTGGCGAGAAGAAAAACCCCTGTGGATTGATAGACAATGGTTACCGGGTAGAGAAGATGTATTTCACAGTCCCCACGGTTTGGGAGGACAACCAGTGGTAGGTAGTTTGGTTTATGTAGGAGAAACTGTTTCACCGGAAATCGTCACCAAAGCACGTTGTTTGTTCACTTCCTCCTCCGAAATTGGTGTGACTCGTTTAGAATATGGATTTTTGTGTAGATACCGTGGTTGTGATACTACTGAAGTGAGAAACTGGTTTATTGGGGTTTGGGAGTTATTGCGTATATGTTTTTTAAATCGTGGTAAGTGTATACCAAGAGTATGGCAAATTTGAACTGCACAACAGAAGAGGTAAAAAATGCAATTAACACCCCAAGAGAAGGATAAATTATTAATTTTTACGGCTGCTTTGGTAGCAGAAAGACGTAAGGAAAGGGGTTTAAAATTGAATTATCCGGAAGCGGTGGCGTATATTTCTGCTGCTATTTTAGAAGGTGCTAGAGATGGACGTACTGTAGCAGAATTAATGAGTTTTGGAACAACTTTATTAACACGAAATGATGTGATGGAAGGTGTCTCGGAAATGATAAATGAAGTACAGGTGGAAGCAACTTTTCCTGATGGAACAAAATTGGTAACTGTGCATAATCCAATCCAATGATTTTTGAATTTGTTTGAATTTGTTTGAATTTTTAATTTTTAATTATTATGATTCCTGGAGAATATATAGTTCAAGCAGGGGAAATTGAGTTAAATGTTGGTCGTCCAACTGTAAAACTACGAGTGGCAAATACGGGAGATAGACCGATTCAAATTGGTTCCCATTTTCACTTTTTTGAGGTGAATAATGCATTGCAATTTAATAGAGAAGAAGCGCGGGGTATGCGTTTAGATATTCCTGCGGGAACTGCGGTGAGATTTGAACCGGGAGATGAAAAGGAAGTGACTCTTGTTCCTTTTGTGGGTAGTCGTCAAGTTTATGGTTTTAATGGTTTGATTAACGGTAGTTTGGATGAAGATGAAATTGAAGGAGATGATTCCAAAAAACCAAAGGATAAAAAGAATAAGAAAGGAAAGAAAAAGTAATACCTATTGTTCCTGTTCAAAAGTAACTTGTCGATATAATTCCTCAACAGGAATGGAAAAACCGACGCTTTCTAAGGTTAAAGTATCCCCAGATGTATAAGAAGAATAAACCCATAAACCTTGCTCATTCAAACGAAAACAATCTACACTCATTTCTGTAGATTGAATCAAAACATATTCCTTTAAAGTACTTAATTGACGATAGCGAGTAAATTTCTTACCTCTGTCGAAAGCTTCTGTAGAAGGGGAAAGAACTTCCACAATTAAACAGGGATATTCCACCCATTCATTTGATTCTTTATCTCTAGAATCACAAGTGACAACGATATCCGGATAATGATAAGAATTTAAAGAAGCTATTTGCACTTTGACATCAGCAATATAAATATCACAGCCTTTTTCTGTCAAAAATCCATCTAAAGATGTGTATAAGTTTCCAGCAATGCGGTTATGGGGTTTTGTTCCCCCAGTCATTGCGAAAACTTCCCCATCAATGTACTCGTACCGTAGTTCTTGGGTAGCTTCCCATTCTAGGTACTCTTGGGGAGTCATGTATTGGAATTGTGGATTTGCAGTCATTGGTGTTACGTGACTTGAAAATAGGGAATAGGGAACAGGGAAAAGGGAACAGGTTAAGAGATATTTTATGCTTCCTAATGTACACAGTTCATAACCGCTATTTACCCCAGGTGTTATCCTATGAATTTATTTTAGTATTGTATGGATGGTTGAGTAATCATATTAGAAACCAGATTCCTTGAGAATATTGACCTTTGAAATCCTAATTTTTGATTTAGAGACTATTTATAAAGTGTAGGGAGAAACCGGGTTTTTATCGGTGAAGTATCCAATTCGCATCCTAGTTAATCTCAAATAAACCCGGTTTCTGAAGTTTTATATAGTTAGTAAATATTCATTTTTATTCCAACAACCAAGCAAATAAATCTCCGACTGTCAGTTGTAATTCACTTGCAAAAGATGGTACAGGAAGTAACGCGTTTAGTTCGTCAAACACCTCAGTTTCTTGCTTGGGACGATAAACAAATACGGTTTCCTCATCCAGATCGATTAACCAACCCATTTCAGTTCCATGCTTGAGACAATGATGAGAGGCGATCGCAAAACAATCCGTAAGAATCGCAATATCCAAATACTGTAATCACAACTCACGCTGTAGCCATCTCTGGCTTTGAGTTTGGGGATAATGGCTCAAAATGTAACAGCATAATTTGCTCTGGACGTAACCCCAAAGACTCATAGGTGCGTCCGTTGCGATCGCTAAATTCGACTTCAAACGCAGCACCATCAGCTAAGATTTCAACTATTGTACCAACTTGACCACGTAACAGATTATATTCCTGAAGATCCACTGTTAAAGCTACGACATCAAGTAAGTTAAATTTTGTTGTCATTTGCATCACCTCCACATACTACAAAGGATAGCAGGTCGTTAGTCTGGGAGTGTTGGAACCTTGCTCAATAATCCAACCACTACGAACAATTGTACTTTTACCTTGCCACTCAAGAGTAAAATCTAAAGTGTAGCGTTGTCCAAAATCATCACGTCTACCTAACTGAACCTCCTGAACTTTAACAACTTCCAGAAGAATTTGACGCAAATCCTCAGCGTTGTCAGCAGTCATACCTAGTATTGATAAAAATAGATGAGCTTTGTGCTTTCCTTGAGGGTGTTCTGGATTAAGACAGTAATCACGTAGTTTACGAATATCAACAACTGCATTCTCTGCATATGGAATTAGCATTCATATCAATTTTTTTCGTCTTGTTTAAGTCTATAGTAGAATACTTCCTTATTTTGATATAAATCACCGGAATCAACCATAAATGCTATATTCTATTAATAATTCTGCATTTACTTTAATAACTAGCCATCACTAGATTTATTATCAGGAATAAAGTTGATTGTAAATAAAATATAAAAGTTCTCCAACAGTACAAGCTACAAATTCTCTCTGACCAAAAGAATTACTAAATGTGCTACGTAATGGGTGATAGAATATCACTGATTCTTCCAATACTAATATATCATCTGGAATTTCAATTTCAAATTCTTCTTCAAGCGCCATTGCAACCTCAATAGTTTCATAATAATCGGCTCCTAAATCCTTTGAAATATTGCTCTCTAAAGTGACATCATCCTTATATACATTTAACTGCTCACTAACTATATATTGGATTTTAAGGAAGAGTTCGGATATAGTATTGTCTCCGCCATTTTTAGCTAACTCAATTATTCTAGGCAACTCAATTAACAGATTTTTCCTGTAATTTTCTTTCTCTAATCTCTGTTGGTTTTCTTGTTCTATACGTCGAGCTTCTTCTTCCTTTGCTTTTGCGATACGTCTATCTTCCTCTTCTCTTTCTTTTGCGATACGTCTATCTTCCTCTTCTCTTTCTTTTGCGATGCGTCTATCTTCCTCTTCTCTTTCTCTTGCTATACGTTGAGCTTCCTTTTCCTTCTCTCTGGCTATATGATTTTTGAGTATTTCAATTTTATTATTAATAGCATCACTTACTACAGAAAATCCAACTTTGTACCCACTTTTGCTGTAGATTTTTGTAGCTATATCCCACACACAATCATCATGTTTATCAACAAGTAACTTTAATCCCTCCTCTGTAAATGGCACTGTTTTGTCCAAGTACATATTGATAGCTTTTTCCAGTATGTATATTTCGTATTTTTCATCATCATTTTTCATTAAACTTTCCTCTAAAAAACAGCTATATCAATGAAGTTAAAATACACATAATTAAACATTAGATAATCTTTATTTTTGTAAGGCAAAGGTATTACTCGCATTAGTATTTATTTCTGTTCATTTCACGTTACTGCCAAATACAGTTATATAAAATTTATTGCTTCACGTCGATAACTTACCTACCATCCGAAATACAATTCCTGTAAAATTACTAAATTCCTTTTTCTGCGTCTCTACACTTTTGCGTGAGACAAAACCACCCCCAGGAGTCCATCTATGGCTTACCGCATATCCCGTCGCGCTTACGCTGAAACCTACGGTCCCACAATTGGCGATCGCATCCGATTAGCAGACACCGAACTCTTCATCGAAGTCGAACACGATTTGACGACTTACGGCGATGAGGTAAAATTTGGTGGTGGTAAAGTCATCCGTGATGGCATGGGACAATCCCCCATTACTAATGCTGATGGTGCGGTGGACATGGTAATTACCAACGCTGTGATTCTCGATTGGTGGGGTATCCTCAAAGCAGATATCGGTATCAAAGATGGCAAAATCTGCAAAATTGGTAAAGCGGGAAATCCCTATATCCAAGACAATGTCGATATTATTATCGGTCCGGGAACCGAAGCTGTAGCTGGAGAAGGAATGATTCTCACCGCTGGGGGAATTGATGCACATATCCATTTTATTTGTCCCCAGCAAATCGAAGTGGCGATCGCATCTGGAATTACTACAATGTTAGGTGGTGGTACGGGTCCCGCAACCGGAACAAATGCTACTACCTGCACGCCGGGACCCTGGAATATTTACCGAATGTTACAAGCCGCTGATGCTTTCCCGGTGAATTTGGGATTTCTCGGTAAAGGTAACTCCAGTCAGCCCCAGGGACTTGTAGAACAGGTGAAAGCAGGGGCGATGGGGTTAAAGTTACATGAAGATTGGGGAACTACGACCGCCGCCATAGATACTTGTTTGACTGTTGCCGATAAATATGACGTTCAAGTAGCAATTCACACCGACACTCTCAATGAAGCGGGGTTTGTGGAAGACACCATTGCTGCTTTCAAGAATCGCGTAATTCATACCTACCACACCGAAGGTGCAGGGGGAGGACACGCACCGGATATTATTAAGGTATGTGGGGAAGCGAATGTTTTACCATCGTCCACTAATCCCACCCGTCCTTACACCTTAAATACCCTTGATGAACACCTGGATATGTTGATGGTGTGTCATCACTTAGACCCCAGCATACCGGAAGATGTGGCGTTTGCAGAGTCCCGCATTCGTCGGGAAACCATCGCTGCTGAGGATATTTTGCACGATTTGGGTGCTTTTAGTATTATTTCCTCTGACTCCCAAGCCATGGGAAGGGTAGGTGAGGTAATAATTCGCACTTGGCAAACAGCGCATAAAATGAAAGTGCAACGGGGAGACCTCACTCCAAATTTAGAAGCAGAGGGGCAAAAAGCGGATAATTTTCGAGCTAAAAGATACGTTGCTAAATATACGATAAATCCGGCGATTACCCATGGAATTGCTGAGTATGTGGGTTCGGTGGAAGAAGGAAAACTTGCAGACTTGTGTTTGTGGAAACCCGCATTTTTTGGGGTGAAACCAGAGATAGTAATAAAAGGGGGATTTATTGCATGGTCGCAAATGGGAGATGCTAATGCTAGTATTCCCACACCCCAACCCGTACATATGCGTCCGATGTTTGGGAGTTTTGCAGGTGCGAGGAATGCAACTTCCTTAACTTTTGTCTCCAAAGCAGCCTTAAAAAAAGGAATTCCCGAACAATTGGGTTTACACAAACAAGCAGTAGCGGTTTCGGGGATACGTCAGTTGAGTAAGCGGGATTTGAAGTTAAATGATGCCTTACCCCGGATTGAAGTTAATCCCCAAACCTATGAAGTACGTGCGGATGGGGAATTGTTAACTTGTGAACCCGCGACAGTTTTACCCATGACCCAGAGGTACTTTTTGTTTTAATTAAAAAGGTTCTTGCGTAGATTTTATTTGACCAATCTTCTAACAACTCAATTGGATTCAAGTTAAGCGTCGTTGACGACGGGTAAAGTTTGGTAGGAGTGCAAGCTTCCCCCAGACATAAAACCGCTCAAACCCTCTTCCTTCGCTTTGACCGAAAATGATGGGATAACAGGCTCCCCGTCCTTATAGGACGGCTTTCTGGTATAATTGGGGAGTAGTCGCCACAGGGCATTGGGAGACTTTAAACGGACGTGGAGG
>JAAUYH010025882.1_pt1 | contig 11617 bp, 7 predicted proteins | sample 7278061 | NCBI WGS metagenome assembly JAAUYH01 (sample SAMN14350203, study PRJNA611818) | marine sediment metagenome | isolation source: surface marine sediment (0.6m) | place: French Polynesia: Moorea | collected 2018-08 | reverse complement strand
GATCGACGAGGAAGGCGAAGAAGTCGTCATCGATGTGGTCGCCCAGGCCATTGGCTCGGTGTCCGGCTGTGTGTATCTCGAGGGCGCGCCGCAACCGCTGGCCCGGGTGGTGATCGTCGGTTCGGGCGTGCATGTACGAGCGATTGCCGACGGCGACGGGCGTTACCTGTTCGAGGGCGTGCCCACGGGCAAGGTCACGGTCTATGCCGACATCGGCAAAAATTTCTTGCGGGGCAGCGCCACCGGTCATGTGCGCCACGAAGACGACCGGCTGGAGCTGGACGTCCACTTGGTGGACCCGGCCCACGTCCACGGCGTGGTGTATCTGGCTGGTGGGGCTGGAGATCCAGAGCAAATAGCGCCGGCCGCCCTCGTCATCCTGCGCAATGCCCGGCATCGCTCTCGGCGCTTGGTGGAGACCACCTCGCTGCAAGGTCGCTTCGATTTTCATCGCGTGCCGCCGGGGACATGGCGGCTTGAGGTGGACGCAGCGAACAGCATCGACCAGTGCCGCCAGACGATCAATATCGGCGTGGGCGAGGACGTCGAGCTAAACCTCGCGCTCAACGGCGTGGGCGGGCTGGTGGTGCGAGCCATGGACGCGGACGGCGATCGCGTGGGCGGCTCGATTCGGGTGGTGGGACGAGGCCCATATCGCTACCGCTACACGGTGATCATCGGGCCCGGCATGGATGCCCAGCTCCCCGAGCTTCTAGCGGGTCCGGTGGAGGTGACGCTGAAGACCCGCATCGGGTCACAGACCAGGCGTGCCCGGGCTACCGGAGAAGTGCATCACGGCCAGACGACGACCCTGGATGTGCGGCTGGCGCCCATGGGAGAAATCATTGCCCGCATCGTCCATCCCGATGGCGACCCCGCCATCGGGGCGGATGTGTGGCTGCGGTCCGGTCGTCGTCGCAGGATGCACGAGCTCGCCGGTCGCGACGGTATCGTGCGCTTTCGCGGCGTTCTCCTCGGCGACTATACCATGGAGGTTCGCGAGGAGCGCACCGATGGGCTCGCTCGGGTCGACGAAGGCCTCAGCGTGATCGCAGAAGGGCATACCCTGAGGCTGGAGAACGACGTTGTGCTCGACGAAACGCCGGCGCTGGTAGCGAGCATTGAGCCCGCCGACGGCAGCGAGGACGTCGCCATCGATCGGGACGTGGTGGTGCGATTTGACGACGCGCTGCTCAGCGCCCGCGGCGTGTACCTCACCGCCGATGGCAAGCGAATCGCCAGCCAGGCAACACTCGGCGATGACGGCCACACCGTCACACTCAGCGGACAGTGGCAGGATTCGAAATGGCACACGGTTCAGGTCACGACCGCGGTGAGAGACGAATACGGCCGGCCCATCGAGCAGGTGGTCTCCAGTCGCTTTCGCACCGTCGATCTGACGCCCCCCTATGTCGTCGCCATGCAGCCCGCGGATCGTGCGCTCCAGATCGCGCCGGACGCCGCTGTGGAGCTCACCTTTGACGCACCGCTCGCTGCCGAGCAGGATCTTGAGGGAACCGTGCTTCTCTCTGGCCCGCAAGGCTCTGTGGCCGGCGCGCTGGTATTGTGCGGCAGTGATTCGCTGACCTTCACCCCGAGCGCGCCGCTGGCCACCGACACCCAGTACACGGTGGCGGTCAACGGCCTCATCGACCTCGCCGGCAATCGGCAGACCGAGGAATTTCGCTCGGTGTTCACCACCCTGGATACCATCCCTCCCGAGCTCACGGTCCTGGGACCCGATGCCGACGCGTGGCTGGCGGATCCCTCCCCCTTGGTCGAGGTGAGGATGGTCGATCATGGCATGGGCGTGTTGCCGCGAACGGCCCGGTTCCTGCTCGACGGCGAGGAACGCAAGGGCTTCTGGGTTGATCATGATTCCGCGCCGGATTCCGCGCCGGGTAACGGGGTCTCCGCCGATATTCTGCGCTGGCAACCTGTTGAGCCGCTGCCCGACGGTCGTCACGCGTTTCGTGTAGAGGTCGCCGACCGCGCGGGTAATCGGGCGTTCGCCGAGGGCCAGGTCAACGTGGACACCACGCCCCCCAGCCCATTGCGCATCACCGGCATCGCCGCCGGGCAAACGCTGAGCGGCGTGGTTCGCATCCAGGTCGAGGTCGAAGACCCACTCTCGGGGGTGGACAGCGTGTCTCTGCACGTGGGCCCGCAATCGGTGCGCGTCCCCGGCCCCGACTACTGCATCGACCTCGACACGGCGAGCTACCTCGACGGCGTGACCACCATTTTCGCGCGTGCATGCGACCGTGTGGGCAATACCGGCGAGAGCGCGCCCGTCGAGGTGGTGTTCGCGAATGGCACCATCGACCACTGGCGGCAAATGAGCCTCGATTCGGCAGATGCGAAGGTACTGCGAGGGATAGATGGCCACATCGCGGTGCTGGGTATCGACGCGGATCAGCGGGTGCAGAGCACCCACAGGCCCGGCCCGGCGGCGTTCGCGCCGGGGCCCTGGCAGGCGAACCAAGCCGGCATGGCCGAGGTCGCCGTGGTCGCGCACGGGCAAGCTGGAGACCTCGCCGTGCTGGGGCGCGAGCTGGACGGCGCGGTGGTCGCGAGCGCCGTGACCTCGGACGCGTGGCTCAAGGACCGCATGGTCGGCACGTGGCACTGCCTGGGGCAGAATGCGGGCGAATTCCTGGTGGCCCCAGGGACCGACGGCGGCATGGTCGTGGTGGGCCGCGACGCGAGCCAGCACGTGCGCAGCGTGCACAGACCCGGCCCCGATGCACGCCGGTCAGGGGGCTGGCGAGTCATCACAACCGGGCTGGACGACGTGGTCGTGGGCCCGCGCGGATTGGGCGGACACCTGGCCGTGCTGGGACGCGAACTGGACGGCGCAGTGGTCGCCAGCGCCGTGATCTCGGATGAGCAGCGCGATTTAGACGAGCGCTGGCAGCCCATGCAAGCCCCCGAAGGAACGCTTGGCGTGCTCGTCACGGCTCACGCCGGCGGGGTGGTGGCACTCGGTTGGGGTCGCCGGGTCGTGAGCAACCAGACGGCGCCGCGAACTACCGAAGCGCCACGCGAACTCGCGGCGCACGGCATCGAGCTGACCTCGGTGAGCGCACAATCCGGCGCTGGCCGGGTGGCCGTCGTGGGGATATCTCCCAACGGCATGGTTCAGACCCTCACCATCACGGACCCTGATCACCATTCCTGAGCTGTATACGACGATGGGAACATATCATGAGCAACGGAGCCGACCAGCTGGCTCCAGGGAGACGAACGATGAGCACGACGACATGGCAAAAGTGGACGCATCTGAGTGACCTGCACGCCGACAAGCTGGTGTCGATGCGGGGAAGAGAGGGAGAACTCTATGTGCTGGCGCGCAAGGTGCCAGACAAAACGATCCACCTTGCGCGGCAAACCGGCGCAAACCCCATGATGTGGAGCGAATGGACCAATCTGGAATGGAGCTGGCCCCACTTGTTCTCGGCCACTCTGGGCGCAGACGATCGAGTGCATTTCTGTCGTGACTGGCCCGCCAGCGCCAAGATCCACTACATCCGTGAAAACGCGCCAGGGGCCCTGAGTTTTGACTACAGACGCAAGTGGGAACACCACAAACCCATCGAGATGTTGCTGACCACGCTGGCGGATGGTCGCATCATCCTGCTGTATGTGACCAGGTCCCACGCGGTCAAGCTCTGCCAGCTGACCGGGCCGGGCTCTATCGACCTCGTCGGTGCCTGGACCGACCTGGGCAACTGGGTCCAGAGCCTCACGGTGGCGCACGGATGGGACGGGCTGCACATTTTCGGCGTGGCCGCGGATGGGACCTTGCAGCACGCGGCAGAGACCCCGGACGGCGGCTGGGGCTCGTGGAGCAACCTGGGCGGCGCGCTGCGCAAAGTGGCGGCGGCGAGTCATGACGGACGGCTCTATGTCTACGCCGTCGGACGAGACGAATCGTTGTGGAGCCGGTCGTACGATGGCGCGGAACTCAACTGGGGCCCCTGGCGGCGACATGGCAATCGCATTCGCGAGGTGGATGTCGCCGTCGACGAGGCCGGCCGCCCCATCGTGGTCGCGCTGGGCATCAACGGCCGGCTGTACTCGTTCCAGCCCGGGCATCGGACTCCGGAGGTGGCCGAGGTGGTGCAAGGCGAGGCCATGCGGGTCAGCGTGAACGGGCTCGGTATGGACCGGGTCACGAGGATCGAGATGAAGCCGAGTGGCCACCGGGCCGGCTCAGTGTACGAGCCCACCGAAGACGCGCGCCGCTCGGAGAGCGTGTGTTTCAGCGTGCCCGCGGAAACGACCGTGAGGCTTCCACCCGGTCACCTCGCCTACCGCGTCCGTCTCACGGATGCAGCCAACCACATGAGCCCATGGATCGACAGCGCCGTGCATATCGCCCCTGACGCCGAGACACCGATTCTCTCATCGGTTACATTTCAATCATCGGAGAGCGAGCCGAACACCTGGAGGCAAGGAGAATCGGTCACCTTGCTGATGGGCGGCGTCAACCTGAGCGATGCGAGCGATGTTCTCCTCGCCGACGGCGTGAGTTTCTTCGCCGGTATGGACCCGCTCGATCCCACAAGTGACGCATACTTCATCGACCGCAGCGGCGACCGCGTCCTGGCGATCGGCTTGCGCCCAGCCTGGACGCGCGCACGACCGCCTGGTCCGATACAGTTCTTGCTCAACGTCGTTGGACGCGGTGGTCAGTACAGCGCCGCCATACACGCCAGCGCCACTGTGCTCGCGGCAGACGAGACCCCGACGATGACTCAGATGACGATCCGTCCGTCCGGCGCCGATCCCGAGAGCCCGCCGAATACGTGGACCCAAGGAGAGGATCTGATCATCGAGCTTGAGGGCGAGCACCTTGCCGATGTCGGAGACATCCTCGGTCCCGATGGAGCCAGCTTGCTGGTCGATTCCGACGTGGCGATCCGGGCCGAGCAGAGCCATGATCAACATCTTGAGATCGCAATGGGCGCAGCCTGCACCCGCCGACATATGCCCGGGCCGCAGTCGTTCACCCTGGCCGTCGTCGGCGCTGATGGCCTTCGGAGCGCCCCGATCTCTCAGAGTGTGCAGGTCGAGCCGGCCGCGGGACACACGCCGCAGATCGACGCCATCCTGGCCATGCCGGCCCGGGGCGGCGCACGCAACACCTGGACCCAAGCAGATGCGGTGAAGTTGACCATTGAGGGTTCCAACCTGCAAGGCGTGAGCGCCGTGCTGGACGGCGAGGGGCGCGACATGCTCGACGAGCACACGGTCATTGTCCCGGAAGAGAGCGACAACACCACCCTCGTGATCGAGATGGCTCCGGAGTGCACGGCGCGACACGAGCCCGGTCAGCAGAACCTCACCTTGACCGTCGTACGGGACACGGGACACCGCAGCAACCATTACTCCGCCCAAGTGTATGTCTGCCTCCGCGCAGAAGCACCACGCGTCCGTTCAGTAGCCGAGGCCGCGGTCTCCAGCTCCCCATGAATGCCGCCATCGGCGAAACGCCTCCTTGGCAGGATCTTGACCGCATTTTGTCCAGAAGCACTTGCCGGCGGCCGAGTATCCTGACGCGAAGCAACTGCGGGAAGCTCGCTCGAAAGCGCAGCAAATGCGCGAAACCGCTGCGCCCGTCCGGCATGAGTGTGCACGGAACCTGCATTGCCACGGAGCATGTCTACTCGAGCCCTGATATGCGCACTGGTTTTTTTCACCGGCCTCGGCACGCTCGCCCTTCCGGCCCGGGTATCTGGTGAGGCCGACGATGTGCAGATGTTGCCGACGCCGCACAGCGACGGCGAGATGAGTGTGGAAGCCGCGCTGAAATCCCGGCGCTCCCAGCGCCGATACGCCCGGGACGCCCTCTCGCTCGCAACCGTCGGCCAGCTCCTGTGGGCCGCCCAGGGCATTACCGATGACCAGGGCCACCGCACAGCCCCCTCGGCCGGCGCCCGCTACCCGCTCACCGTCTATGTCTTGCTACCGTCTGGCCTGTACCGCTACGTGCCCCAAAAGCACGCAATCGCGCGCGTCACCACGCGCGACCTGCGCTCGGCCATGTGGGAAGACGTCTATGCCCGGCCGTGGCTCGACACATCGCCCGCGATCTTCGTCATCACCGCAACCTACGCCCGTACCGAGGCCAAGTACGGCAAAAAGGCCGGCCGCTTCGTCGACATCGAGGCTGGCCACGTGGGCCAGAACATCCTCTTGCAGGCCACCGCCCAGGGCCTGCACTGCGTGCCCATCGGTGCCTTCCACCAGCGCAAGGTCCACGAAACCCTGGGACTGCCCCCAGCGCATGTACCGATCTACCTGGTGGCTACCGGCAAACCGCTGCGGTGATCGGTAGCGCCAATACCAGGTGCGCTGTATCAAGCCCGCCGCATCGCGGGCACGTCTGGCAGTCCACTGCCAGAGGTATCGACCTTGAGTGCCTGCAGGATCCCGGCATACAGCTCGGCCTCGGAGGTCAGCCGGCCCGGGTCGGGGGCGCCGCTACTCAGGTCAAAACCATAGGTGAGCCCGCTATCCCGATCGACGCCGCCAAGGAGCGTATTGCCCCGGGCGAGCGGCGAGACCACAACGGCGGCATTGTTCAAATCATGGCCCGAGCTGAACGCGAGCGCATTGGCGGGACGATTCTTCGAGCGGCCAAAATCAGTTGCCACGTAGATGAGCGTGCGGTCCCACATGCTCTGCCCCTCGCCGAACTCCTCGCCTTTGAGGAGTTCGATGAGTCCGCCCATGGTGGCGTAAATCCGGTCCCACATCCATGCCTGGGCAGAGCGATGTTCCTGGTGGGCGAGATCAAACGCCAGCGGCGGGTTGGCCACCGAGCCCGGCGGCAGGCCGTTGCCGGGATTCAGATCGAAATCGCCGTTGAGGGCCAAGTCAAAACCCGGCCCCAGGGTCACAGTCACCGAAACTCGGTACTTGAGCAGCAAGAACGCCAGCGCCGCCTGCATGTGCAGTGGGTCGGTGCGGTAGTTGGGAAAGGCGTCGCGCACGCGCTGTCCGCTCGGCGATGATTCGAGGCCGTGGGCATTGAGGGGAAATTCGGCCGAATCCGGGGGAAACATCAACTTGGTGATCAAGTCTGCCTCTTCGATGGCGGGCACGGTCTCGCCCCGCATGGCGCGCCATCTTTGCAATTGCGGGCTGCGGCCAAAGGCGCGTTGGAATGCCGATTGCGGCTCCATCACGTCATCGCGCATGGAGCGAGCGCGCGCCACCAATTCGTGAGACAGCGGATGCTTGGTACCCCGGAGGCTGTCGAGCGATAGCGGCCACACAGACGCGTCGGGCACCATTTCACCATAACTGCCACTGTCCAACGTGCCGTCGCCGCCGCGCTCGGTGAACCCGGTACCCGTGATCAAGTGGACGTTGGGCAAGGTATATCCGCCACCGTGGGCCTGAGCGACGGCCTCTTGCAATGTTCTGCCATTCCAAGCCTCATTGCCGGTGACCGAGCGGCGCTGTGCGACCGCGTGGTTGACGCTGGTATTGTTGACCGTCGCAATCATCATATCCCGGTGATATTTGCTCACAAACGATGATTGATCGGACGTAAACGGCATTGGCAAGTTTCCCACGGTGTCAAACGCCATGCTGACCGCCCGGAACGGCGAGTCGGCGATATCGCTGACGGCCGCGTCGGGGAAACAATTGCGCGTCGAGGCATTGGCACACTCCGATTCGCGTATCGCGAGCGCGCCATCGAGGATAGAGGCGCCTCCCGACGCGCATAGGACGATTAAGAAATATGGATCAGCGGAGGTATTTTGGGTGCCTAATGAAGGCGTGGATGCCAGGGCCGGACGCATGCGCCGCGACCCCAGCAAGGTCGCGCCAGCGGCGCCTGCCGCCATGGCAGCCATCCCGGATAGCACTTGTCGCCGACTCCATCTTGTCGATTTACGGGCCATAAACGATTATCTCCTGGTGTTGTAGAAGCCGCGTTGTTAGTAAAATAAGGTCTCTGTATTGGTTGCAACCACAAAACAAGCTAATTGCGCCCACTCGCGTTCTGCTTCAACGCTGTCGGCCCATTCGCCGTACCATGCGGAAAGGGTGTCGATTTCCCATTCGGCTGCACCTCGGCGCATGATGCGATCGTACAGTCGGTCGACGACTGCGCGCAGCGCGCTTTCGCTCACATCGCCGTGCGCCAGCTCGGCAAAGAGCACCGCCTGATCGGGGTCGGCAAAGTCGCGGGTGACGCGTTCGCCGCACGCGCTCAGAGCAATCCGCTCCACGGCAATGGGGGCTGTGACCGATTCCTGTGGCAGTGGTTCATCAATGCGGGCACGGTACGGGTCTACCCCGCCAAGAGCGATTTTATGCACCGTGGTGCACGGTAGATTCGACAGCTCTGTGCACAGCTCGGACTGGGTCAACTCTAGCGCCAAAGCAAGATCATTACCATAGCGTTCGCCGCCGCGGAATTTTACCCGGGACTTGGCCGATGCCGGCTGCTCCTCGGGGGGCTGTGTGCTGGGCGGTTCTGGCTCCGGCAATGGTGCTTCCCCTTCGCCGCCACAGCCGAGCATGACGGCAAACACGGCGAACGCGGCCAGGATATTCAGGCACATCCAACGATTCTTATGGTACACGATAGGCCTCCGTATCAATCAGATCGTGAAGCATGCGCTCGACTCGATAGTCGTGGACCTCGATGAAGGCATGCCATAATGCAGTAAACTCCGCGGTTTCGTCTGGGCTCGGCTCCTGGCCCATCACAAGTCGCCAATAATCGAGAGCGGTGGCGCGGGCAAAATCGTCACTGTCGCTGGCGACCTCTACCCATTCGAGCAGATCTGCGACCGGCTTTCCCAGCAATGCCCCCGAGTCCGGGACGTCGGCGATGCTGGGAATCCCGTCGCGCTGAGCCAATATGCCCAGCCGAGTCGGGTTGTACTGCGTGGGCAGCTGGCCGAGTATACCGCCATATCGTGCGAACGGATACGCCAGCGGATCGAGGGTGGTATGACATACGGCGCACTCCGGGGCCCCAACCCCTTTTTCATCGTAGTCGACGGGCTCGTTCGCGATGGGGTGTAGCCCCTCCAACTGCGCGATATCATGCCCTAGATAGGATCGATACATCAGCGCCGCGGTCCCCCGTGGAATGGCGCTGCCCATGGTGTGAAATGACAAGACCCATCGGGTCGTTATCATGCCGGCGCGCCGCTCGATTTGCACGGCCTGGAAGGCCGGACCGGGCTGCGGGCTATCGCTCGTCTCGCGTACAACATACTGCGGGGTGTCTCCGTCCACGAGGTCGACAAAATACTGCGCCAACAGGGCGTCGCGGGCGTCGTGGTCGTCGATCTGCGTGTATACAAAGAGCTTGTAGTCATCGAAATAGTCGGCTATGGGAATATCCCCAGCACCATCGCCGGCCTTGAACGCTTGCAGCGGCTTGATCTTTTTGTTGGCCAGGTTCCACACCGCGCCGTCCATGCCGATCCAATACTGACTGTCCAGGCACACATCCAGGGCGGCGTGAAGTTCGGCAACCGGATCCGCCGCGGTGGCAATGCGTTCCTTGTCCTCGCGCGAGGCCGAACGACCGCAAAAATCGAGGCTGAGCTTGTTGAGCACATACGCGGGGTCGAAGTCGCATACGTTGTACTGCCAATCATGCTCTGCCGGCATTTGCGGACATTCGTCGTCTACGGGGAAACTATCCGAATCCGCGGGCAGCGAGCCGGCGAGGATTTCTGCGATATTGCTATAACCATCGCCGTCGGCATCGTCCGACTCGATCGCCATCAGAGCGTCCGGCAGCGCAGAAGTAAACTGCGCCACATCGAGTGGTCGCGCTTCCTCGGGCAGCAAGACCTGTGCAAGCTGTTGGCCGAAAGCATTGCGCGCTGGCGGGCTGGTATGGCATGTCGTGCAATCTGGCACGGCACCTGCGCAGGCCGGCGCTTCTGGGTATGTATCGCAAAAGACCTCGGGTGCCTCTGGAAGTGCTTCGGCCAGGGGCGGAGCGCCAGCCATAGCGGTGAGCGCGGCAGCCGCGAACACTGTCATAGCGAGCACGCGCGGCGGCGGTTTTGTTAGTCGAATGATGTCCTTCATATAGAGAAAGACGTATGCGGCTCCTCCGAGCCTCCGCAAAAATTACCCGCGCATGTTCGTCGCGACCGAATGTTCGGCGGCCGAATACTCTCGCTATCAATCTCGGCCGCCGAACTCGGACATACCACCGAGACGACTGCGCCAGCGTCGGGCTCGCTCTCTGTCGAAACGCTCGACAATCTCCTCGTAGCGGCGCTTTTGTTCCGGGTTCAAAACGTTTTTGATTTTGCCGCGATATTCCGACAGCATTGCCCGCATCTGCGGACGCAGCTCGGCCATTTTTTTTCGCGACTCGCGGTGCAACTCGGTCAATAACGGCCGAATCTCTGCCACCTGCGCCCGATCCAGCTCCAGCTTGGCGCGCAAGCGATCGACGGCGTCGTCCACCATGTTGTCAGATTCCCAGTGCAGGGCGACGCCGTCGCCAGGCAATGCGGCACGCTGCGCTTGCTGCCACCGATCGACCGAGATTCCCGTCACCGCGCCAGCGGCGAAAATGACGACAATAAAGAGCCCTGCACCAAAGCGCGACTTAATCATCAGGTAACTCCGCAATCACAGCACGCGTGATGGACGCGGACGACATCCCCCGCAATGCCGTCATCGCGGCAACCGGCTCCATGAGGGTCGCCTCTATCGCCGCGGGTTCGCCGCTGGCGCGTTGGCCCGGAGGGTGCCCGCGTCCAATGGTGATAAACGCCAGCGCTGCGACCGCCAGCGATATCACAGTCCCCGTCGGCAAAAATGACGCAAACGGGTCGTCGGCCGTGGGCCCTGCCCGGCCAATCGCGCTCAGCGTGTTATCCGCGATGCGCTCGGCCATGCCAGCGGGCGGTGAGGCCTTGCCGAACATGGGCCCCGAGCGGTCGATGTGCGACCACACCGCATCGCTGCGGGCACAATCCTCGCAACGGGCGAGGTGTGCACTGAGACGGGCCGTTTGCCGCGGTGATAGTGATTGGCGGAATTTACGCGCTACGAGACGTTGTGCCAAATAGCATTGCCACCTCATCGTGTTCCTCCCTTGAGTAGCCGGCGAAATTCTTTTTCTGCAGCCCGGCGGGCCCGAACCAGACGAGACTCTACCGTGCCCACCGGACAGTCTAGCAACTCTGCGATTTCCCGATTCGAGAGATCGTCGGCGATGCGCAACAGCAAGACGGTACGGAACTTTTCCGGGATGCGTTCGACCGCGCGCTTTGCCAACTGACCGAGCTGGCGGTTGTGGAGCATGGTGGCCGCGTCAAAACCCGCCACGTCGATCAAGGCGCCAGCGTCGTCGTGATTACTGAATTCCACACGGTCCGCCCTGCGTCGGCGGCAGCGATCGACGGCACAGTTGCGCACAATGCGCCCCAACCAAGACACCACCGAAGTTCGATTGCGCAGTCGTCCCCATTGGTTCCACGCTTTCAAAAAGGCATCTTGCAAAACGTCCTCGGCCTCGTCAGCCACACCCAAGATGCGAACGGCGAGTGCGTACAACTTTGGCGTGGTAGCGACCACGATCTGTCTAAAGGCTTCCTGATCTCCG
>JAAUYH010254995.1_pt1 | contig 11618 bp, 7 predicted proteins | sample 7278061 | NCBI WGS metagenome assembly JAAUYH01 (sample SAMN14350203, study PRJNA611818) | marine sediment metagenome | isolation source: surface marine sediment (0.6m) | place: French Polynesia: Moorea | collected 2018-08 | reverse complement strand
GCCCCGAGCCGTTTGTCGAACGCGAACTCGATCTCGCATGGTTATTCGATTTCGAATAGCTTAAGCAAACGAGTTACTGGTCTTTGTCCATGGCCACCAGCGCGGCCTCGGCTTGGGCCAGACCGGCGGGACGCTGCTGTCCCACGGGCAAGTTGCGATAGATCTCGATGACGGCCTCGCGGGCGGCACGCTCGGCATCGCGGTTCCCCTGGGCGTTGTAGATGTTGGCGATGAGACGCTGGACGTTGGCTTTGCGCGGGCCGTAGACCAGCTTGAGCGCCTGCTCGGCCATGGGCAGGGCTTTGTCGGGCTGTTTGGCCTGCAAGTAGATCCAGGCCAGGCGATAGGCGGGATCGTATTCGTTGGGCAGGGCTTTGACCGATGCCTGCAAATCCGAGATGAGTTGTGCGGGAATGCCGAGGTAGTCGTACACTTCGGCCCGCGGCCAGTTGTAGGTCATGGCGGCAAAGGCGTTATCGGCCTCGGCGGCGGCCTGATCCAAGAATGTCCGCTGGCGCTCGGCCACTTGCCGCGCTTTGTCCTCCTGGCCCATGGCAATGAGAATCGTGCGCCAGATGCGCATGGCGTCGCCGCGATCGTCGGCCGATAGCGGCGCGGCTTCGTCATTTACGAGGGTGTCCATGTGGGTCTCCAGCACTTGGCGCAGTTTGCCCATGCGGTCTTGGTCGTCGAGGTTGCTGGCGCAAATGCTGGCGTAGTAGGCAAAATCGGCAGCGCTGGCGCTCTTGCCGGTGTGTGCGAGTTCCTCTTCGGCGAGGGCGGCACAGGCGTCGTAGGCGTCGGTGCGGTAGAGGGCACTGATGAGGGCGACCAAGACGTCGGGACGGCGGTCCCAATCGGCCTCGGTCTTGTTCAGCGCGGCGCGATAGTGGCTGGCGGCTGCGCCTGCATCACCGCCGGCTATGGCCCGATCGCCGTCGCGCAAGAGCGCCAGCGGGTCGTCCGCGGCCAGGCGGTCGGCGGCGCTATCGAGGAAGGTGCGCTCGGCCGATTGCAAAAAGGTCCGCAGCTGTTTCACCGAAGCCGCGCCCAGGGATCGGGCCTGGACCGATTCGTCGGTCGGGGCCACGACATAAAACGTGGGCCACACCTGCGGGGGGAATTGTTCTACTGCGGCGGCATTGACCTCTTTATCGGTGTCGATGGCGAGCCAAACAAAGCGTTTGGCTAAGGGCGCAAGGGCCTTGTCGGTCAGGATGTGCTCTTGCATTGAAATGCAGGTATGGCACCATGGAGCCCATTCATCGATAAAGAGCGGCCGTCCACTCTGCTCTGCACACTTGAGCGCGGCATCGTAGTCATCTTCAAACCAAGCTAGGGGCGCCCGTTCAACGGGCCCAGCACAGGCACTATCCTCGGTGGCCGCTGCGGTCTCTGAGTCAGAGACATGCTTGCTGGCGGTTGGGGCAGGGTTCGCCGGGTTTGTCGCGCCGGATTCATCGGTGGGGCTCGAACTGGGGCGGCAACCGGCCGCGATCGCCACACTGGCCAGGATCGCCGGCAGGGTGACTGACAACATGGCCCAGCGCCTCAGGGGCTGGTACACTCGCGTTGATGTGCGTTGCATAGGCACCAGCAATAGCATGAACGGCCGGCTTCGATTACAGTGACCCGCCTATGTCATCGCCCGAAAACACTGAGCATACGTTGCGCCGGATCATGGACGAGCGCCGGGACAAGGCCGAGACCCTGCGCCAGCGTGGCTATAATCCGTACAGCAATGGTTTTCGCCCCACGCATACCTGCGCCCAAGTCAGGGCGATCTACGAACCAAAGCAAGAGGAGGCCAAGCGAGCCTCCGAGGGCAAGCCGGGAATCCAGCCGGTAGACAATGCCGCCATCGTGCTCGCTGGCCGGGTGGTCGCGCGCCGCGGCTTTGGCAAAACCGTGTTCGCCCCCATCCGCGATGGCAGCGGCGATGTACAGCTCTTCATCAATATCGACCACCTCGATGGCGATGATTTTACCCACGTGCTGCCGATGCTCGATACCGGCGACCAGGTCGGTGCCGAGGGCGTGATGTTTTTCACCAAACGTGGCGAGCTGTCGCTGCTGGTCAAGCGGCTGCATATTCTGAGCAAGTCGCTCAGGCCGCTGCCAGACAAGCACAAGGGGCTCACCAATGTGGAGACCCGCTATCGCCAGCGCTATCTCGATTTGGCCGTCAACCCCGAGGTGCGCGAGGTCTTTCGCAAGCGCTCGCAAATCGTGCGCAGCATGCGGCGGTTTTTCGACGATCGCGACTTTCTCGAAGTCGAGACCCCGATGATGCACCCCATTATCGGCGGCGCGGCGGCGCGACCGTTTGTTACTCACCACAACGCGCTGAATATGTCGTTGTACATGCGCATCGCCCCCGAGCTCTACCTCAAACGCCTGGTGGTCGGTGGCTTTGAGCGGGTGTATGAGATCAACCGCAATTTTCGCAATGAGGGCCTGTCGCGCCAGCACAATCCCGAATTTACCATGCTCGAGTTCTATCAGGCCTACGCCACATATGAAGACCTGATGGCGCTTACCGAGGAGCTCTTTGTGCAGTTGGCGACCGAGGTCGGCGGGGCCAGCGAGGTTGGTGACGGCGGCGGCAGCGACGCAGAGGCCGGCGACGGGCCGCATGGAGTCTGGGACGGCAAACGCATCGCGCTCAAGCCGCCGTGGCAGCGTCTGTCGGTGCGCGATGCCGTGGTCGAGCGCGGCGGACAATCGCCCGCGATATTTGACGATCCGCTGGCGGCGGCCGAGGCCGCCGTGGGCGTTGGCATTGCCAGCGGAGATGTGCTCATGGTCCTCATTGAGTCGATCACGCCCGCCGATGTCACCGAAATCGGCGGTTTTGAGAGCCTGCGCGCGGGCTTTGCCGACGCGGCCCAGCGTCCCGGGATTGCGGGCAAAATCGTCGAACGCTATCCCGACGCGGTCGAGGCCCGGGTTCGGGCCGGTCATCTGGGCTTCCAGATATTCGAGCATGCAGTGGAGCATACCTTGGTTGCGCCGACATTTCTCATCGACTTCCCGGTGGCGGTGTCGCCGCTGTCGCGCAAGAAAGACGACGATCCCGCGTTCTGCGACCGCTTTGAGCTGTTTATCGGCGGTGCCGAGATGGCCAATGGCTTTAGCGAGCTCAATGACCCCGACGACCAGCGCTCTCGCTTTGAAGCCCAGCTGAGAGCCCGGGCCCAGGGCCTCGACGAGACCATGGATTACGACGAGGATTACTGCCGCGCCCTGGAGGTCGGCATGCCGCCCACCGGCGGAGAGGGCATCGGCATTGATCGCCTGGTGATGCTGCTCACCGGTCAGCCGTCGATTCGCGATGTGATCTTGTTTCCGCTCATGCGCCCGGAGGGTGGCCAGAGCGAATGAGGCCGGCGGGTTTTCATTGGTTCGTCGCCTGGCGCTATCTCATGGCCAGGCCGCGTCGGGTGTCGCCGGCCGTGCTCGCGGTCGCCGGGGTGCTATCGGTGGTGAGTACCGCGCTCAGCGTGATCGGGGCCGAGGTCCTGCGGCCCGACGAGCCGCGGGTATTTGTGCCCCGCGGCGGTTACGAGCATCTGTGGATCGCGGCCGTGGCCTTTTTTGCGGTGGCTGGGTTGTCGCTGGTGTGGGCGCTAGTTCGCTTTGCCAAGCGACGGCCGGTGTCGGTCGGGGTTCCCGCGTCCGGTGGCGGCGGACTATGGCTGGCCGGGGTGACGGCGTTGGCGCTGTCGGCACCAGAGGGGCTGACGCGCCAGGTGGCCATGGGCCTCGGCGTTCTCAGCGCAGGTTTGGTGCTGGGGGCCATGATGGTAGGAGGGCTGCGCGATCGCGAGTCTGCGCGGGGCCCGCTCTTGGTTGGGCTGATCTGGGTGGGCGTGGCCGTGGCCGCGATCGCGATTGCCGATGGTCTGTTGGATCCGCAAATAACACTGGCCCTGCCGCCACCGCGCATGCCGCTTTTGCCGGCGCTGGCCAGTTGGCTGGTCGCCATTGGCGCCGGCACCGTCGTCACTGTGCGGTGCATGGGGCAAAAGCCGGCGGGATGGCCCATGCTGGGGATTACGTGGACCGCGACGCTGGCGGCCGCGCTCCTACCGTTTGTCGCCCGTCCGGGCGATGAGGATTCGGGTGCCGGTCTCGATGCGCTGGCGGCGCTCGAGTCGCCGTTCACAGACGATGCCTCGGTAATGTTGCTGGCCGGCATTATATGTACGGCCCTGGCGGTGCTGCTCTTTTTGGGCTCGGCTTTTCTGCGGGTGGCCGGCAAGCCGCATCACAGTCGCCGCAGCGGCGGACGCGGTGGCGGCAGCTTGGCGGCCGCAGTGATGAAGAAGCAGCGGCAACGTTCTCGATGGCGGCAGGCGGCGGCGGGTCTTTTGACCGCCGGGGGCGGGGGTGTGTTTGTCTCGCTTCTGGTGATGAGCCACATCGAGCCCACGGGGGCATTTTTCTACAGTAGCGGTCGGCCGTGGCTGCCGCTGCTCTTGGCCGCCGTGAGCATCTTGGTCGTCGCCGAACTCACGATTTTGCTCGGCGTTACCCGCTTTATCTTTACCTTCTTTACCACCGTGTCCGTCGCCGGGGTCGCCATCGGCTCCATGGCGCTTGTCATTGTACTCAGCGTTATGAGCGGGTTCGAACTCGACCTGCGCGACAAGATCTTGGGCTCGAACGCCCACGTGCTCATCGAAAAAGAGAGCGGGTCGTTTACCGAGTACCGCGATGTCGCCGCCCTTCTCGACGGCATTGAGGGCGTGGTCGCTCACACGCCGTATCTGATGAGCGAGGTGGTCATTGCCGCAAGCAGCAATTACGCCAACGTGATCATAAAAGGGGTGGACGCCGAAACCGTCGGGGCAGTGACCGAGCTCGACGATAATGCCGAGCAGGTCGATGCGCTGAGCCGACTCGCACCATTGGTGAGTGCCGACGCATCGCCCGAAACGTCCGCCGACACCTCGCCCGAAACGTCCGCCGACACCTCGCCCGATACATCGATACGGGATCGTCTACCCGACCCGCCGCCCGACGATATGGACGTCGACGTGTTTGGTATTGATGAACCGATGGATTTTTCCGGCGATAGTAGTGGGAGCGACGCTGCTTTAGCAGTGTCTCCAGAAGCGGCTCCAGAGGTGGATCCACCCCCCGCAGATCTCGCCGTCGATATCGCCGACCCCGTGGACTTCAGCGGCGCGGGCGCGGGCGGCTTGCCCGAGGTCGCCGATTGGCCAGCTAGATCACCAGATTCGCTATGGGATATGCCCGGCGACGGTGACAGTGACGTGATTGACGCGCTGCCGTCGCGTCCACGCACGCCGTCTGTGCGGGTACCGCCGCGTGTCGCCCTACTGCCGGGAGTCTTGGTCGGGCGGGAATTGGTCAAGCAGATTCACCTCTACGTCGGTCAGGAAGTGCGCATCGTGTCGCCACTTCCCGAAGATACGCCGGCCGGCCCGGTGCCGCGCACGCGCTCGTTGCGGGTGGCTGGCACGTTCTTTACCGGCATGTACGAATACGATCTCAAATACGTCTACGTGTCTCTTGAGGCGCTACAGGAGTTTTTGGACGTGGGCGATGAGGTCAACGGTATTGAGATTCGCATTGCCGATCCCGACCTCACCGAAGGGGTACTGGCCAGCTTGCGGGCCCAATTGCCGCCCGGATATCGGGTGCAGGATTGGAAGCAGATCAACCGCAGTTTGTTCTCTGCGCTGAAGCTGGAAAAAATCGCCATGTTCCTGATTTTGGCCATCATCATCCTGGTGGCCTCGTTCTCCATCGTCGGCAACTTGGTGATGGTGGTGGTGGAAAAAGCCCGCGAGATTGCGCTGCTCAAGACCCTGGGCGCGTCGAATTTTGCGGTGGTGCAGATCTTTATTGCCCAGGGCTTGTGTATCGGCTTGGTCGGCACTGCGCTCGGTGTGAGCCACGGGCTATTGGCGTGCGTTCTGGGGGCCATCTACGGTTTGCCGCTCGATCCCGAGGTCTACTATATCGACCGTCTGCCCATTCATGTCGAACCACTGGCGATCGCAGCAGTCGCATGCGCGGGTCTCGCCATCAGTGCGGTGGCGACGCTGTATCCAGCAGCGGTGGCCGCACGACTTTTACCCTTGGATGGTCTGCGTTACGACTGACGGATCATTCGGCTTGAGGGACATGGCGCCGAATGATCCTGTTTGGTGCCCTCGGATCAGGCAATCGCTCATCAGTGCCCGATTCGTCCGGGTGCCAATGGACGAAAGCGAAACACCAAATACGGGGCCTTATTGCTGCCCTTGTCACCGTGAAAGACAGCGGCGCGATTTACTTGCGCGGCTGAGACATACATGAAGCCGTCGGGCGCATAGCTCACACCATCGGGCCAGCTCAGCTCAGGATGCGAAACCAGGCGCATATAGCGACGGGTCGCGGCCGGAATCACGCCGACTGCATTATGTTCTACCTCAGTCAAATAGAGATTATCGTCGCGATCGATGGACAGCCCCCCATTATTGGGCTTCTCAGCATAGCGCTCGACTCGCGCGGCCAGCTCATCAGGCGACAGTGAGGCGTCGCGCAATGCGCGCGTCGGCACTCGATAAATCCATCCCCCGTTGAGGGGGCCGTAATAGAGCCATTCGAAGTCGCTGTCGGCCGCAATGCCATCGGCGCCCACCTTAATGACCGTTCTTGTGCCATCTGGACCGGGTACCGTTAGCGGCTGACCCTCTATCACGATTGGCACATCTTCCGGCAACGTGCTTTCGTGCCCTTGTAATAGCCGGCGGGCAACACCGGTTTTCATATCGACAACGACGAGCGCGGCAAGCGTGCCATCGCCGCCGCGACCGATACCCTCATCAGCGATGTAAAAGGCACTGTGTTTGGTGTCGACAATGAAATCGTTGTGTTGCGAGGTCGGAAGCGAGGCTGGTTCGGGTATGCGATAGATCGCCTCTAAACGGTCTTCTCGGGTATCCCAACCCACCAATTTCGGTGTGATATTGGTTCTGAGACCCATATCGAGCATCCACACAATGCCATATTCGTCCGCTCGTACGCCTAGGACCGAATCGAGATATTCATCGCTGCCCGTCTGAGGCGTATTCCAGGCTCGGTTGGGAAACGGCCGCAAGCCGGCTTCTGTATCATCGAGTTCAGCAACCCGAATCTCAGGCTCGAAAAATGGATGATGGCTGAAAATCGTACGTCCATCGGGCGTGAAGGTCATATTGCCGACTGAGTACGGCAACTGATGCGCAATGGCGATCGCCCGCATCCCGGGCGCTATCTGCGTTGTCGATGCCGAAGGCGCCGCCAGCGTACCGGTCGCAGACATGGCGGGGTTTGTGGTGGGCGCAGCTGTTCCGCTGCAAGCGACAAGAAATGGGGCCAAGGCGACGACGCGGTGCATTACAAACTCCTGGGGGCGCCAAAAGTCACAGGCGCGGCCCAACGTTAGACCGACGTATCCCAGTACACACGGTTCGCATGCACCAGTTCGACGCCGGGATGTTGATAGGGATGCTGTTAGATGACGTCTGTATAACGCGGCCAGGGTCTCGGCAGTAGCCTGCTTGCGGTTATGACATTTGTTACTTGCAATCACAGATCTCAGCCGCTACGCCACCTTACTATGAGGGCATCATTTGATCGCTATCGCGCCATGGAGGTGCTGATTCGAGTTGCCGACAGCGGCAGTTTTTCGGCCGCGGCGCGGTCACTGCAGCTCACGCCCGCTGCTGTGAGCAAGCAAATCGCTCGCTTAGAGGAGCACTTGGGAACCGTACTTCTTACCCGCAGCACACGCAGTCAGACGCTTACTGCGACCGGCACCAAATACGTGGCCTGCTGCCGTCAGATTCTCGCCCAGGTAACCGATGCTGAGCGCAGCATTCACGAAGCCGAAGGCCGAGTCGTGGGACGTCTGCGAATCACTGCCCCCACAGTATTCGGGCGTCACCGAGTCATGCCGGCCGTCACCGGGCTGCTCGAAGCGTGGCCACAACTCGACGTCGATGCCCAGTGGACCGACACACCTCTCGACATCTATGCCACCGGTATAGATGTGGCCATCCGCCTGGCGCAGGGGTCCCCCAAGCACAATCTGATCGGGCGCCGCATTGGTGAGTTTCAACGTCTATTGGTCGCAAGTCCCGCATATATTGGGGAATATGGAGCTCCGGGGAGCTATCAGGAGCTCATCGAATCGCATCGAGGGCTGGTATTTCAGCCCCCTGGGCATTCTCGCATAGGATGGACAGTCAGCAGCGAGAGTGGTACGTACACCCGGCTTCCGCACTGCCGTCTGCAATGCAATCACAGCGAAGCCATTGTCGATGCCGCCCTGGCCGGTCTGGGCATCGCAGATCTGCCCGACTATTTGGTCGCAGAGCAACTCGCCAATGGGACTTTGATGCGAATCTTGCCCAAAGTCGCGATGGCCAAGGTCGGAGTATGGGCTCTTGCCGCCAGCCGGCGACAGCCACCGCGGGTACGGGAATTTTTGCGCATCTTGGAGGCGAAATTGTCAACACGCTAACTCTCTTCGTGGTTGGTATTGGTGTTGTTGAGCAATCTATGGGCGATCAGCGCTCGCCGCCGCCACCGCTGCTACCTCCCTTGTCGGGCCCGGCGACATATGGGTGCAAAATCATGGTGTTGGCGCCATGTAGCTCGCTTCTTTGTCGGTCGGCCGGGCCGGCGCGGTGGCCCTCGGCGGCGAGGGGTTCTGGCTCAAGACTCGCGGGTCGGCCCTCGATGATGAGAGTATCGGCCTGGTGGATGTCGAATTCGCCGGGATGGAACGCATCTTCGGGAATGTCGCCGACGTTGGTGTCTTCAAGGTCGTCGAGGTCTTCAAGATCTTGGGTATCTTCCCCGGCCATGTCGATGTCAGTGTCGGCGCTGAGCACCGCCGATTCATCGCCCGATAGCAGCTCTGGTGTGGAATCACTGGGGTAGGGCGAAAAATCTTCGTACTCGGGATTGGGCCCCAGGCTCGGGGCAATGAGATTCTCGCCGACATCGTCGTCCACGTTGCGACTCACGACGTATGCTTCGAGCTCGCGCAGTTCGGCTTCGATATCGTCGGCAAAGAGCCGGCGTACGTGGCGACTGAGGTGGGTGCGCGAATACCCGGGGCGGTAGCGCTCGAGAAAGGCGTTGAGGTCGGCGGCGAGTTCGCCCGCAGTCTGGTAACGCTCCTCAGGTCGTCGCCTGAGACAGACGTCGCAAATATGGGCCAACTCTTGCGGTACCTCGGGTACGATGGCGCGAATGGGGCGGTAGACCGCGTCGCGTACCCGGAACAGGAGATCCATTTCGTTGACTGCAGTAAACGGCGGCAGCCGGGTGAGCATCTCGTAGAGGCAGGCACCCAACGAGAAAATATCAGACCGGTGGTCGAGCTTATGGCCCAGGGCTTGTTCGGGGCTCATGTATTTGACCTTGCCCTTGATGACGCCAGTCTGGGTTTTGACCCGCGATAGGCTGGCCTTGGCGATGCCAAAGTCACACAACTTGACCTCGCCGGAGTAGGCACAAATGACGTTGGAGGGCGATACATCGCGGTGAATGATGTGGAGCGGGGTGCCGTCGTGCTGCTCGGCGTTGTGGACCGCCGACAGCGCCGCGGCGATCTCGGCCGCGACGTAGGCGGCGTGATGGGGGGGCAAGGGGACTTTGTTTTGTCGGCAACGTTCGAGGATGGCGCGCAAATCCTTGCCGTCCACGTGCTCCATGGCGATGAAGTACTCGCCGCGGGCCTGGGTGAATTCATAGACCCGCGCGATATTCGGATGGCGCACCTGACTGGCGATCTTGGCCTCGTCCACCAGCATTTGGATGAATTCGTCATCCTCGACCAGGTGCGACAGCACCCGCTTGATCGCGACCCATTGCGCGTGGCCGCGAGCGTCAAAGGTCTTGGCGCGGAAGATCTCGGCCATGCCGCCGTAGGCGATACGGTCAAAGAGGTGGTATCTCCCGAGCTGTTGTGCCTTGCGCATGGCGATCAATTCTAACCCGGATTGGTCCTTGCCTGGACGCTGTATGGGCTGTATCACCTTGACGCGGTCGCCAATGGGGCCGCGCCAGCGTAAGTTTGACAATGTGGCTATCGTGACCCGGTAACCGCTATCGTTGTTTCATCGTATGCACTGCATTGTTTGATTTGTTGAGCCATTATAGAACGCCATTGGAGAACGCCATTGGCGCCAGGTATTGGCGAGAGGTTTGAAAATGAACGCAACTTCCCCGATTGAGACCGTCCGTCGTGCCGCGCAATCCTGGCCGCTGCGTCTATGCGCAGTTCTGGCCATGGCTGCCGTCGCTCTGACCAGCTGCAGCAAGGAAGCGGAATCGCAAGGGTTCACCGGCAAGCAGGCCATGGCCGCGGTGCCCGCGGTGGCCCAGACCGCCGTCGCACATGCAGACAGCGCTGACCCGATGGCGGGCGACGTCGTCGCGCAGGCAGACGGTGCCAAAGACAAAGCCGCCGCTGACGCAGACGGCAAAGTTGTGGGCGGCGATGATTCGTACACCTTGAAACTGTCGGCTCCCGAGACCCTGGGCGCGGGTGAGAGCGGCACGGTACGCGTGACCGTGGTCCCCAAAACCGGGTGGAAGATGAACAAGGAGTTTCCCACCAAGCTCAAAGTGACGCCGCCGTCCGGCGTCGAGGTAGTCAAAGATAGCCAGACCGCCGGAGATGCCGAGCACTTTGACGAGGGCAGCCTGACCTTTGCGGTCAACTTCAAGACCAGCTCGGCGGGCGAAAAGGCCTTTCAGGCAAAGTTCAAATTCGCCGTGTGCACCGACGCCACGTGCGATCCCAAAAAGCAAGACCTAGCCTGGGTCGTCGCGGTCAAGTGATTGCTGAACATACAAGCGGATAAAGCGGCGCCGAGCGGCGCAAATGCCCGCTTGCAACACGAGCTGGACCGCGGGCTGTAGTACCCTCTTAGCTATGAGTACGTCTCCGCGATCGCACCGCGAGCATCTGGTTCAGCTAGGCGATGATGTCCACAGTCACTACGAGCGCAATCGCCGGGTAATGTCGTTTGCCGAATACCTCGATTTGGTGGCGCAATCACCGGAAACGCACCTGCGTTCGGCTCCGCAATATGTGCTCGACTGCTTTGAGCATTACGGTTCTGACACCGTGACCTATCCCTGGGGGGAGTGGCGCCGGTTTCACCTCTTCGATTGCCCGTGGGCCGACGGCCGTGATCGCTTGGTCGGTCATGAGGCGGTGCAAAACCACGTGTATCGAGCCCTGACCAATTTCGTCAACGAGGGCACGGCCAACAAGCTCATCCTCTTGCACGGCCCCAACGGATCGGCCAAGTCGACGTTCATTCGCTGCGTGGGTCGGGCCATGCAGGACTATTCCACCAAGGACAAAGGCGCGCTGTACCGCATCAATTGGATCTTCCCCGGGCAGCGCATCTCGCGCAGCGGCATTGGATTTTCCGGCGAAGAGCGGTCTTCGAACAACCAGGAGACCTATGCGTATCTCCCCGACGAACTGGTGGACGCCAAACTGAGCGACGAGCTGCGCGACCATCCCATGTTCCTCATCCCGGTGAAGCAGCGGCAAGCGCTGATGGCGTCGTGCTTCGGCCAAGGTGGGG
>JAAUYH010204068.1_pt1 | contig 11619 bp, 7 predicted proteins | sample 7278061 | NCBI WGS metagenome assembly JAAUYH01 (sample SAMN14350203, study PRJNA611818) | marine sediment metagenome | isolation source: surface marine sediment (0.6m) | place: French Polynesia: Moorea | collected 2018-08 | reverse complement strand
TGCACTTAATGCCTACTATAATTTGCATGGTTACAACGTTCCAGTTAACCCATCCTGTGGCTTCAAATGGCGAAGAAGGCTTCCTAGAGTAACCGTGAATCGAACAATCTCGCTAAATGCTATATCCACAGAATCGGTGCGGAACGAGATCCGCCAGAAGCCTTCAGACTACTAACCAGATATGTTCAGGTGCACAAGGATTAGTTTGCGTACTTCGACGTTGCAGAATTGTACGAAGAAGAGGCTTTTGCCCAGGCAAATTTCGAGAAAATGGCAGAACTTTATGAAAAGGGCACCGAGCTCTAGCATGGCAACGACCTTTCTATCAAGGTTACTACGGACTATGTTTTACTTCGAGGCATCGGCGTAGCAGTAGACAAAAAATCCGGATGGAAGATGATACGACAGTCGATTCAAGGGAATAAGGCCACAGCATGGTACGCAAAAGGTGAGTGTACAAATCTGGGTATGGTGTCGAGCCTGAAATTTTGAAAGCTGTACAATGTTACAAACGGGCCACAGAAATAGAAAGTGGGATGGGCGGAAAAATCTAGGCAAAGTTCGCACTAGGCTGCATGAATGAATTGGGACAAGGAGGTCTGACTCAGAACCTTCAAACTGGTTTCGAACATTAAAAGTTTGCTGCTAATCGAATGCATCAAGAAGCGCAATGGAAGCTTGGAATTTTCTGCGAGTCAGGTACGGGCACAGGTCGTTCCGAAGACAGAGTGGTTTGTTACTTTCGACTGAATGCCCGTTACTATTGCTTTGCTCATGCCCGGCGAGTGTTCATGTTGCGAAATTGCAAAGCAAGATCATCGATGTTTGTTTCAGCGTTACATTCCGTGCCCATATTCTCGAAAGCAGCATTGAGTGAATCTATGCCTTCATTTCCATGTTGTTTGTGAAGGGCAGGACGAGGTTTGAGGATGAGCAGAAATTCATCTTCATCTTCCATAAGGTCTGCAGGCGGCAGCCGTACAAACCGTGTCTCGCAGATATCTTCTCTGAACTGCAGCCGAATACAGCATACAGGTTCTCGCCTGTACTCCAGTGGGATGTTAACGGCACCTTCTTCAATGAGAACCGATTTTGGTATCTTTAGATACTTGCCAGGATCGCTTTTCGATGCTTCTAAGCGTAAAACATATTCGCTGTAGCTTCGAGTGAGGCGGCGCGGACTTCGCTTGGTTTTCATGATAGCCTTCATTCTATTCGGAGTGGCGGGGGCGTCACAAACAAAGTGGTCAACTGGAGGAGTGTTGCTTACAAGATGCAGACCGTACTTCCTGTCGCAGCACAGAGAGATAAGAGTTTCGGAATGGGAGGATTGTTTGGGTTTTATTTGGTTTGTGGGCGACAATAGTGACGTAACATGACCAAAGCGGAATCATGGTAACGACGATATTACACGACAAATCCGAGTAAACAGAGTCGCAGCAGAAGGCTCACAGTAAAGATTACATTATCTGTGGCAAATCAGTACTGTACATGTTTACACGAACTATGCTGCAGAGTACTGTGTGAACATGCTTCTGTACTTCTCCGAAATCGCGGAGGACTCTTCGGGCCGAGTCTAACGTTGCGCTTCTCCGATCTATGTACACACTATCCTAATGCGCCAACCAGCCCAAGCTGGTTGGCGCATTAGAGTAGCATGTACATAGATCCTACATGCAGCACCAGTTTACGAGTCAGGATAGTAACAACTGAAAAAAATCCGGGGTTTGTTGATACACAGAATTGTCATGAAAGGTTGGAGATTGCAGGTTGGAATTTTCTGAGAGTCAGATACGAGCACAGGTCGTTCCGAAGACAGAGTGGTCTATTACTTTCGGCTGAATACCTGTTACTATGGCTTTGCTCATGTCCGGCGAGTGTTCATGTTGTGAAATCGCCAAGCAAGATCATCAATGCTTGTCTCTGCGTTACATTCGGTGCTCATCTTCTCGAAAGCAGAATCGAGTGAATCTATGCCTTCGTTTTCATGTTGTTTCATCTTCTATAATGTCTGTAGGTGGCAGCCGTACAAACTGTGTTTCGCAGATATCTTCCCTGAACTGCAGCCGAATGCAGCATACAGGGTCTCGCCTGTACTCGAGTGGGATACGCACTGAATCTTCTTCTATGACAACGGATTCTGGTTGCTTCAGATACTTGCCAGGATCGCTTTCAGATGCGTCTAAGCGTAGAACGTATTCGCCGTTGCTTCGGGTGAGTCGACGCGGACTTGGCTTGGCTTTCGTAACAGCTTTCACTCGATTTCGAGTGGCGGGGGCGTAACAAATAAGGTGGTCAACTGGAGTTCTGTTGCTTACAATGTGCAGACCGTACTTCTTGTTGCAGCACAGAGAGATAGGGCTTCGGAATTGGAGGATTGTGGGTTTTATTTGGTTCGTGGGCGACTGTAGTGACGTAACATCACCAAAGGCGAATCATGGTTACGACGCTGTTGCACGATTAATCCGAGTAAACAGGGAGGCAGCAGATACTATAGTACCACATGCAGCACCAGTTTACGAGTTAGGATGCCAACAATCTAAAAAGGTATGGGAGTCGTTCGTTTATACACAGCCATGGAGACTCAATTGTCATGAAAGATTGGAGATTGCACCAAACATGAAAATATTGAAGCATCCTCTTAAAGTCAAGGATCGACCTTCATGTTTCCACAGCGTTCAGGTCCAGGCGACTTCTCAATTTCATACCACACCTTCTGTACACAGGTCAATGCATCCAGATCTGATGCTTGATTCATTTGACAAATACTGTACATCTTTGTGGTGTTACCCAAACAAATCACGATCAGGTCAATGAGCAATTGTTCCATGCGTCGTCGTTCACAACCATTGTTAGCGAGAACGCAAAAACAGTATCGCAAGTTTCAGTACCGTCCTCATCCATTTTCCTTGGCTCTTGACGCGAAAGGCGTCGACGATGAAGCAGGTGGGACCCATTTCCAAATCGACAAGTTCGCAACATCATACCCCGATACCTCAGACCGACAAATCGGGCACTTTGGTTCCTTCTGCTTCTTCAACGACGGCAATAAGCACTCGGCGTGATGCACGTGTAGGCACGGTAATCTGAACACCTCATCGCCCGCAGAATACGGTTCCAAGCAAACGCAACACTGGTCTGTGTCGCCGTCCTGAGAGACCGACAACCTCCTCAACGAAGTTTCTAATTTCGCAATCCGGTTATCAGTCACCCGATTCAACTTGTCTTCCAAGTCCGCGATGCGCACCAGCGCCGAGTCTAAACGCTTCTCCAACAATTTCGCGTACTTCTCCCAACCGCTCGAAAGCTCCAATCGCGCGGCCACAAGTTCGTCGATTTCGCTAGCGCCGCCTCGCACGCTCTCGATTAGTTCATTCACAACGAACACATTCACCTCGTACGGATTGTAACCACCAATCACCAACGTCGACGCGTTCAACTGCACCACCGCCGACAACACCATGCCCACATTACAGGTGCTCAGACACTTGCCGGACGGCAGCTGATGCAAGGACAGTTCGTTCGCGTCGCCGTTCACAATGACCAGGTTGGCGTCCTGCACAATATGAATGAAACTCAAGTCTCTCTCTTGATTCGGTAACGTGCACAAATGGTTTCCATTGCGGATGTTGTACACTCGCACCGTGCTATCAATCGAGCTGGTCAACAAGTACACATCATCGAACACCACATAGCACACCTCATCGGTGTGCCCACTGAACGTGTGCACCAGCGACAACGACTCGGCGTCCCACAACTTGGCGGTGCCGTCCACGGAGCAGGTGGCGAAGAACCCGTCCCCATGTTTGTACACACAGTGCACGCCGCCGTCGTGCGCCGCATGGACGATGTCCACGAAGACCAATTTACGCGCATCCCAGCGGATCTTGTAGATGATGCCATGCTCGTCGCCCACAATCGCGCGGCCGTCGTGCAGGGCGGCGCACGACCACAGGAAGTTGGGGTAGGTGTCAGTGGCCAGTACCCGGCCGTCGTCGACGCGCAGCACCTGCACGGTGCGGCGGCACAGCACCAGCACCTTGTTGTCGTCCAGCACGGAAATATCAGTGATGACGTCCTCGTAGCCCGTGAAGCTGCGCACGCATCGGCCCTCGGCCAGAGACCACAGCTTGACCGTCCTGTCGCGCGACGCCGTGACCACCAGCCCGTCGGCGAGCTTGCCCACCGCCGTTATCGAGTCGGTGTGCCCCTGCAGCGACAGGCTCGGCGCCACAGACATCGCCGCCCCAGTTCTTGTATACCCGCGCGCGCGTCGTCGTCTTCGAGCGGGAACTGCGCTGCGACACACGCGTACGCGCAGCAGCTCTGGTGCATGGCAGGTGATAATTGGAGCGAAACTGGGTACTGTACAGTATCCGACGCGGTGATGTGTAACTTCGTTATTTAGGCGCTAGTTCTCTAAGTGGGTGTGATCACCTTGACATTTCGGACTGCCAGTGGATTGGCGTACTGTACAGTATTGCTCAACACGTATTGCAGCCACAATGTCCTGAATCAACTGACACTTGAATCCTGTCCGAGTTGACTCTCCGCCTGTTCAAGGGAGAGTTGACGAGTGATGTTATGTTGTGCGAGCGTTCAATGCGCAACTGGGCGACGTCTGTTCCAGATTTACATACAGAAACTAAACCGCGCTGTAGTCATGCTCGTTACGTAAAAGACGCTGCCGCTTTGTCCTACAACGGTACTGAGCAATAAGGTTCACGCCGGACCTCACGGTATTACTGTCCAATAAGCTCACGAACGTGCTAATGAAAGAAGATAAGTTTACCACAGTAGGACAAAATAAGTTAGAATCAAGCAGCGGCGCCCAGGAAGTGGCGCTGCACGAGTGTGTCGACTTCGTCGCCGCGGCCCTGCGCGCGGAGGTTGTTGGAGAGCGAGTCGATGGCGACGCGGACGTTGTCGTCACTGAGCTTGTTGGCGCGGTACACTGCGAGAGCGGAGCGGTAGAAGTTCTCTGCCTCGGCGAGCCTTCCCTGTCGGTCGACGACGACCGCGGTGTAGAGCAGCACGTCACCGTACTTGCGCGCGGTGCGCGCGTCGAGCATGCGGAAGATGTCGGCGGCCGTGCGCAGGTGGTACTCCGCCTCGGGGGTGAGCCCCCTCTTGCTGAGATTCTGCGCGTACTCCACGTGCGCGTCGGCGTTCTCGCTCGTGCAGAACAGCCCGTGTCGTGCGCGGGCGTCCACGGCGCGCTCGAACAGCTGCCCCGCGCGCTCGAAGTCGGCGGGCGTGGCGCGCTGCAGGGCGGCGCCCTCGCGACGGCACCGGTCGGCGTGGCCGGCCGCCTGCTCCGGCGTGGCGAAAACGAGCGGCGAGTTGGCGCGTCCCCGGAACGGGCGGGTCTCCTCGGGCTGGGGTGGCGGCGGCGCGGCGGCGGCCGCCTTACGGCGCGCACGTGCCTCCTTGCGTTCCTTCCGGTTGAGGCGGTTCGTGCGGGACAGCGGCGGGCGGCTGGTCTCGCTCTCGCTCGGCGCCCCGCTGCTGAGGTTGAGCCCCGCCGACGAGGCGTCGCAATCCTCCGCGGCCTGCAGGAACACGGCCTCGAACTGCTCCTTGCTTAGCTCGAAGCCCTGCATGGTGTCGACGCCGGGCACAGCGGTCTGCGTCGAGTTGCGCACGCAGCGGTCCTTCTCGACGTACGACTGCCGATATGTGTTGCCTATCATCGCGGCCATGCTCGTCGGGTGCTCGGGGTGGTTTGTGTCAGTGGTGGTGGCAAACGGTGAGGGTGATATCCTGCCTATCGAGGGGCGGATGAATGTGGGAGTGACGGGAGGGATGTACGAGGATCACGGTGTGGCCCACATGAAGAAGGAACTGGTACAAAAGGAGGCGCACCGCATTGAACGGCTACATTTCCGAAACGTGCAACGTTCGTTTCATTAGCGACGAAATCCGTTACTGACAATTGTTTCCAAACGGTCGCATTGTGGACTGTAACCTGACCTCGCATCCGGTTTTCTTTATTTTTAAATTCAACTTCATCTCGTTCACAAAATTTCAATCCTCATCTGCCATCACTCCGAACTGCTGTTGGCTCGACCATCGTCATCTGCGATAATTTCTAATCCAGTGTTAGCCTGCCCGTCGTCCTGTGAGAGAAAGCCGCAGATTACATCGGTCTACACCCGCAGATTGTTAAATTAGTGATTTTACTGTACAACGCGCATTCCTTCGCTGTCACCTTCACTTCCGCTGTTCGACCTACAATATATTAAAAGTAAAGACTCGCCACGGCCGCCTCGGGCTGCGCATTAGACAATGTCAATCGTCGTTCATCGGCTCGGTCTCTTTCGAGTAGCAGCGCATCTCCGTGACCCGCTACACGCAAGGGCGGGGGTCTAGCTCTCGTCAACGCGGCCAAGCGTCTCGCCAGCAAGTCATTCTCGGCCGCCGCCACCGCCACGCCCGTGGTTCCCATCGGGAACGGCGCATGTTTCGTGGCCGGCGTGACCGCGACCGCCGCACTCGTCCGTCGTTTCAGTCGTTCATCGCATCCACCCCGACCACACACCATAGGCGGCAAATAAAATACGCAACTCGTCCTCAAACATCTCACCAGCGGCACTACACTCTCACATCGCTTCCTTCTTCTCTCCCCACCGCCCGCAGCCAGCAAGGGCCGACGACACGACAGTCCACCGATTTCCATGGCTCTCCAAGGTGGCGGCTCAATGCCCACCTCCTCCGCCCAAGTGCTCGCATGTAGGGCCACGTTGATAATGGGGTCGATGGCCTGTTGTTCAATCGCAGTTTCACTCTTACTAATCCTGATCGGTCCGCCAATCATGTCCTCCTCGTCTCGCCTCACGCTTTCCATTCCATGATTACTCATAGACGAATGCGTGTTTTCGATATCGAAGTGAACTCCACGATTCGGTGCCGCTTTTCGTTGTACCGGCGCCTTTCGACCGGGATGCAATTCCGCCACACTTTCCGTCACCGCGGCATCGAGCTCTGGTAAACAAGGCGGCGAATCGCGCCCGCTTCGCTCCCTCTTCGCCACTATTGTCGCATGGTTCGCGATTACGCCCGTGAAGAAAGGATTTCTCAACGCCTCCTCCGCGGTTATCCGCACATTCGGGTCATACTGCAGCATGAGGTCGGTCAACGTCAAAAACACATTGTAGTCGGAGTCCGAATGTCCGTCACTGCTACGCTTCCGTTTTCCACTTCCGTTGCCAGTCAACTCTTCCACAAACAATTTCACCGGCTTTGACTTGGGGATCACCATGGTCTCTTTCTTCGTCAAACCATACTTCAACCGGTAATCCCCATGCTCGTCTCTATCGAAGAACATTTCCGTTTTCTTGCCCTTGTCTAGCATGTGCTTCGGTGGTAACCCAATTCGTTCGACGATAATCGATATCTGATCGCCTTCATCACGCCCGGCGAACAGTGGGTATCCGGTATGCAATTCCACCAACATACAGCCCAAACTCCACACATCCACCTGTGTGTCGTACGGAATGCCGAGAATGACTTCGGGAGCGCGATAAAACCTCGACTGTACATAGGTGAACATGGCGTCAGAAACACGGCAACTGGCGCCGAAGTCGACCACCTTAATCGCCGAGCGCTGCGGATGTCTCAGCAACACATTCTCGGGCTTCAAGTCACAGTGCGCGACGTTGATGTCGGGCCGAGCTAAGAATGATAGGCACGACAAGATTTGCCGCGCGAACTTGCGCACCAAGTTGAGGGAAACGCCGAAAAAGTCGGTGCTGCGTATCAAATCGTATAAACTGAAGGAAAGCAACTCGAGCACCAAGCACTGGTGGCCACGAAAAATGAATTTGTCGCGTAAACGCATAATCGCATGCTCGTCGCGCGGATCGATGCGGTTCAGGTACGCGGTCATGCGCACCTCCGACAACGCCTGTTCCACGTAGCGCGCGTTGTTCTTGATGATCTTGATGGCGACGTGCTGGCCCTCGACGCTGTCATACGCGCGCACGACCTGCCCGAACGACCCGCGCCCGATGACCTTCTCCAGCAGATAGCGGTTGTGGAACAGGTCGCCGGTGCGTACCTTGTAATCGTAGTTTTCATCACAGTACAAGCTGCCAGTGGCGGTATTCTTTTTCTCCTCGTCGGACGGTGCAGTAGTGTTTGCGGGTGCCGGTGCGTTCGTTGTGGTTGCTGTGATGCTGGTTTGGGCCAACTGCTGGGTGACCTCCTGCTCGACGACGACCTGCGCGGCCTCGGCGACTGCGGCGGCACGCTGCTTCTTCTCGTAGTACGCGGCATTGATCGCTTCGTAGGTGTCTATGAGGCCGACGGTGAGCTTGCGGATGGCGGGCACGTCGGCCTTGCGCTGCTCCGCGTACGCGGCCGCATCCGCGGTCTGTTTCTTGCCGATGAACGACTTCCACGGATGAAAATGGCTCTTGCGCCGGCGTACACCTCGGCCGCCCAAATGCTCCATATCACCCGCGCAGTCTACTAGGCCTCACGCGCCTCTCCATCCAGTGGTTTCCCAGCCCACCGTACACGTGTGTCCGGCACGGGAAACTAACGTTACCATTTTTTCCCGTTCGTTTCTACCTCGGCCCACGCTACCGACCGCACTGTACTTCCCGCACGCGCTCTATCGTGACTGCTCAAATCCCCGCGCCAGCCAGTGGCCGTGGTGCACCAATCTGCCGCTACCTGCCTGCCGCTCGTCATGAATCGGTCCAACGATGACAATGGCGCAGACGACAAGGCGCAGGCGCTCACTACCCCGCGCGGCACGCGCCGGGTGCGCGTGCACGTACATCGCAGGCCGCGTTCGCGGCGGCTGGCGCACGTGACACTGTTCACGACCGCGGTTTTCACGGTCATCGGGCTGCTCACGGACTTGTTCCACCCGAGATCGTTCAGCAAGGACGACTTGCGAGTGCTGACATCACTCGAATCTGTCCCACACCCATCGTGCAGTAACACGCGCCCCTCGCGCACGCAGGTGTACACGCTGCACGGCGCGCTGGTGAGCACACGGCTGCTGTGTTGGACCCCCGTAGAGCAGATAGCGCTCGTCGAGCACAGCGGCGCCGCGCGCGACGCGCTGCTGCCCGCGTCGTGGGCGTCGATACAGTGGCTGCGCGTGTCGGGCGACGCGAACCTCTCGCTGGCGTCGAGCGCGCGCTTCCGTCCCGCGCGTGCGCGCCTCGCCGACGGCACCGTGCTCGAGTACGCGACCGGTTTCGTGCCCGCGCTAATGCTACAGCGCGCGACGATGGAGTCAATCGCCGCGTTCTCGCCCTTCCCGTTCCTATCCGCATGTGTCGACGTCGTTGGGGAGCTCGCCCGCTACAGCCGCGCAGTGGTGACGCCCGCCGTCAGTCGAGGCGTCATGAGGACCATGCGATGTGTCGGGCGGGTTATAGACGCGCCCTTCCGCCTCGCCCGGCAACTCGCGCAAACGGTGCGCTCGCGCCGCGACTCGCTCGACACCCCATCATGAGGCGGCCCCATCTACTGTGACTTGCTATTATTACGCTCGCAACGGGCTGTATTATTCTCTGCCTTGCGACGAGTTGCGACAATTTCGCAACCTATGCCTATTGTTTTTGTGTTTAGCTTCTTCGTAAACTTCGCTGTCACTCACTCCATTTATTGCCTAAACCATTTCAACAGTGTACCGCAAAAGTGTTAGTCGGATGTGCCCCATCGCTTTTACGCATTGCAAACCTCCTTGCCGTTTTCCCGACACGGTTGCCGTCGTCCCTCTCCGCGACGGTCGTTGCATGCGCCGCTTGACGGGCGAGCCGCCGCGACATCACCTGCGCGGCGCGCCACGCGGGAGGCGCAAGGTGTAGCGGCGCGGCGGCCCGTTTCGCTCTAGCCCATGCACGTCGCGACCGCCACACATCCCGGGGCATCGCTCCACGCGCGGGCGTGTCAACATCACCATTCGAGTTCGCATTAAGTTACATACAGCACACGTCCTATTTTACAGCATCGCCTCACTATTGGCCTGTCTCGGCGCGACCTCGAGCGGCGCGCCATTTCGGACCATAGACGCCGCGGCAGTGGGCGGCAGCTTGAGCCCGAGCTCTTCCGCCGCAATCTTCTTCATCGTCGAGTCCTCCTCCTTCGAATCCAGCGCGTCGTCCAGGGCGCTTCTTTTGTATCGCTCGGGTGGCGCTCGCCCCTCAGTAATGATTTCGGGGACAAACGGAGTCAATTCTTCGTCGCTCACTAGCTCGCCATTCGCATTCGGCACCAGCCCCTTCTGTCGCCAGCAGTCGGCCGCACTAGTAAATCCGACAAACCGTCGAAACACGAAACCGTCCTCGTCTTCATGCTCCGTGGGCACATTGAACACGCTCAGGTCACGCGCCACATAAACAGAGTCCAAACCAAACAATGCTCTAGCTTCCGATTCTAGTGCGCGCAACTTGGGTTCGCTGTATGCGACGCTGGTGTGATTCAGCAATAATCGCTTGGCGCCAACCTTCTTCGCGAATGCGGTGGCATCTCTAGTGCTGCTGTGACCCCTTTTCCTCGCGATGTGAGTTTGAGCCGCCATGTTCGTGGCTTCGTGCACCAACACATCGACATCTTGCGCTATGTGCGCGGCGGGGCTGGCATCATGGGTATCACCAACCACACAAACACGGCGCGGTTTGCGGCCATCTTCCAGTACCTCCTCGGGCTTTATTTCACGCCCTTCCCATACAGCCGGCTCACCCTTCAACCAAGTTCGAAATAGAGTGCCAGATCGCGCGTCAGAACTGCTCGGGATGCCGAGCCCAAGGAGACGATTCTTATCGAACCGTTTCTCAATCACGTTTTCACTGACCGAGTACGCCAAGCACGGAACCGTATGTTTCACGGGCGCGGCAACCACACTCGCAGGGGTCCCATCCCCAGAGTATCGTCCACCACCGACACCGTGGCCGAGCAGTGAAAACGTGACATGCCCAGCTTCGTTCACGTCCGGCTCGATGTCACGAGGCGATATTTCAAACGGTAAAGCGCGCACACGACCGAGCCAATACGGAGAGCCACGCCGACGTCGCGCAGATTCGAGCGGTAATTTGATCTCATTAATTTGCAATGCATTCTTCAACGGGATGGCACTTCCCGCCACGCCCAACGCCATGCGCAAGAAACTTCGCACCCCGGGAGGCCCAAACACTCGCAGCGGCGGTCCAGGTTCCGCGTGTCGCCGCGCCAATACCGACAAAACGAGCCCGGGGAGGCCGTACAGATGGTCGCCGTGCACGTGGGTGACGAACACGTTGCACACCGAGCCCACGCGCATGTAGCTGCGCTGCAACTGCGCGATGCAGCCCTCGCCCGCGTCGAAGATCCACACCTCGCTGCTAGTGCTACCGCGAAGTCTCATTGCGAGCGACGAGGGATAGCGGCATGCGCCGCCCTGCGACGATGTGCCCAAAAATGTCATCTCGAACCCCCCGGTCTCCCCACTGCTGCATCTTCGTCGCGGTTGCCATCGCGCCCTCGTCCAATGTGTGGGCACCTGTTGTCGTGTGAGCGCGCGCAGCATCGCGGTGAGGTGTTTCACCGGTATCGAACTCCGACGGCGGGCCACACCTGGCGGTGGATCAAAGTATGATATGACACTATCTCCGCTGTAAG
>JAAUYH010027405.1_pt1 | contig 11619 bp, 7 predicted proteins | sample 7278061 | NCBI WGS metagenome assembly JAAUYH01 (sample SAMN14350203, study PRJNA611818) | marine sediment metagenome | isolation source: surface marine sediment (0.6m) | place: French Polynesia: Moorea | collected 2018-08 | reverse complement strand
TGTCCTAGCTAGGACACTGGGTTAAGTGTCCTAGCTAGGACATCCCCCGGACTCACACAAAATACACGTAGAAATCCCGCAAGCCGTCGCCCTCCAGATCCCGGGTTTTCTTCACCTCTTTCCGCTTCATGAAGACTTGATGCGCCACCAGCTCGGCCCCCACCGCCGCCGCCAGCTCCCGGTCCGCCTCCAGGTCATCCATCGCCCGTCTCAGATCCGCCGCGACCGAGGTCGTCGCATCGACCCGATCAAAGCAATCCCCGGTCTCCATCGCCGGCAAATCATAGCCCTTCTCGACCCCCAAAAGTCCCGCCTGCAGCACCGCCGCGACCGCCGTGTAGGGGTTGCTCGACCCATCCGCCATCCGATGCTCCAGCCGCGCCTTCGCCCCACCCTCGCCCCCGACCCGCGCCGTCACCCCCCGGTGATCTCCGCCCCAGTTCGCCCAGTACCCGGCCAGAGCCGCCGGCTGCAGCCTTTGATACGAATTCGCCGTCGGCGCGATCAGCCCCGCGAGCCCCTTATGATGCCGCATCCACCCCGCCACACAGCCCTTCGCCAGATCATTCATATGCTCCGGCCCACCCTCGGGCCCGCTCGACAGCGCGTTCTTGCCGTCGCCATCGGTGAAGCTGAGATTGATATGCATGCCCGAGCCCCCCGCCTCGGCCACCGGCTTTGGCATGAAAGTCAGAAGCAGCCCATGCTCCAGCGCGATCTCCCGCGCCATCAGCCGGAACAGCACCGAGTCATCCACTGCCCGCAACGCATCGTCATAGGTCAGCGTGAACTCGAACTGCGGCGCGTCATATTCGGCGGTGAACATGTCGATGTGAAAGTCCAGTTCTTCGGCCTTCTCCCAAATCGCATCCGTGAACCGCATCGGGTCGGTGAAATTGCCGGTGCCATAGACCACCCCGCCGGGCGTATCGTAGGGCCGCAAGGCGCCGGTCTCGTCGGCCTGTAAGACAAAGGCCTCGAGCTCGATCCCCACTTTCGGCGTCAGCCCCTTGGCGCCCCAGGCCGCGGTCGCCCGCTTCAGCGCCCCTCGTGGACAAAGCGACAGCGGCGCGTCCTCGTGATCATAAAGATCGCCGAGCACGACCTGGGTCTTCGCCTCCCAGCCCTGCCGGACCTCTTCGCCGTGCCAGCGCAGCTCCATATCCGGCAGGCCCTCGCGCACCATCGCGCCGGGGGCATCCAAGAGCAGGTCCTTGTCGTAATGCACCGCAAAGGTCGGCCGCGCAAAGCGCGTGGCCCCCGCCCCGGCCTTTGCGCTTGGGATATACTTGCCCCGCATGATGGCCAGGTGATCGCACCATAGCGCCCGCAACCGCTCGCTCATCTTTTTTCTCCCTAGCTTGGCCGCACCCGCACCGGTACCGATTTCAGCCCGCCCACGAAATTGGAGCGCAGGAACAGGTGCGGGCCGGCGGCCTCGATCCCGGTGATCCGCTTGGCCAGTTCCTCAAACAGCACCCGCACCTCAAGCCGCGCGAGATGCATGCCAAGGCAGACATGCGGCCCGCCCTGGCCGAAGCTCATGTGACGGTTCGGGGTCCGCGCGAGATCAACGCGGAGCGGGTCGTCGAAGACCTCCGGATCGCGGTTGGCGCTGGCGAACCAGAGAAGGACCTTCTGCCCCTCGCGGATCTGCCGCCCATGAAGCTCGAAATCCCGCGTCGCGGTGCGCCGAAAGTAGAGCGCCGGCGTGGCCCAGCGGATCACCTCGTCGGCCATCGTGTTCCAGACCGCGCCATTTTGCAGCTGACTCAGCAGCTCGGGTTGATGACAGAGCGCCTGGATCCCGGCGGCAATGGAATAGCGCGTGGTGTCGTTTCCGGCGGCGACCAGAAGGCAGAAGAAGTTGCGGAACTCGGTCTCGGAAATCGTCTGCCCGTCCTCGTCGGGCTGCAGGATCAGGTGCAGCACGCCCTCGGTGTCGCCGCGCTTGGCCTTGTCGACCATCAGGGCGCGGGCATAGTCGTAAAGCTCTGCGCCAGCGGGCGAGTTGAAGGGCATCATTCGGAAGGCGTCGGTGTCCATCCGGTCGAGCACGTGGTCGGTGAAATCCGGATCGGTGTTGGCGATCAGCGCGTCGCCCTTTTCGACCAGCCAGGGCAGATCCGCCTCCGGCACGCCGATGATCTGGCCGAGCATGCGCATCGGCAGCTGGCGGGCGATTTCCTTGGTCGCATCGAATTCGCCCGAGGCGAGAGCCTCGTCGAGGATCTCGACGCACAATTCACGGATCTGGTCCTCAAACTCCGCCATGACCGGTCGCGAGAAGGCGCGGATCAGTTTCTTGCGGACGCGGGTGTGCTCGGGCGGGTCTGTTTCCTGAAAGGTGCGGCGGGCGAGGTATTCCTCGTAGGTCTGGTCCTCCATCCGGATGCCGCGAGCCGAGGACATCAGCTGGTAGTCGCGCAGAAGCTCTGCGATGTCGGCGTGGCGGGTGACCGACCAGAAGCCCTCGCCGCCCTCCCATTCGGTCCAGGCACAAGGCGCCTCGGCGCGCAGGCGGGCGAAGGTATTGTGCGGCGGGCCCTGCAGGAAGGCATCGTGGCTCGAGAGATCGGCGTGGCCGTCATCTTGCGGGTCCCAGACCGTCATTCGCCCCCCTTTCGCTGCCCCGTTTCAGAGCTTATGCAGCAGCTATGCACATCGCCATTCTGATGACAAACACTGATCAGTCGCGGTTCTCGGAACAGCACCCCAGGGACGGCGACAAATTCACCACGCTGATTCAGGAGGCGCGGCGGGACTGGACGACCGAGGTGCATCCGGTGAAGGACGGGGTGTTTCCGGAGAGCCTGGAGGGGATCGACGGGATCATGATCACCGGCTCGCCCGCCTCGGCGGCGTCGGACGATCCTTGGGTGCTGGAACTTCTGCAGGTGATCCGGGACGCCTGGGAGGCCCGGGTGCCCATGTTCGGGGCCTGTTTCGGGCACCAGGCGATCGCGCGGGCCCTGGGTGGGGCCGTGGGGTTCAACGAGGGGCCGTTCGTGCTGGGGATCGTGGAGGCGGAGGTGCTGGCCCCCGCGCCCTGCATGGAAGGCGCGCCGGGGCGGTTCCGGATCGCCGCGGCGCATGGGGAGCAGGTGACGATGTTGCCGGAGGGGGCGGTGGTGAATTCGCGCGGGCCGGGCTGTCCTGTGGGCGGGTTTCATATCGGGGACCGGGTGTTCACGACCGAGTATCATCCGGAGATGTCGCATCACTTCGTCTCGGCCCTGACCGAGGCGATGGCGCGGAAGATGGATCCGGGGGTGATCGAGGCGGCGCGGGCCTCTTTGGAGGTGCCGGCGGACCGGGCGCTTTTCGCGGAATGGGTGGCGCGGTTTTTTGAGGGGAAAGGGTGAGTCCGGGCGGATGTCCTAGCTAGGACGCTAGGTTAAGTCGTTGATTTTGTTTGTGATAGCGCAAACAAGGGGTGGGGACGAAGACGGGCGAGTCCGTGCTTTTCGCCCCGAGCAACTAACGAAATACGTACGCTGGCTCAGCGTTGAGCCGCGCCATCGCCGACCCGCGGGGTGGCGATCAGACGCTTGAGCTGTGCGCTTTATGTCAGCAAAGCCCGTACGACATTCATACGGAGAGCCAGCGATTGCCAATCGCCGCCCCGGGGGGGCGGGTCGGCGATGGCGCGGCGGCCTTCGGCCTTGTCCCGCGCCGTAACAAATTCAGGCTGCGGGACACTATTGGGATCAGTTTCTTATTGACCGCCGACCGCTTCGCGGCGGCTCTATGCGGAAAATGAGGACGTGTTCGTTTCGAAACCACTACACCGTCACGTCACCACATCCGGCGCGCTACGTCCCACCTTCTCTTCTATTCCGGCCAACGCGTGCGCCGCCCGGATCACCGGGGCGAGGGCTTCCTGCGGATCGGCGTCGAGGCCGTCGGGGCCGGGGGTGTAGCGTTCGAGGTAGACGCGCAGGGTGGCGCCGGTGGTGCCGGTGCCGGAGAGGCGCATCACGATGCGGCTGCCGTCGTCGAATAGGATGCGGATGCCCTGATGCTTCGAAACCGAACCATCCACCGGGTCGGTATAGGCGAAATCGTCGGCGCTGGCGACGGTGAGGCCGTCGACCTGCATGCCCGGCAGGTCGCCGAGCCGTTCGCGCAGGTCGTCGAGCATGCTTGTCGCAGTGCCAGTGTCGAGCCCCTCGAAATCGTGGCGCGAGTAGTAGTTGCGGCCGTGTTCGGCGAAATGCGCGTTCATGATCTCGGCGACGCCCATGCCCCTCGCGGCGAGGATGTTGAGCCACATCAGCACCGCCCAGAGCCCGTCCTTCTCGCGGACATGGTCCGAGCCGGTGCCGAAGCTTTCCTCACCGCAAAGCGCCACGCGTCCCGCATCCATTAGGTTGCCGAAGAACTTCCAGCCGGTGGGGGTCTCGTAGCAATCCAGCCCCATCGCCTGCGCAACCCGGTCCACGGCGCCGGAGGTCGGCATCGAGCGCGCCACGCCGGACAGCCCCTGTGCGTAGCCCGGCGCGAGATGCGCGTTCGCGGCAAGCACGGCGAGGCTGTCGGAGGGCGAGACATAGGTCTCGCGGCCCACGATCATGTTGCGGTCGCCGTCGCCGTCGCTGGCGGCGCCGAAATCCGGCGCGTCGGCGCCGAACATCTCGTCCATGAGCTGTTTCGCCCAGACCGGGTTCGGGTCGGGATGCAGCCCGCCGAAATCCGGCAGGGGCTGGCGGTTCACGACCGTGCCCCGCGGCGCGCCGAGGCGGTTTTCCAGGATTTCCACGGCATAGGGCCCGGTGATCGCGCACATCGCGTCGAAACGGAGGCGGAAGCCACCCTTGATCATCCCTGCGATCGCGTCGAAGTCAAAGAGCGTGGCCATCAGGTCGGCATAATCAGCGACCGGATCGACCACCTCGATCAGCATGTCGCCGATGACGTGCTCGCCGATCTGGTCGAGATCGACGTCATGGGTCTCGAAGACGCGGTATTCGGTGAGGGTCTCGGTGGCCTGGTAGATCGCCTCGGTCACCGCCTCAGGCGCAGGGCCACCGTTCGGCGTGTTGAACTTGACCCCGAAATCCTCGTCCGGGCCGCCGGGGTTGTGGCTGGCGGACATGATGATGCCGCCATCGGTTTTATGCAGCCGTATCAGGTGGCTGGCGGCAGGCGTTGAGAGAAGCGCGCCCTGTCCCACGATCACCTTCTTGGCGCCGTTCGCGGCGGCCATGCGCAGGATGACCTGCGCCGCGCGGTCGTTGAAATAGCGCCCGTCGCCGCCGAGGACGAAGGTCTTGCCCGCAGCACCCCCGATGGCGTTGAAGATCGATTGCACGAAGTTTTCCAGATAGTGGCGCTGCATGAAGACGGGGGTCTTCTTGCGCAGGCCGGAGGTGCCGGGTTTCTGGCCGTGGATGGGTTGCGTGGTGACGGTGCTGATCATGGTCATTGGCTTGCTTTCTGCGGCGCGCGGGCGAAGGCGAGCACGCTTTGGGCGGGCGCAATGATGCGCGCGCGCGAGGCGACGTTAGGGCCGGCCTCGGGGTCGGTGGTGTCGAGGATGCCTTGCCAGACCATGCCTTCGGGGACGTCGGGCAGGCGTACCTCGACCGCGTCTCCCGCGTTGAAGACGGCGAAGATCACGTCGTCTGAGGCGTCATAGCCTGGCGTGGCCGAGGAGGTGCGGATCTCGACGCAAAGCGCGCGCCATGCGGGGTCGGTCCAGTCGGCTTGCGTGGGCGCCTTGCCGTTGGGCAGGCGCCAATAGAGATCGGGCATGCCGTCCTTGGCGCGCGGTCTTGCGTGGAGGAACAGGCGCTGGCGCAGCACGGGGTGGTCGCGGCGGAGTTGCGTGAGTTTGGCGACGAATGCGGTGAGCGCGTCGTCCGGGTCGGACCAGTCGGTCCAGCCGGTCTCGTTGTCCTGCGCGTAGGCGTTGTTGTTGCCGCCCTGGGAGTTGCCGATCTCGTCGCCGGCGAGCAGCATCGGGGTGCCCTGGCTTAGGAAAAGCGTGGCGAGCAGGTTGCGCTTGCGTCGGTCGCGGGCGGCGCGGATCACGGGATCCAGGCTCGGCCCCTCTATCCCGAAGTTGTCGCTGTAGTTTTCGTTCTTGCCGTCGCGGTCGCCTTCGCCATTGGCGAGGTTGCGTTTGACGGTGTAGCTGACGAGGTCTTCCAGCGTGAAGCCGTCATGGGCGGTGATGAAATTGACCGAGGACGTGGCGGCGCGGCCGGAATGGTCGAACTCGTCGGCGCTACCGGCAATGCGGCGGGCAAGCTCGGCGGTCATGCGGGTATCGCCGCGCCAGAACCGGCGCACGCCGTCGCGGTAGCGGTCGTTCCATTCCTTGAACGGGTGCGGCCAGGCGCCGAGCTGGTAGCCACCCGGGCCGATATCCCAGGGCTCGGCGATGAGCTTGCAGCCGGCGAGGACCGGGTCCTGGCGGATCGCGTCGAGGAAGCCGCCGTTCGGGTCGAAACCGTGGGGTTCGCGGGCCAGCACCGTGGCGAGGTCGAAGCGGAAGCCGTCGACATGCATCACCTCGACCCAGTACCTGAGCGAGTCCATCACCATGCGCAGCACCATCGGATGCGCGACATTCATCGTGTTGCCGGTGCCGGTGTCGTTGACGTAGTAGCGCTTGTCCTGGTGCAGGCGGTAGTAGCTGGCGTTGTCGAGGCCGCGGAAGGCGAGCGTGGGGCCGAGGTGGTCGCTCTCGCCGGTGTGATTGTAGACCACGTCGAGCACGACCTCGAAGCCCGCGGAATGCAGGCGGCGGACCATGGTCTGGAACTCCCACAGCGCGCCGTGGGACATGTAGCGGGGTTCGGGCGCGAAAAAGCCGATCGACTGGTAGCCCCAGTAATTCTTGAGCCCGCGCTGGATCAGGAAGCGGTCGTCGAGGAAGGCGTGCACGGGGAGCAGCTCGACGGTGGTGATGCCGAGCTTGGTGAGATGCTCGAGCATCGATTCGGAGGCCAGCGCGCGGTAGGTGCCGGCGAGGTCGGGCGGGATATCGGGGTGCGTGCGGGTGAGGCCCTTGGCGTGAGCCTCGTAGAGCACGATGTCAGACCGGCGGATGTGCGGGGGACGGTCGTCGCCCCAGTCGAAGCTGGGGTCGGCGATCACGGATTTCGGCACGTAGGGCGCGCTGTCGGTGCGGTCGAAACTGAGATCGCCCTTGGAGTCGCCGACGCGGTAGCCATAGACGGCGTCGTTCCAATGCACCCGCCCCTCGATCTGCTTGGCGTAGGGGTCGAGCAGCAGCTTGTTTGGGTTGAAGCGGTGGCCGTCTTCGGGCGCGTAGGCCCCGTGGACGCGGTAGCCGTATTGCGTGCCCGGACCCAGCCCCGCGACATAGACATGCCAGATGTCGCCGTCGCGTTCACGCAGGGGGATGCGGGCGCGTTCCTCTTTGCCCTCGCGGCAGAAGATGCAGAGCTCCACCCGGGTCGCGTTGGCCGAGAAGACCGCGAAATTCACCCCCTCGCCGTCGAAGCTCGCGCCCAGCGGGTCCGGGCGGCCGGCACTCAGCGCGTGGCCTGCGAGTTTCGAGGGGATATCGGCGCGCATGTCTCTCATGCCAGCAGCGTTTCATAGAGTGCCGCATATTGGCCAGAGCTTTGCGACCAGTCGAGCGGCGCCTTCATGCCGTTGCGCTGGAGTTTGGCCCAGACGCGCTTGTCGGCGTAAAGTTCGGTCAAGCGGCGCAGGGCCTGGGACAGACCAAGCCCGTCGGTGGGGTGGAACACCACGCCGGTCGCGGTGCTCGCCGCAAGGGCCGCGGGGTTGGCGTCGATCACCGTATCCGCCAGACCGCCCGTCGCGGCCACCAGCGGCACCGTGCCATAGCGCAGCCCGTACATCTGGGTGAGCCCACAAGGTTCGAAGCGGCTCGGCACTAATACCGCGTCGCCGCCCGCGAAGAGGCGATGCGACAGCGCCTCGTCATAGCCGATCTTCACCGCGATGCGGCTGGGATTGAGCTTCGCCTCGCGCTGCATGGCGGCCTCGAGCGTGGGATCGCCAGAGCCCAGCACGATCAGCGCACCACCGCGCCAGGTGAATTCGCTGAGGGTCTCGGGGATCAGGTCGATGCCCTTCTGCGTGGTCAGACGGCTGACCAGCACGGCGAGCGGGCCCTCGAAATAGCCCAGGCCGAATTCCTTGATCAGCGCGGCGCGGTTCTTCTTCTTGTCCGAAAGCTTGCGGGCGGAATAGGGGTGGATCGCCGGGTCGGTCTCTGGCGACCAGACATCAGTGTCGACGCCGTTGAGGATGCCGGTGACCGCGTTCGAGCGTTGGGCCAGCACGCCCTGCAAGCCCATCCCGAACTCTTCGCGCATCAACTCTCGGGCATAGGTCGGGCTGACGGTGGTGATGGCGTCGGCGGTCACCAGCGCGGCCTTCAAGCTGCTGAGATGGCCGTAATACTCCAGCCCGTCGGGTGTGAAACGGTCCTTGGGAAGGCGCAGGGCCGAGAGGCGCTTGGCGTCGGTGTTGCCCTGGAAGGCGATGTTGTGGATCGTGATGACGGTTTTGACATCCGTCTCGAGGCCGTAGCGCAGATAGGCCGGGGCAAATCCCGCCTGCCAGTCATGGGCGTGCAGAACCTGCGGGCGCCAGCCGTCCTTCAGCCCCTCCCGCGCGATCCGGGCCGCGACCCAACTGAGGGCGGCAAAGCGGACGTCATTGTCTGCGTGATCGCCGCCCGGGCCGCCATAGGGGCCGCCGGGCCGGTCGTAGAGATGCGGCGCGTCGAGGAGCAGGATATCGAGGCCCTCAACCCCGCCCGCCAGAAGCTTGGCAGGACCGCCGAACAAGTCCTTGTCTTTCCAAAGGGTTCTCGGCTTGCCGAGCCGGGTCACGAGCCCCGGATAACCCGGCATCAGCACGCGCATCTGCCAGCCATGCTCTGCCAGCGCCTTGGGCAACGCACCCACCACATCCGCCAGCCCGCCGGTCTTCAGAAGCGGCACGCATTCGGAGGCGACGGAAAGGACGCGGCCGGGCATGGGCCTATCCCAGCGCGGCCGCGCGGTCGGCGAGCATTTTTTTGGTGATCAGCACGATGCCGTTCTCGGACACCCGGAACCACTTTGCGTCTTCCTTGGCGTCCTGCCCGACGATCAGACCCTCTGGGATGTCGACGCCGGAATCGAGCACGCAGTTGGTCAGCTCCGCGCGCCGATTCACCTGCGCGTAGGGCAAGGCCACGACGTGGTCCATCGACGAGAAGGAATGCGTGCGCACCCCGGTGAAAAGAAGCGAATTGCGGATCTCGGAGCCCGAGATGATGCAGCCCCCCGAGACCATCGACGAGATCGCCGACCCGCGCCGGCCCTTTTCGTTATGGATGAATTTCGCAGGCGGCACCGATTCGGCATAGGTCCAGATCGGCCAGGACCGGTCGTAGATGTCGAGTTCGGGCGTGAAATCCGTCAGGTCGATATTGGCCTGCCAGAAGGCGTCGATGGTGCCGACGTCGCGCCAATAGGGCTCGGTCTCGTCGCCGCTGGTCACACAGCTTTCGGTGAAAAGATGCGCCATCGCCTTGCCGGATTTCACGATCTGCGGGATCAGGTCGTGGCCGAAATCGTGGCTGGATTCGGCGTCGTTCATGTCGGCGATGAGAAGCTCGCGCAGGTATTTCCAGTTGAAGACGTAGATCCCCATCGAGGCCAGCGCGTGGTCGGGATCGCCGGGGATCGCAGGCGGGTCCTTGGGCTTTTCGAGGAACTGGGTGATCTCGTGTGTGTCGTCGACATGCATGACGCCGAAGGCGGTGGCCTCCATGCGCGGGACGGTGAGGCAGCCGACGGTGACGTCGGCCTGGGTTTCCACATGCTGGCGCAGCATGATCTCGTAATCCATCTTGTAGATGTGATCGCCAGCCAAGACGATGATGTAGTCGACATCGTATGAGTCAACGATATCAATGTTTTGCGCGACGGCGTCGGCGGTGCCGAGGTACCACTTGTTTTCCGCGACGCGTTGGGAGGCGGGCAGGATGTCGAGGTATTCGTTGCGCTCGGCGCGGAAGAAGTTCCAGCCGCGTTGGCAGTGGCGGATCAGGCTGTGCGCCTTGTACTGCGTGGCGATGGCCATCTTGCGGATGCCGGAGTTGAGCGCGTTCGACAGCGCGAAATCGATGATCCGGGCCTTGCCGCCGAAATAGACCGCGGGTTTGGCGCGGCGGTCGGTGAGCTCTTTGAGGCGGCTGCCGCGCCCGCCGGCCAACACGAAGGCCATGGAGCGGTTCGAGAGCCGTGTTTTTACCGATGGTCTCATGGGTCTCCTCCCGGGCTCAGCCCTCTTCGAAAATGATTGCCGACAGGGGCGGCAGGGTCAGGTTGGCCGATTGCGGCTGGCCGTGCCAGTCGACGGGTTCGGTGTCGATCCCGCCATAGTTGCCACGGTTGCCGCCACCATAGGCGCCCGCGTCGGTGTTGAGAACCTCGCGCCAGTGGCCTGGGGCGGGAAAGCCCACGCGGTGGCCGCGGCGTTCGACGGGGGTCATGTTCAGGACAACGACGATCTGCTTGTCGGTGGCGCGGCCGTTGCGGGTATAGGCGAAGACGGAGTTTTCGGCGTCGCCGCCGTCGAGCCAGCGGAAGCCCGCGTCGCGGGTGTCGTTGACGTAAAGCGCGGGCGTGGCGCGCATCAAGTGGTTGAGGTTGCGCACCAGGGTCTGCACGCCCTTGTGGCCGCCGCCCCAGTCCAAGAGATGCCAGTCGAGCGAGGCGTCGTGGTTCCACTCAGCCCATTGCGCGAATTCGCAGCCCATGAAGAGCAGCTTCTTGCCCGGGTGCGTCCACATGAAGGTGTAATAGGCGCGCAGGTTAGCGAATTTCTCCCACTCCTCGCCGGGCATCTTGTTGATCATGCTGCCCTTTCCGTGCACGACCTCGTCGTGGCTGATCGGCAGGATGTAGTTTTCCGAATAGGCGTAATGCAGGCCGAAGGTCATCTGGTGATGGTGGTGCTTTCGGTGGACCGGGTCCTTTTCGATGTAGCTGAGCGTGTCGTTCATCCAGCCCATGTTCCACTTGAACCCGAAGCCGAGCCCGCCCTTGTCGACGGGGCGCGAGACACCGTCATAGGCGGTGGATTCCTCGGCCACCGTCATGATGCCGGGCACCTCGCCATAGGTGGTGGTGTTCATGGTTTGCAGAAGGGCGATGGCCTCGAGATTCTCGCGCCCGCCGTGGATGTTGGGGACCCACTCGCCCTCTTTGCGGGAATAGTCGCGGTAGAGCATCGAGGCCACGGCATCGACGCGCAACCCGTCGGCGTGGTATTCCTCGAGCCAGTAAAGCGCGTTGGAAATCAGGTAGTTGGCGACCTCGCGGCGGCCGTAGTTGTAGATCAGCGTGTTCCAGTCCTGGTGGAAGCCTTCCTTGGGATCGGCGTGCTCGTACAGCGCCGTGCCGTCGAAGCGGCCCAGCCCGTGTTCGTCCGTCGGGAAGTGGCCGGGCACCCAGTCGAGGATGACGCCGAGACCCTTGCGATGGGCGGCGTCGACCAGTTCGCGGAACTCGTCCGGCGTGCCGTGGCGGATCGTGGGGGCATAGAGGCCGACGGGCTGATAGCCCCAGGAGCCGTCGAAGGGATGCTCGCTGACCGGCAGCAATTCGAGAT